>JGI24022J15233_10009812_pt1 | contig 10806 bp, 5 predicted proteins | sample Ectturendosymbi2_FD_15233 | JGI IMG/M metagenome (IMG submission 15233)
CACACCAATTACAAATGACCACCATGTGCCACTGAATGAAATCCCCCTCATGAAAATTTTCTGCGTGCGCCACTGCCCTGAACTCCTGGCTGGATCCGTCCCTGCTTCCAACAAGTTTCCATGAATATCAATGTCACGGTTGGCCAAGCCGCATACCGACTACATTGTCGTCATACTGAAAGCACGTTGGCTGGGTCATGCGTTTGGTGAATCCTGTCGATTGTTACGTTTGAGTCATGCGCAGTGGTTGTTCCTGTTTGATAAGCATCTGATGAAAGCTTAAGCTTATACTGCACAGGGCCGGCCATAGCAGGTGCGGGGCCGATGCAAGACTTAGGCGCGGGACCCCTGTGAGCAGCGGATTTTATAACGTCATCGTGTTCAGTCAACCGTGCTGCGACCTTTTTAGAAAATGGCCTATATGAATAACAAAAAGCACGGTAAATTATTGGAGTTGATCGGTATGTAGATGATATCATAAAATATTCTTTTTATTTGGAGGGGCGTGGGCATAGCTCATGTGCCCCCTAACTACGTCCATGTTTATGACTAATATTCTGCTGTCGTGACCATTAGACAGTGCACCGCTACCACTCGCAGTAAAGCCGAAAGTTGTAAATGAAGCTCTGCAATGGAGATAGGGTTGCCAGATTCGTTTTGTAAAAATACCGGCCATTTTGTCAACAGTACCAGATCTAAGCTGTGTCGTAATTTGTAAGCGGCACAGGGAAAACAGAGATACAATCAGCAGGGCCGGCCCCAGCAAGTGCGGGGCCCAATGCAAGACTCAGGCGCGGGGCCCGTCTGAGCAGTGGTGTCATGACGTCATCGTGATCAGTCAACCGTGCTACGACCTTTTTGATGAAGATGTTTCAGCAAAATAACTATATGAATATAAAAATAGACGGCAAGTCATTGGAGTTAATATGTATGTATCAGTAGTTTCCTTTTTAGGAGGGGCGTGGCTCATATGTCACCTAGTTACTTCCATGATTACGACCATAGCCTGCTGTGGTGGACATCAGACAGTGTATCGCTACCAGTCGTAATCAAACCGAAAGTTGTAAAGGAAGCTCTGCAATTGGAGATCTAAGCTACGAGTGCAAGTGCAAAGTTACGTCAATCAAACTGAAATTTCAAGCGAATTGAACTTACAATGCAATTACTCACTAGTGTTGAACGGCAATTTCGTTCGAAGAACAGCTGATTTGGAGAAAACTGTTATCATGAACTGAAATACGTTTTTCGCTTTCGGTAATTACACACGCAGACGCGTTCTTGTGCAAAGGAAACGTTTGGGGACACAATCAACTGTCCGCTTTACGACGCAATACAAGGAAAAAACATATTTCACAAGAGAGCAACACATGCATCCACCCAAAGTTCCCCCCAAAGCCCAAATTTATAGTTATTCTTAATGCATGGACTTGGAATGCAAACGGTTCTCTATGAATTACAAATGTATTGTACAGAGATTTTACAACTATACCACGTAATGAATATAGAAACACTTATCAAACGCAATAATGCGCATGGTTGATTGACGAAATAGGAGGATATTGACGCCCAATACAATGATAAGCAGGAACGACTTTGCTGGATGCCATTCATAATTTTGCCTTGCTTCATTAAGCTGCAGGGCAACTTTAGTGTCCATTATGTTTATAAACTCGAACTTTGAAGAAGTGTTATTTCTACCTATTTACGCTCGCAAACAGGCAAATTAAAATGAAAGTTTCGTGGGGCGGCAAATGATGAAAGTACTTGCACGACCGACAAATAACACGGAACAATTTTTTAGACGAAGAAAAGGAGGCGAATTTAACTGTGAACAATTCACGAAATTTTGCACTGGTTTGCATGAGACTTTTGTTTCCACGAATTCAACCCTTCATTTTTTGTCATTTGTTTCAGTGTTGTAAAGTTAATCTTATTTTGACAAAATATTTTAACATGTAATCTTTGTTAAAATCTGTCATGAAGCAAAACTGCAGGTCTTTGTCAAAATGCAGATGACCCGCAACCAACCTACAAGTTTCCAGAACAGAAGGATAATAGGATATTTCAAGAATTGAACTACGTTACCTTGGAAGAAATGCCATGAACTTTAATACAACAGACACTCGTCTCGTTTTCATTGCGAGCTGAATTACTACACACCTTGTTTGCAATAGCTGTAGGTCTTCTGCAGTCTTAACTGGCGTTAGTAGCAACCAAGTTCCATCCACAAACAGTGGAACATGGTGGGGCGCAGACATAACGATCAGCATGAGCAGGGTTCTCCAAACTTTTTTGTCCGAGGGCCACATAAGCTATTATAGAACATGTCTAGGGCCGGACGTCTTACGTAATGTGATTGTTTCGGTATATGATACATACCACCAAATCAACAAATTTTTCGTGAGCATATTATTTATTTGATTATTTACAACATGGCTTCGCGGGCCGTAGTTTGGAGAACCCTGAGCATGAGAATTGAACACATTTGATAACGTTCGATAATTACCGAATTATTAGAAGAAATTGATCTTTGGTTCAAACGAGGTTAATTGTTTTGTAACAATGATATTTGCAAACCAAGTGTTTTGTAACAATCATATTTGCAAACCGTTTTTACTGAATTCGCGAGCGCAAGGAGTATCTGACAAAAACGATCAACCTACCCAAACAACATGGCGCGGGGAACCCACAAGCGCGGGGCCCAATGCTGCTGCATCGGTTGCATCGGCTTAAAGCCGGCCCTGACAATCAGTACTGCTAACCACAATTGATCATTTGCCCGTGTTTTTGCTGGCTCATTACATTTTGGTGTGTGTGTGTGTGTGTGTGTGTGACGTGACAATCGCACCAAGGATTGCGTCAGCAGGGCAAATAAACTTTGTTGAAGAGACTGTCCTGACAAGATTCTCTACGAGAACCAACATCATTTGAGAAATTCTGCGTTAGCTTTTTTTGAAGTTACGGCAAATTATTTATTTTCAAAATACCGACTTCAGCACTGATTTTCAAAATACCGGCCTTTTACCGACGTCTGCTAAATTAGCAGTAAAATAGCTGCCAGGCCGGTGAAATACCGGCCATCTGGCAACCCTAAATGGAGATCCGAGAGGCGTGCTAGGGTGGAAAGTTACGTAGTTACGTCAATCAAGCCGAACAAGTGAATTGAACTTACAATGCGATGTACTTCACTCTTGTTGAACGAAACTTTCGGTCGAAGAACCAGTCCCGTAGCCACAGGGGGGGCATTCGGATGCAGTGCCCCCAAAATTTTTTGCCCCTCCAAATTTGGTTGTGTCCAGAAAAATATTTTTAAACATATAATAAAAACAAAAAGGCCCCCTAAAAATATATTTTGCCCCAAGCCCTAAAACCTGACTACGGGTTTGTGGAGAACGACAGACTTGGAGAAAGCTGCTAACATGAACTTATTGCCTTTCTCGCTTTCGGTAACCACCAGCGCAGATGCATTCTTGTGTAAAGGTAGCGTCTGGGCGTACGATCAATTGTCCGCTGTATGACGCAATACATGAAAAGAGCAGACTTCACTAGAGAGCAACCCACACATCCGCCCAAAATTCCCCAAAGCTATTCTTAAGCATGGGCTTGGATACCAATGCAAACTGTTCTTCATAAATTAGAAATGTAATGTACAAAGGTTTAACAACTATCACCAAACGCAATATATAATCCGCATGGTTGATTGATAAAATAGAAGCGCATATTCGCCCAATATTATAAACAGGAACGAGTGTGCTGGATGACATTCACAATTTTTGCCTTGCCTAATTAAGCTGCACTGCAGCTTTCATACAGTGGCGTAAGAGCTGGGGGTGTCCTTTTAACGTTTATATACCTGGACTTTGAAGTGGTGGTTTTCTACCTATTTACACTTGCAAACAGCCAAACACAGTGAAAGTTTGGTAGAGTGGCAATTGATTAATGTGATGAATTGAATCCAACGAGCAACCCTTCGTTTGTCTTTGCTCAGTCTCAAACGATTTAACACCTGCCTGTAAGTGACTACTGGACTTTTCATGCTCAGCTAAGCACACACTAGCGCTGGAACAGTCAGAAAACCCATCAATGGATACATGTGTGCAGNAGCAGGAAAAAATTGGGGGTTGCAAAGGATGTTTTGCACGAATTTCCCCAAACATGCCCAAAAACNTTTGTGCGGCAAACTTTACCCTACAAATTTCTGTAGCAGTTGGTTGCTAATAATCTACTCTCACGAATTGTAAAATATGAAGTTTTTTTGAAGGTCAAAACATTTGTTTTTTTGGAGAAAAAGGTTAGTCAGACTTATATTCNTTTATTAAGTCAAATTCGTTGATCACTCCTTAGGAAACAAAGATGTCGAAACTTCTTTGCTCGGATTTTTAGGAATTTCACCCAAATTTTCGGCAAATCAAAACTTTTGGGGGTGCGCTTTCCCCTCAACTCCTGCACCATAGCGCGACATTAAGCTTACAAAAAAGGAAAAAGCTTACAAAAAAGCAAAATATCCGATTTTTCCGGCTGAGTAAACCAGCCATTTCCGTTGCATCAGCTCCCCATTGGATAATTTGCGTTGTAAACGACAAATTGAAAAATTCCTACGTGCTACATCTTTGGGAAATTCATGATTCAAATCTAACTTATCTGGGCTTTTCGCGATTGGAAAATCTCACTGAGCTGTTGAAAGATCAGTGGTGTACCTAGGGTTTCCACGCCCGAGAACAAAGTCAGTTTTGGTGTCCCCCCACCAAGACTTTCGTGGCAGCATAGATACGACGAGTGAGATATGAGCAAAGGGGCATCGAAAGCTAACTCGGGCCCCGCGTATAGTTGCTTCTAGACCCGCCTGAAAATTTCATACGACTGTGTCGTCACGGATTTGACGTCAAGACCTTTGAATCTTGGATATCATTTAACTGTCTTAAATTATTAACTGTCGTAATCTAATCGTTTCGCGTGAAGCTATTCCAGCTATGAATTTTAGGTTATGATTGAACACTCAAACTGTTGTATTGCGACCTTCCTAATTGCAGTAATGCGCCCGAATTTTAGCAATTAGTGAAAGAAAAAGCAAAAACTAGGCAAAAATCTATCCTCTGCAGAAATTCTCATGAATCTTAAATGACATAATTTCAATAGGACAAAATTCTGCGAACACAGCAAAAAATTGACCAGAGTTGCACCGAGGTTTTAAAGCACGATTTGTCAGAGCTTGTTTAAGATCCCAAATGCAGCGCATCCGCTTGTTCCTATTTCTCTCATTAGGTCTTGCTAAATTCACCGCTGGTGCGACTGTAAGGCACAGGTGGCCAACATCTGGCGCATGCGCCAAGTTTTATGCATTGGATGATTTCAAGTGGCGCATCTTTTTGAACGTAATAAAGCAAGATAGCAAACCTCCCCAATATTTTTATCGTTTTTTTTTTGTTTCGTAAAAATCCAGGACTTGTGATTTACCAGTTATCATCTTGAAACATGCTGTTCATGATGTTCAGGAAGAAAAGAAAACAGCCACCTGAGGAAAAAGCTCTTTCATGTGATAACTACTGACTCTTTGATCTGGAATTTCTAGTTTATGTTACTGACCTTTTCGATCATCTGAACATCAAACTTCAGGCCAAGAATGAAATGTTTCCTAACTTAATAAATCATATCAATGCATTCAAGATAAAATTAAAACCCTTCATTTCGCACTTAAAAAATGAGGATATGAGGCAGTTTTCGCATTTAAAGGAGCAGGTTGAAGGTGCTGTTGATAATGGCATTGAGAAAAATGCACTGAAAAGATCAAGCTATTGCAAGACTTTTTTGATTTTGCTAAAGAAGAAGACTGAATTTCGGCTTTTATAAACCCATTCTTACTTAGTGAACAACAGATAATGAAAACACCAATAACATACCAGTCGGAAAGCATTCAATTCAAAAGAAATTCAGTAGTGAAAAGGTAATTTGAAGGACTTTCCTTCAGTCCAGTTCCTGGTGTTTCTGATGTGATTCATGTCAGGAGATCCTACCACGTGAAAATTTCCCAGAACTACAAAAATTCGCTCAGAGTTTATGTCGTGTGGAAATAACGTTCACATGCAAACAAGCATTTCTGTCCATCAAATTGATTAAAATCAAAACGAGTTCGCGCCTTACCGATTCAAATTTGAAGAATTCTCTGCTGCTCAGCGCTCTCAACGAGCAAATTACCTCCAAACATTAAAAAACTGGTGAAATCGAAGCCAGCTCAGAACGAAGCTCGTTAAAATGTAAGTAAATGCGAAGTTTATTTGCTGCTTTACCAGATATTCCGTTTGCATTTAATATTATTACCTGGCAAATCACGAACGATGTGAAATAACATCGTTACAAGATAGCCGATGGTGTGACGCATTGGTAGGCTAGTCGGGTTTGAAAAAACTGGCGTATACTATGGTGTGCAAAAGATTGGCCACCCCTGCTGTAGGAGTTCTGGACTTCTGGAGCATGCATTCCCAGAGCTTTGATTTTCAGAACGTAATAAAGAACTGACTGAGGGAAATCTGACGAATACATTAAAAAGAAGGACAGACAGAAAATGCATGCGAAAAACTGAAGGCAAATGATTTTATACAAATCCACTAGACAAATACAAAATTGTAAAATCCTAAAACATTTCTTTGGATATAATATCTTGAAAAGTTAACAGAAAATAAATGAAAGGCTACGATATAATGCTTTATTTGTAATTATATAAGTCAAATAAAAAGTTTTCTTGCCTTTTCTACTGAAATTTATCGAATATTTCGTCAAAAACTGGTATATTTTAAATGTGTCAGTAATGTATTAATCCAGATGAAATATCTTAGGCCACAGACGCTCCGTGAGACGTTCTGGGCTAGCAATTTTGCGACCTAAATTTCGACAATCATGATCATGGAGATGCTCAATTTACAGGGCGAATTAATATAAATCGCATATAGCAGTAACTGAAAAGTTCACAATTATAACTAATTAACTCAACGCTTTTGCACAGTTGCATTTCGAATTTGAAAATGTAGTCAGAATTTTCTTAATATCCCACAAATAAGAATCATCATAACTACTTTCTGAACCACATCACATCCATTTCAACACAAAGTTTGTCAAACCATCAAAGCTCAAATTTTCCGAAACATCAGACCCGTTGTCGCAACAACAAACGTTTCAGTTTCACCGCTACTATGAAAGCATCTACACAGTGTTGCACTCTCTGTTGTTACGGAAAAGTACTAGATTTCATGATAAAAAAAACTAAAACACTAGATTCACAAAAAAAAACACTAGATTAAAAAGCAAACTTACAGTCACAGTGAAAATGCCCAGAAAATGCGTTTCAATGACAACCATACACATTGTGCAACTCATTGTAAACCAGAGACAAAGAAAACGGGAGATAGCAGCAACGCTTGTGTTTGTTTTTACAGGTCACTGAAACTTCTAACAGATGACCAAGTGACTTCGCAGCAATTTAACTCAAAACATATTATATTGTCTTTTGTAATTTAAGATTTAATCAGGTAGAATTTTTAGAAAATTACAATTGCGCTAAATCAAAAGGTCTCAATTGGAGTCAAAATTCCACAAATTGTTCAATTAACTACATTCAGCTCACTCATAAAAAACGCTAGATAGTCATAGAAAAACACTAGAACACTAGATGAAATGAGAAAACACTAGGTCTAATTGAAAAACACTAGGAGTGGCACCATTGCATCCGCAGTAACATAGTGTATGCACATTGAACGCTGAATAACCGTCCGACTGTGACGCAACTATAGAATGAGAGCGAAGTCGGAAAGATAGCAACCCTGGCTATCTGAATGCATTGTGACGTGTACGTCGATCAAACTACAGGCCAGCGCTGATTGCTGAAGACATAACGTTCCCAATACAAAATGTTGGATAGTCCCTGTTTCAGCTTTCAGTTCGAAAGCTTAGAGCCTTGAGGTTTTCATCAGAGGTGGTACCGCATCCGGAATGCAGGAGTCGACCCAGGCAGGATTCTGCGTTTTTTTTCGGACCCCATACGTTTTCTCCCCTGGCTCAAACCTCTAGTTACGCCAACGCTCTTCTATTTGGCATTTTGTCGGTTTTGTGGAGATGAATGTCTTCTGTTTGGCACTTCCGATGTGTGCTTGATTGCCACACTTGTATTTTTGTTGTATTAATCTTTGTTTTGCAAATTGCAGTTAGTGCTGCGCGCTAGATCCGTTCGTCGTCTTTCGGCTTGCTGTATACCAAAACCTCTGCTATTTTGCACCTCTCCTATTTGGATTTTTGTCGGTTTTGTGGATATGAACCTTTTCTGTTTGGCGCTTCCGATGTGTGCTTGATTGCCACACTTCTATCTTTCTTGCAGTAATTTTTGTTTTGCATGTTGTAGTTAGTGCTGCGCGCTAGATCCATTCGTCATCTTTCGGTTTGCTGCATACCAAAACCTCTGCTATTTTGCACCTCTGCTATTTGGCACTCTCCTATTTGGCGCCTCTGCAATTTCGCACCCTTGTGTTTGGCACCTCTGCTATTTGGCACCTCTCCTATTTGGCATTTGTCGGTTTTGTGGAGAAAAACCTCTTCTGTTTGGCACTTCCATGTGTGCTTGATTNCCACACTTCTATTTTTCTTGTATTAATCTTTGTTTTGTATATTGCAGTTAGTGCTGCGCGCTAGATCCGTTCGTCGTCTTGCGGCTTGCTGCGTACGAAAACCTCAACTATTTTTCACCTCTGCTATTTGGCACCGTCGACGACGAACCCGTATGAAGTTAAGCGGAAAACCATGCAGCAGTCACAGCATTAGAGTCAGACGAGGAAAATAACAGTAGCAAAAATCAGTTTTTATCAACATAGACCATGAAGAAGCACCAAAGTTTCCCATGGCCTGCTAGTGCTGTGAGGAATCGCACTACAGTACTACGAATGTGCTACTTACCATAAAATGCATATGTACATTTGCCAGAAAGGCAAATCACACACTGCTCTGGAAGTAGTGAGCTTTATTAAGATGGCACTTGAATTTTGCCTGTCAAACATATGCATTTCCCTTAATGATGGAAAGATCCGAACCTCCCCTGAGATTTTAAGAAATGAAAATGCAAAGAAATCAAGCAAAGATAATAACTGTAAACAGAATTCCAGTGTCTTGTGTAAAAACATTTCAGAGAATTGAGAGTAGGCTACTTTGAATCTCTCAACTGAAATTTTGTAACAAGGTAGGTAAAGGGTATAGGCTAACTTGCTATCAGAATTGGTCACGTAGGGCAGAGCCGTATCAGCCGCACTCTATACCCCCAATTGGGGGCCCACGCTGTCACAGGGGGCCCAAAATTCCAGTATCGTCACCACTTAGCACCCCAGAGAAAGCTTCGATCCCCCAAATTGAAATATGAAACACTAGAAATCAGCAAAGTTAGGGGCCCTTTCAAAGAAAAGTGCATTACAGTTATTTTGGGCCCCTTTGAAAGCAAGGTGTTTTCATGTTACAACTGCTGTCGGGGGCCACTTTGAAGGCAAAGTAATCTACTTGTACATTGCAGTTGCTATTGGGACCCATTTGAAAGCAAGGTAGGCTACTTTACACATTACAGTTGCAAAGGGGGGGTGAGGCAAGTGCCTCGCTTGCCACCACTTAAACACACCACCGTATATAAGCCTGACAATGATCTTATATGAGAAATCTTATAAGGACACGGGGGACGTGTCCCACCCACTTTTTTAGACGGGGGGAACATAATATGCCATATCCCCCTACTTTTTTCTCTTAGGGGCTGCATTTGGAGAGGTTTCAAAACTAAATGTGACGTTTATCACGTTTTGTGTGAAGAGTTTTTCATGTTAGATGTTACACATAGCCATGTTGATGTTAAAACAGAGTTTGGTGTGGTATCTCTGATTCTGATATTTTTTTAATTTTTACTTCAAACATGATTTTTAGCATTTTGCAAGTTTCTAGAGACCGCAAAAGATTGTTAGCTGCCTTTGTCCAACATTTATCCAGTGTGGTTTACTGTAAGAAAGGTCACTATCTTGAAACAGTGAAGTTTAACGGCTGCACACGTGAGAGATCGCAGTACAGCCGTGATTTGTTTCGTGCAAAAACGTTGGCTAACTGGCTTTGTTGTAACGTTGGTTGTCACGTATTCAGAAACAGACAGCGTAAAATTTAAAGACGGAAGTGTATAATGATAGAAAGTTACATTTTCAGGCAAACCTCTGCGAAGTTTTTGCTGAAGACAAAATTATGATGGGCAGTTTTGCAAAAGACTGTCTTCGACCATTAGTAAACAGGATTTCCATCAAAACTATTGAGAGGTATTGACATAGCTATATATTGCCTCTTGCTCAAAAACTTAATGACTTGACTAGGAATAAAAGATAGTTAATACATTTAGCCTTGCATGTCACGGCAAGGGTGACCAACAAATTCAAAAGATATTTATACCCACAAAGCAGCAATGTTTTCGTCCAAGTGCGAAACATTTGCTTTACAAGTAGCCTACGCATTGGTGGCGGAACTATTTTCAAAGTGGAGGAGCACAAGTGCACGTCAAAAAAACTAGATAATTTTTGTGATTTGAATTGGCAAATGTGACATCACAAGCACTGAAATATGACGTCATTAACTTTTGTCAGCACGGTTAAGTAATTTTATTCAAAATTTGATAAGCCCTCAACGACCCCTAGCAACACAACACCCTATCTATCATACACCACACTGACTTGAGCACATAAATGTAACTAGTTGTTCTTAGTCTTACACAAAAACAATTTACTTTAACAATGGACCCAATACGAATTGTGTTAC
>JGI24022J15233_10009818_pt1 | contig 10804 bp, 5 predicted proteins | sample Ectturendosymbi2_FD_15233 | JGI IMG/M metagenome (IMG submission 15233)
TTAAACTTTACATTAAACACGATTTATTATTTTATTTCTTGCATTAGTGAATAAATATGTGATTAAGACATTGAATACTATTCATGTAATAATCCGGCCCGCCAAGGACTCCTTGTTTCCACATCTGGCCCGCCGACTAGAGAAGTTGCCCACCCCTGACATAGGGCTCCTGGCATATACTCTAGAACAAGTTGCTGTTTCCAAAACTAATGTGTTTATAGTTAGATCAATTACCTGCCTATATCTATTTGAATATGATTTAAGGACTGGCAATGTGTAGTGTTGCATGAAATCAGTTTCCTATTAAAATTTTGCTGATAGATTCCTTGCTTATCTCATGTGTGGAGAGTGGTTAGTTGAATACAGATATATGCAAGTTTGAATCATCACATAAAGATGAAAGCAGAGCCTAGCCAGCTGATTCCACGAAAGCTAACAGCAAACTTAGAGCTTTTACTTGTAATTCATTTACATTGCAGGTATATGATGCATTGGTTTATTATATTAATTTTTTTGCTGGTGTGTGGACACAGTGTGCTTGGTACAACGTGTCTACACTATTCTGGAGGAGAAAATACATTCAGAGATCCTGATGACAGTCCTTGTTTGAAGGTAAGAGGCAATTTGTCTGCTAGGAAGTAGTGACCTGATTGCAGTGTAATCTGTGAAGTTTCAAGTAGACAGCAGGTGAGTGTATATGGAACGCAATAGTGTTAAAAGGAATGCTATATATAAGCAAGTTTTTTAAAGCGTTTTAGGGACCCGGTTCAGGTCCCTATAATTTCAAATTGGATCCCTAGAATCAGAGAAAATTATCATCGGGTCCCTAGAATCAGAGAAATCGGGTCCCTACAGACCCATACCGGGTATCTAACATTTTCCTTAAAAAAAACTGATATAAATGCAAATTACTGCAAAACAGGGCTTCACAGTAAAAAATTTGTTTATTTGACTCTGACTCTGAAGTCAAACTTAATGTTTTTGACATAATTTTATGAACTCTTATAAGGCTGCTCAGTTGATGGAAGTGCAGAACAGGTTGATAAAAATCATGATTTTTTTGAAAAAATAAAAAAATTGGATATTTTTTATTTAAATCAGATTGTTTTGATTTTTATGATTTTCTTGATTTAATATGTAGTGTGTGGCCACTTAACAAGTAGTAATTTTAAAATTTGAAGAGTTTGTTTTAATACAACTCTTTTGTACTTTACTAGAATTCAGCTGAACTTTCATTCAAAGTCACTTTGCACTTACGCATCACGCTTAAAGCAAATCACTTCATAACACCAGCACCAGTGTACAAAACGAAATATTTTGGAATGACAATACTCATACCATCAGTTTAACGCTAATGGCATGTTATGAAGCTTGTACAAAAATACAAGCTTGCCAACCTTTTCGGTGCGAAGTCTATTGTTAAAATTGATTTTATTGTAACGCAGCATTCACTAGTTCAGCTTTTGCAAAATTATAACTTACATGCTTGAAATGGTAAAAACCTACAATATATATGTGTGTGTTAATATGAATCTGAACCATAAATATGTTCCCAAACTACTATTTTTGCAGTCAACAGCCTACATATTTGCTGGAATTTAGATGTAACTTTTACATTATGCCAGGCCCATAACCATGGGAGCATTCAGGGGCAGTGTCCCTAAATTTTGTTGTGCCCAGAAAAGTTTTTGTTAAAAATATACTGTAATAAAAACAAAAATCTTGCACACTAATAGTTTATTTTGCCTTCCAAATCTCAAAACCTGGTTACAGGCCTACTTTGTGCCAGCCTATACTTTCAAACTTGTGGCAGTCTGACAGTTCGAACTTCTGAGTTAGCAAATGTTAGTGATTTCAGTCCACATATCATTTTTGCAGTTGACATAGAATCTGTCACCTCACAGTTGCTATGATTGATAGAACTTCAATTGCTTTTATAACTTGTGTCGTCATAAGAAGTCTGTGCCTTCTTTAATAATAAGTGAAAGCGATTAGAATGCCAATTAGATCTGTCAAACAAATCACAGAAAGCTTCAAAACTGCTTTTGATTTTTTGTTTGATTTTTTTATTTAATCACTGATTTAAATGAAATTACTTAAATCAGTCAACCCTGACTGAGAATAGCACCTATAAGTATGTGGTATGAACAAGATTATCTACTAATTCCAAGCAACTGCACTTTGATTTTTCCAAATTGAGATGAGGTCATCATCATGTAATGGTGGGTGATTAGGACACCATAGTAAATTTAACCTTTTTCTGGTGTTCAATAAAATTGTTAATCTTTAAGCTAAATGGTAGAGTGCTTGCTCTGACCTGGTGATTGTCTCTAAGCATCATTCTGTACTGGTGATTGCAATAAACAGCTGTTAGAAAATTTCTTACTCTAACACTTTCCGTGCGATGCTTCTCGTACCTTACCATGTGAACGGGTGTTGCGACACCGTGTCGTATCTGGCCATAGTTCGTAACACAGCGTGAGTTGTCTTCTTGGAAACTGCTTTGTGGTTTTCGATTTATCTTTCGACTATAACTTACGAAACAGAGAAGCTACAAAAAGTCTAAGACATGAGAAAGCTTTATTTATACAACATTCATTGATGTAATATTTTTATTTCTGCGGCATCACGAGCGATATGTTACAGCGCAGCAACCACAGCTACCTTGTTGGTATAACCTGTTCAAAAAAGAATCGATAAACCATTTGCAAATGAATTTGTTGAAAATCTGGTACTGTTGGTTACTCAGTATGACACTCTTTTCATTGCGATTTGTTCACAGTAAACCTCAACATCTATCACTTTGTTTGCTTGGATGTTGGACGCAGAATGTAATGAATTGCATTGTGCAAATAAAAACAGTGATTTGTGGTATATATGCCAAAAAGCAAGGAATTGTGGTACGACACATAAAAAGGAATGTAACCTACGCATGTTTCAAGGTGTGATATTTGTTCAAACTTGGTATCATGCACAGTGAAACCTCACATGTTGTGCTGTACAGTGTCTTTGCGTTTGGCACACTTCCTTCACAATTTGCACTTTCAATGAGGCCCTTTTTAGGCTACTGCTGGAATATCGCCATTTTCAACACAGATGTTTTTCATTTCTGAAACTAGAAATAATCTCTATTTTACCTGAAATGTCCAAACAAAAGTAAAAGTTTAGCACCACAAAAATAACTGCCAACCAACTATTTTGGATTTCAACGTGAAACAAGTTTTTCAGACCATGCAATTGTGGTGAACACGCTGTGTTGTGGCAAACAGCTCCTCGGCTTACCTGTTTATTCTCCAGGTTGTGCGAATGCGGTTGACCAAGAAAAAAGCTTTGCCGGTAGCTCAAATCAGTCACAAATCGCCTGAGTGATCAGTTCGGTTGTTGATAAATGCTGCTGGTAGCAAAGTTGAGACTTTGCTGGTAGCCTTTCAAACTGCACTTTATCACGTGAGGTCACGCTCTTACACGAGACTACATACGTGTCGTGACACGCATTCTCTCCCATACGCACGCAATGTGTTAAATAAGTTTGCTTTTCTCTACTCTAAATATTTTCATGCTTTCCACCACACACTGCTGAACTTGTGTTGTAACAGTCACCATAACAGATATTTAGATTCTTCAAAAAATTTTTCTGAAATCAAATCTTTTTTCTCCATCTATTTTACTGCATCAAAACGTTTATGAAGTAAAACTTCTGAAGCGCCCACTTGATGCTATTACATATTACTCCAGAGTCAAACAACATTGACTTTAGTTCAAGAATGCAGTTAAGTGTCTGGTAAATTGAACCCCAACATGTAGATTGATAAAAAATGGCATATGATTTCATTAAAGTATCCAAAGTTTCATGCTTTCATCTACATCAGAACCAGAACCAGAACTTCCACAATCTTCATTTTCTCTATTCAGCTTGTCTATCATGCTTGTCATATTTGATGCATTTGCAGTAATGGTGCATGCAACGTTCTTCTGACACAAGGTTTTGTTGTCACTTACATGTTCATTTCTTGTGTTGATAACTAGTAGTTGCAGTTTTGACTATATACTGTTTTTGCAAAAATAACAGACATTCATGACAAAATAAGTTACATCAATTTCAAAATAATATTTCAAAAAGCACATCCATACTTGCCAATTACCTATAACACTAAATAACTTCTTGCAACGAAAATCTGCTGACAAGAAAAAAAAACTGTTCACAGCAAAACAAACTTGTCGATTGCCATGCTAAGATCAAAAGGAGCATTTTTATTGTGTTGTTCATTTTTATCATGTTGGCTTATAAAGTAAGGTTTTAAAAGAAGCTATAAAATGGTTTAAATTTATGTCAGCTATGGCATTGTAGGGCTTAGAAACCTTTGTCAAAAGTCAGTTGCAGATTACTTCAAGCACAACGTTTGGAGGCATATTACCTGATTGCGCTTCAGGTCAGAAATAGAAGTACCAAGGCAATCACGGTACTACTGACCCTTCTGCACAATAAAATATAACTAGTTTTTACAATTTCAAATTTGTGTTGTTGAAGCGTTTTTTCATCCGCAAAAATGTTGAACTGACACCTTGCAACATTTAATTGGAAGTTATTAGCCCTTGTTCTTGTCACCAACATATCAACAGTTATTGATAGCAAGAACTTCAAAATTATTTGCTGAGACAGTGTGTTGCGACTTTTGCAATACATTGTTTGCATATGGTTATTTGACTTACAGAAACCAAATGGCTAAATGCACCTTGATAAAAAAAAATATTGGAACTTTTTGCAGAAATTAGAATCAGGTTGTGATATGGATTGTAGGGTATCGTGCAATTTGTTTGGCTTTATGATTTTGTTATTAGCAGCAGTTATGCATAGTATCCTAATGCTTCATGTTACATTTTCCAGCTAGGTCAAAAAATTAGCTCTGCCATGCCCAAGTAAGCTGCGTATAAGCTGTTTCAATACAAGACTGCTTTGGCGTCTCTAAGCACTAAAAACTGGCATAATCTGATTTGTGGTTTTTACTGAAGCTAATCCACGAAGTTTGAAAAGTTTTATTTCTACTGGATATTTCCTGATCTGCAGATACCTTTTCCTCATTTCATGTGTAAATATGTGAGAGAAGCAATGACCTAACGTTCTAAAACAGTGCAACCAGTGATTTGTGACTTGGCTATTGTTTTTCGTATTCAGCAGCATCAACTCTATTTATTGATGCAAACAAACATGTGCCAACACACAGGCTGAAAAAATCAGATTTAAAGAAAAATCAATCAAGTAGGACAGTTGAGTTGTGATTAATTTCTAGCCTTGGTTCGATGAGTTTGACATCTATTTTTTTGTCATGGACCTAAAGGACATGAAAAAATATACTGCAGAGTGCTGTAACTGTAAAGTGGTACAGGGAAGTGATTTTTTGTGAAACTGTTGTCAATCTTCAACTGGTTTGACAGTTTTTTCTCTTTGAATAACATTTCAAAAGTTCCTTTGTAGAACTAGTGCTTTGCTAAATATTTTGTCCTTCAGAAAGTTTCTACTGTTGTGGTAATGTTAATTTTGTTGTAGATTAAGTACTTACAATGACTGCAAGCACAGTTTTGATATGGTCTGTGATGGAGCTTGACCAATACGTGGGGATCGTGCTAGAAATTGGCCAAAATATCTATTATGCTGATGTATCAAGTCAGTGAAATTATGCTTGAAATATATCACTTTATTGTTCATGATCAAACAAATTCATCATTGTTGTGCACAGAGTGTTCAGAAGACCAAGTGCTTATTCCATCTCAGATTTATTAATGCTGATTTTCTGTCCTGTTCTTCAGGACACAGTCATGTTCTTGTGAGTTGATTGAATGTGCATTGTAATGTCTTTTGACTGTGGTTTGAGTAATGCAAAATTTTTGCCTCAGTTAATTGCAACGAAAAATGAGAAATAATGGCATCAGCCCAAACAAGTCCTGTCAGTTGAGCTCTAGTGTGAAGCTGTAGGCAATCTCATTACTTGCAATTGGTTTATATTTTTGTAGATATGAACTTCTGTTAGTTTGGAGGTTGATGCTAAAAACCTACCTTCATTATATAATACATTTCTCATCTTCATTAAGGTTTGTAATTTACATTTTTTTCTGTGTGTTCCCAATTTTTTTCTGTGTGTTCCAATTTTGTTACTGAAACTAAATGAATGTCAAAGTGTTCCCTCCATACAGACTTTTGTTGGTGACACTGAAAGTTATTTCCCTTCTTGCACAGTTCTATAAGTGGATAAACAGTTAAGCTGTAGTTGGGTGTAAATACTAAGCTTTGTCAAGTTTGCCATCTGAATTCTCTGGTCAACAATCTTAGCAAAGGGCACAATCTAAGACAAACTAGCATGGGTGCTTCCTAAGTTATTTTCAGTTCATAATGCCAGGTATCAAATAGGGTAAAATAGTGACTGTGTTGACTGGGTCTGGGAAGACAAAGAACTTCTAAGTGTAAATTACCCTTTTAGCCAGTCACTTGATTTTGTATTTCAGCTCAACTTGCTGTGAAGAAAATATTTGCGTTTTTAGACTTGCATGTGCAGCTGTGGGCAAGTATAGTCAGTCAAACCACATGTTGGAATTATTGTGGATGCAGAACACACATAAAAGGCTGTTTTTAGTAAAATAAGTTTATCTTGTTGGTATAAATTTACACATTTGACTTTTACATATATTGTGGCACCTGTACTTACAGCAGAGATTGCCAACCTTTTGCTAACTGTGTCTCAACAACATGTATTTTTAGACTAGTCAATATCAATATGCTTCCTGTGTGAATCGTAACAAAATTGGTATGTCAAACTTGATCTTCTGTCTTCCATAGGAAATTGCTTGGCATGCCAAGTGTGGCATGTGTTCCAGGTTGCCAACACCTGCACAAATACTTTGCATTTTGGCATGAGTTAAATGCTTTATCAAAAGTAATGTGTGGTTAGGCTTTAACATGGCAACGATTACCACAAGTTGTTCCTGACACAGATGTCATTATTTTTGAGAGAAGTACCTAATAGAACGAACAGTATTATGGTTTGGTTGTCTTCTTAATTGCATGACACACAAGCTAATTGAAAAGTTCAAATATTTAGGATCATAGATCACAAGTAATGTGAAGTGTCACAAAGTTGTTCAATCATTTATTGCAATGGCAAAACAAGCCTTCAAGACACTTTATAATACAGCATTTTAAGAAATAAAAACTGATCTGTGCATGTTTGCACCAAGAGTCCTGAAAGATTATGTCTAGCCAGTTCTGCTATATGGCTGTGAGTCATGGACACTAACTTCACCACTAGTTAAGAATTTGGAAGCTGCTGAGATGTGGTTTTATCAGAAAATGTGAAAGAATTCTTACATGGCCAAGAAAACAAAAAAACTAGTCTTAATCCAAGTCAATCAAAGTAGATCTGTCTTATAAACAATAAAAAGTGGCAATTCCAATTTTTAGATACTTTATCAGGTCACAACAACTAGGAGATCTGGCTAATTGTGGGAAAGTTTGTGGCAAGAAAGCATGAGGATGTCCAAGAAAAATGTACTTGGACCAGCTCAAGGACTGGATGAATTTAAACGCTCCACGTATACTGCAGCTTTCCTATGATAGAAAAAGTTGGAAGACTGAACGGCGCATTGGCCCAACCAGGCTTAGGGACCTTCATGATGATGATGCCACAAGTTAGTTCAAGTGATGAATTTTGTGTTTTTTGTTATTGCAGAGCTTGGGAGGATCAAGTGGTATATGCAACACAACAGAAGTATGTCAACCATCAGAAGAAAACCAATCGTTCTGTTTTGCTCTGTGGACCAACGTAACAGGAAACATAACAGTGGTTAAAAGAGGGTGTTGGCAACAGAATGACTCATGCAGTCAGTAAGTATAAGTTACCCGTCAAACAGATTGATCTGTAAATGTTCTGTGCTATTCAGCTCCAATGCATTGAAAACTTGATCAGTGATGGAGTCAACGCACTTTTTTTCAATTAGAATTAGTGTATAATTATAAAAACGTCTGTAAAAAATGTCAGCTGCATTGTAAGTTATAGTGACTTGACTGCTCAGCTACATTTCAATTGCACTGAGCATAGCGTATCAACACTGTGTCCCTACTTGGTCAGTGTTGAAGATATCTGAACAAGTTCCCAGTACATTTCGTCAACATACGAGCAAAAAGAAGCTGGCTTAAGATGGTTCATGTGCAAGACGTCCTCCAGCAATTTTCCCCCAACCGAAAAGCTTAGCCTTTCCTCAAAGTATAACCTGCTGCATGTAGTTCTCTGACAAGCATATTGCAAGTGACAAACAAATGAACATGTTCATTACACCTTTTATGGATTTAATTACTGCAGTACTTCTAAACCCTTGGATTGTGACCCAAAAATGGGTTGCCATAACACCATATTATTAATTTTTGCATTGATTTCATGAAATCCTATTCATAATGCATACCAGTGACATGCAGAGGTCTGGCGATATCTGGAGCGATTGCTTGATTGTATGCCCCCCACCACAATATTCTATTACTGAACAGTGGCGTATGGTGGTCATTGTTACTAGATATACGCTGTTTGTGTCGTCACAATATGATGTCATATTCACGTTTGCTGATCAACGTTTTGGGAAGTTTGTTAACACAACATGCGTATTATTCTACATGCACTCTCCTTGCTTGTTGTTGTACAATGTGTCACTGTAATGAATCTAAATTATATAAACAAAATGATGCACATATTGCAAGGACAGGTGTGTGGATGTATTAGTGCACACCCATGTTGCCACATCAAAAACGAAATGGCGAACTAGTGATGCATCAAATAGTCAGCTAAATCAAGCAAATTGAAAAAGGACAGTTATGAAATTTGTCTCAAAAAATCAATTAAAGAAAATCAGTCCATAGTTATCTTTCAACCCTTTTTTGTGATTTTCCCTTGATCTGGAAAAAGTCACGTCACTATCAGTTTGATTGGGTGTGCACCCCACACCTAGAGTATAGTCTCTGGTATTGAAGAATGTGAGAATTACTGGCATTTGAATATGTAAAAATTAGTATAAAAAAACAAAGTTTCGAAAAAATAATTCCGTGTAGCATGTGCTACTAGCGGTACAATAGGAAAAATCACCTAGTTACGGCATTTTAATTCTTGTGATATCACTGTTTGGATGCCCCCTGCCTTGGATGCCTGGGGCCGTCGTCCCATTCGTCCCCCTCTGCACGCCAATGCTGCATACTAAATTGCATAATTTTGTTTCTGAAACAAGAAATCTTGCAACAACCATTTGTTGCTATAACTATTGCCATTGTGATATAACAATGCTTGTGTGCGTTGGTCTTGTCGGCAATGTGCTAGCAATAGAATATGAAAATGTTTTTCTCTTTTGCCCATAAATGTTGACACATTTCCTCTTGATCTATCACAAATATACAATATATGTGAAACATGCAAACGGTTTATGGGACGAAGTTAAACCGAATTCATCTGGCGGCTTGATCTTGCCTGCAACAGATTTTGTTTCCATATAAACGCATTGCACGTATTGAACCTGATACTCATAGCAACTGACTTTTACTTCTATAGTATAAAGTGTTCCCTTTACACTATAAGTAGCTTCGCACTCGGGAGGTCTGCAAACCAAATGACCCCTGGTGCGTCGCAGCCTCCCACTACCCCACGCATTTTATAAATCAGCCTACTGGGAAGCCATCGAAGCACTACGCAACTGTGTTAGACCAAGGCCATATACAGAGAAAAGTGTTTATTTTGGTGGCCTTGGCTAGACATGGCAATTGTTGGCGTCATCCATGCGTGTGCTGTTTACTAATACCGCATATCTATGCTTACGTTTGATTAAGATATTCGTGTTAGCGCCATTCAGCATATGCTTTTCTATTACTGCCATATATCTATCTTCGCGTTCTTTTATGTATCTGTGTATCCTTGTTACTACTGTGCACGCTTAAGACTACTGTGTTGCGTGTGGGAGAGAAGACGTTATACAATACAATACGGTGACGATTACATGTAGCGTGGTCAGAAAGAGTAGAAGCCACTTTATCAATTACCTTGATTTGGTAAATTATTTTAACTTGGCTCGTTTTGCATTTCTCGGATACAGCGTTTCTTGGGCTTGCCCATTTCAATCGGATTTACTGAGCTGTGGAGTTGGACTGGTTAAAGAACATGTGCCATAATGACCAAACTAACGAAAGGGAATAATGCATGTAAAATTTTTAACGAAGTCCAAATTTTGTTAAAAATTTTAAATGCATCGTTTCTGTTTAATGTCTGTTCTCCAATTACTCATTACCAAAAAATTGTTACTTAAGTTCATTGCGCACATTGACCACGCACTTTTTCATTTTCAGGAGGAAGTGCACTGCCACGCTGGACAAAGAACATCTGTTTTGCTGCTGCAGTGACGATTTCTGCAACCGTGAGTTCTACTTCCGTCCCTTGTCACTGACAACACCACAAGATCCAGGTGCTAGTTAGTAGATTACGTACAGTATGTTTAAAATACAGCTGCAAGATTTGTTTTAAGTTTTATTCCTCCCAGGCAATTGTTGAACTAATTTTCTTCGATCTTATAAGAAGTCTTTCTTGTAATGTATGCATCCGTTGAAATCCCGGTGCATTTCTCCCAAGGCGAAGTGAAGTCACGCGGTCGTGTAAGTCCGCGGTGGTGCGCGCACCGTGTGGCATGTGCAGTGAATGAAACTTGTTATGTCGTCGCTCGCCAGGTCCCAAAGCTGCCCCTGAAGACGATGGCCAGACCTTGCTGATTGTAGTTTGCGTCCTGGTGTCAG
>JGI24022J15233_10009819_pt1 | contig 10804 bp, 3 predicted proteins | sample Ectturendosymbi2_FD_15233 | JGI IMG/M metagenome (IMG submission 15233)
TCGGGCTGCATGTTAAAACAGGGGAGTAAAACACACTCATCACTGGGTCAGAACAATTTACAACTGCAAAATGAGGCTGCGCTAATGTCTTGTTGAACACGAGCAGGCGAGTATAGAAAAGTGTGCGGCTGGACTGGCTTGAGCACACTGCCGGTTTGCAAGATCGAATCTTGCTAAACTGCACAACAATTGCGAATGCGCATTACGCACGAACACTTTAATTTTGTTTGTTATGCATAGAAGTCCAGCAAACTTTTAGTTTTCGTTTTTCCCTGCTGAGACATTATCAAATGCCTGAATGCTTCTATGTTAACAAGTGCTGTTTTTGGTCTCGTGCAACAGTTCTATCATGCTACAGAAACTGCTGGTAATGTAGCCAAGGCTGTCAGCGCTTGCGCTGATCAGCCACAGCAGACAAAATAAAGATAATTGTTTCGGGTAAAGTGAACTATCGCGGAACACAATCTTAAACATGCGTATCAGACGAAAGGTCTGCAAAAAGTGGTGAGATGGTTTCCGGACGCAATAACCCAGGTACCTACAAAAACCTACATTATTCCTTTTTGGCCCATTTGCAATGTTCCTTGAAATTTGCATGCAAATTTGTTCCATGGTGTTTGCATTACGTGGACAAATTAACAAGCAAAAAGTAGGCGAAAGCAATCAATCTCTTTTGAGCAGGTAAAAAAAAGTTGATTCAATACCATGCACGCTCAAGGTTTTTTTTAACCCCAACCGCACTTGCGTACGCCCTTGAATGCATTGATATCATTTACTAAGCTGGGTAACAGCTTGTCTTTGCCCTACAGTTTCAAATTGAGGTAATGTACATGGTTGATGGAATAACTTCAACCAAAAATGCTAAATCTAACAACCACTCTCATTTCACAAAAGGGCCCTTTCTTTGGGCAGCTCATCGTTCCCTTCTAAAAAATCATGCACAATATCTTTCAGTTTCCAAAATCGTTTTTGAACCTTTCCTCTGGAAAGCCAAGTTGACTTTGCTAGAAAGGACGTGCAAGAAAAATAAAATCACTAAAAGTAATGAGTAGGAGTGGCTTACTCTCTGGTCATCAAAAGGATGTAATGCGCCACTTATAAGCAATTACATGCAGTAAGTTGTCACTACTCAACTGCAACAAGATAAATGCTGGTGGCGTAGCTTAGTTTGTGGGAGAGCCTGCGAGTTGTGCAATTAATCTATGTTTTGGTTGAGTTAATTCTCGGCTGGAAAGGCGGGAATGCTTTCACATTAATCGTTACATAACAGTGGTAAATCTTTTTTCAACATCTCGATGACTTTGGCATTAGAACGCGGACTTCTGACTCCATTATAGGTTCTGCGCTAGCCTTGCTGATGAACCGTTGTACGATGATCAGTGTATTGTACATAGCTTAGTGTAGTAGTTTGTAGTAATTATAGTTCATCAGTAATTTTGGAAAATGAAAAAATTCGTTAGAAGTATCACTGTTTCAGAAAAGGACAAAATGATTTTGAAGCTGAGCGAATTACGTGTGGTTGCAGTTCGCAAAAGAGAGGCAAAAGACTACTGTGACTTTGTGGATTAAAACTTATTGCTCACAGCGTAACCAGGTGCTATCACTTTATCTTAGTTTGCCAAGGATTCTTCAAATGTACTCAGCTTCTCATTCGTACTTCATGTCCATCCACAAGCCAACTGTTGTTCTGAAACGTTTTTTTTTTGGAAATTCTCTGAGCGAACTCAGTTTAAGACATTTGCAATTATTTCTGGTTGCTTTTAATGAGCAAGTTCAGATTATTGAGAAGTCCAAAGTATCATTTGTTGAGGACAGAAAATCGAAGAAAAGAAAATCGAAGATCTACGTAGCGATGAAAATAGACCTAGTTTAACCAGCAGTGCAGTAGCAGAAGCATGTCAAGATGTTTGATCGAAAACCATGATGAGTGACATGGCTGACGCTATCACTGGAGGCAGTGATATCGGTCTCTGGGCCCTCTGGCCAGCCAATCTACCGGAAGAAGGCGGGAATATTGGCTGAAATATGAAACAGGTTCTTTTTGACATTGTGTTGAAATTCATTTTAAACATGATGTTCTACAACACAGAAAAGACAGAAACCTGTCAGGGAAATGTAACACAAGTCTTATTCGTCGCCAGAACCACAATGGCGAAGTAGTTGACAGAAGCTGACTTTGTTTTTCTCCTTCACAAACTTGCATTTATTGTTTTGCTTGCAGACTGATGTGCGCGGATACGACTAAATGTACGCATTTCCTTATTAGAAAAGGAATCTTCGACTGGAAGCACGCTCTTGAGCGCCTGAGGAGCCACGAGCATTCAAAGAACATATAGATGCCACGATTACATTCAGTCGCAAATGTAATTAATCACTATGAAGAATTAATACAGAAGTAGCCTGTCAGCTCAATCAATGCAAACAATATCGACAATCTCTTCTGCCTGCAACGTTTGGTTTCGGTCGCAAAATGTATTGCTGAGAAAGGTCTGGCGTTTAGAGATGATGAAAACGTTGGATCGCCCAGAAAGTTTTTCCAAAAAATTTTCAAAACTTTTTTCAAGCAAATATTTAAAAAAAGAAGATGCGATGCTTCTAGCGACCGGTTTTGCAACAGTTTCACAAATCGCTAATCCTTGTCAAATACCATGTTGCATCATATAGTTTTGTTACAGTTGAGTAAGCAAATATGACGTTACAAGAGTACGTCATAAACATTAATGATACGTGGAAATGTTAGTGATTTCATCGATCATCCCCTACCTAAACATTTTGTATCCGCACATGGGGCCTCCCACCACCCCAGGGCCCCAGGCCCCCACCATCTAAACCCGGCGTTGATTGAGCTAGAGAGCTGTACAAATCCTACACTGATTCGGGAAGTTTAGGTATTTTAAAAAAATTTAAGTTTTGCGTTTGGGTTGTTTGTTGGTGACGTCACAATGGGGGAGTTTTCGCGTCTTTTTGGCCGAGGTTGATTGGTCCTGGGCGCCAACCCAACGAGCCATTTTTTTTGGCTAAAGTTTTTTTGGAAACTAGGCTATGATCCGAGTTTTTACAGCTCTTGATTGGCTTTCTAGCATTTTTGGAGCCAAAATTGTGGCTCAAAAACAAAAATTTGGGTAAAAAATCAAGTCCCACAAAAGCAGGGATGTAGTGGGGCGGGAACGCTTGAGAACGGCTTTACCACTCCTTTTTCACGTTTTGCTTTAAAATGAGTTTGAAGCTGTTTCAAAATGGCTATTTTTGGATGCGTTCCCAGGCCTTTTTTGTTAGCACTACATCCCTGCACAAAAGGTAACCCTGGCCATTTTGGCTAAAGGCCAAACTTGCCAGTTGATTGAGCAAAAGAGCTGTTCAAGCCCTCTAAAGATGTGGAAAGTCTTGTAGTTTCGATTAAACAAATTGGAAAGTTTTGGATGTCGGGTTTTTGTCGATGGAGTCATAATGGGAATGGGTTTTTGCTTATTTGAATGACATCATCGTTGTCAAACGCACGAATAACTTTGTGACGTAAGAATGTGCTGTGTTTGTAAATTGCTGTAGATATCTGATTGCCGTAGCTATCTTGGACGTTATTCTAGTTTTCAATGAGTTGTTCTATGGAGTGATTTGTATACGGCACGGGTCTGTCTCACTGATGCTGCCATGTGCATGAATTTAATAAATGAGTCTTTGTTCAACATAGTGATATCGTACTTACGTTATTTTTTAGTTTATTGTGATTTTCTATTGTGCAAACACAACGGCATTTCATATGCCTGACTGGAAATTTTTGGAAGGGTTCGTTAGGTTAAACTGGGTTGCAAATGGGTTGCTGCATGAAAACGGTTGAAAACCACAGCTTCAAAGACTCGGATTATAGCCTAGTTTCCAAAAAAAGCTTAGCCACAAATAGCTCGTTGGGTTGGCGCTCAGGGCTAGGTAAACTCGGTCAAAAACACGAAAATCTACTCCAATTATGACGTCATCCACAAAAAAACAAAATCCAGCACTTTATTTTTTTAATCTAAACTAGAAGACTTCCCGAATCCGTAGAGGGTTTGAACAGCTATCTAGCTCAATCGGCTGACGAGTTATGGCGTTGCAAGGTTAACCAAAAAAGTGGCGCACGCGGGCTTAAAGGGTATAGTTCGGATCGAAGCAAGCAAGTGCACTGAGAAGCTCAGGTTCAGGAAAGCGACCTCGGATGTTACCTGAAAGTGAATTCAGGTATTTATTTGTAAGTGAAACGAGTTGCTTTTCATCTTGTGATGAGAGCTCCCTAATTCACTCTCAAACTTTTCCCAATATTGCAGTTAAGTAAAATATTAGAAAAAATACTACACACCAGAGTATATGCATATTCACAGGATTTTAATTTACTATCCAACGATCAATATGGTTTTAGGCCAAAGTCTGCAACTGCCTTTGCAGTGGAAAATATTTACTCCAACCTTTTAATCAATAGAGAAAATGGACTCTATACATGTTCGATATTTTTAGATATATCAAAAGCATTTGATACTGTAAACCAGGGGTGTGCAACCATGCAGCACTGCCGGGCAAATGCACATAACCAGATTGGTCCACGGGCCACAGCTGCATGTGTCAAGCTCTGCAGTTTAGACAACTTGCTGGCCACCCACGGAAGACTGGTAATACCCTTTTAAAATACGGACTGTTTGGCGGGCTACAAAAACTCAGCTCTTGGGCCACTATTGGCCCGCGGGCCACGGGTTGCACTCACCTGCTGTAAACCATAACATTTTACTCCAAAAACTGCAGTTTTATTTTGGAATAAGAGGGGTCTCTTTGCAGCTGTTTTCCAACTGCCTTCTAAATAGAAAGCAGTATGTTATTAACAAAAACACTAAATCTAGTCTAAAAAATATTTCTTGTTGAGTCCACAAGGATCCGTTTTAGGGCCACTTCTTTTTATTATGTACATAAATGACTTTCCAAATTGTTCAACATTCACCACTGTGCTTTATGCTGATGATACGTACCTTTGTTTATCTGATAAAAATTTGAATGACCTGCAACTTGCACTTAACAGTGAACTACTTAAAGTAGGCAGATGGATGCGTTTAAATAAATAATCAATAAATAATTCTAAAACACCTTACATGTTAACCAGCAAGTCATTGAGAAACACAGATAAAGAGATTATTCCATTATCTTTTCAAATATGTTCAAATGATGTGTTGTTGAGTCAAAAAACATGTGTCAAATACCTAGGTGTCCTAACCGACAGTAATTTAAACTGGTCGTTTCATGTACAATTGGTGAGAACTAAATTATCGCTCGCTTACATCGCATTTATTATTTAAAATTCGAAAATTTGTTCCTATTGCCGTTTGAAAGTGTTATACTCTAGCTTTGTCTATTGTCACTTACAATACTGTAATATGTCATGAGGTACAGCTAACAATTCCGTCCTGCAACCGTTGAACGTTTTGCATAATAATATATTAAGAAAAATGACATTTAGTAACTACAGTTGTCACGTTGCTCCTTTATATAAAAATCTTAATGTGTTAAAACTAAATGATATATATCGGTTTGAATTGGCAAAACTTGTGCATACACTACATCATGGTGCGCTGCCCAAAATCTTTGACAGTTTCTTCAAAAATATTTCTAATATTCATTCATACAGAAGTAGATTCGCTGACAACCAAAATTATTTTATGCAAAGAGTCTGTACAAATTTTGGAAAAAAGTATTTCCTGTAGAGGGGCTGCGCTCTGGAAAGAAATTGAACGGAGTCCGAAAATCTTGCCTTATGTCACCTTCTGCAAACATTATAAGGATCGTCTGTCAAACAATGAATAGGTTTTTGCCCAACCATATGTGGCTATATACTTTTTAATGGTAAAATATGACTTCAACATTAATATGATGAAAAAGAAATATGTTTGATTGTATTTTTCTTTTTGAGAATTATGTGCTTTGCACAGTTGTTGTTGCTTTTGCTTTTGCGATGCTAAAAAAGTATTTATGCATTGTGGCATTGTCTTTGTTTTAACAAATCTTTGGGGCTCCTCGACTCGATAACTTCAGGTTTTTTTCGGCGTCCTAGTTGCGAGTACTTGTTAGCAGTGTTTTGCTTTCGCATTGCTATATTGTATCGTAACCAATAAACTTCTTCAATCAGCTTTAAGTTCCATTAAAGCTTCGGATTTAGCGGGGGCATCAAAAATCTTATTGATGCACAATTCTACGGAAGATTATATCTCTGCGAAGTTAAAACATCCCTCCTGAAACACTTTCTTCAGTTCTGTCAGGTGAGGTAGTAATGTTGACAAAAAATGAAGGACCATGATGAAATTTTTTGTTTTCACAAGTTGCAGTAAACCAATGCACATTGCATCATTTTTGTTTTCTGACAGCTGCTTCAGTGCGACCTAAATAGCCAAAATCTCACTCCTAGCAGCTCTCACACCTTCCCCACTTGACAATCACCTTGTTTTACATCAGTGCTGCCACAGGCTTCTCTGCAAAACTCACTAGATTCGCGAAAAAAATTCACTAGATTTGAAAAAAAATCACTAGATTTAACATTTTTGTGTTAAATTTTGCAGCTTTGCTTGAAATGATTTAGTTACTTACTTTATTGCCCAAAAACCTTTACTTCATTTGCAAGTTTGTTAAAATATATCATGCTAAAGGCTGGAAATTCTCATACTAACAATTTTCAAGCTTTTCTGAAGAGTTGAAAACTACACCACTCACGGAGTATTTTAGAGCAGTCAACCTAGCATTTAATTAATTATTTCTACTTGCAAGGAAAGGAAATGAATTTACCATCATGGCCAATAAAGCAGCAATAAATAGCACGGAAGTGAAAACGATGAGAAATTCAAATAAGAAACACTTGTTCGTTCCGTTGTTGCAAATCTTCAAATAATAATTCACGTAATCAATTGTTCACGGATTAAAAAAGGCTGAAAATCTTTAAAAAAGGGCTGAAAAGTTAAAAAGTGAGAAAAAAGATAACCGATCTTCTTCACACACGCACTTTGCAAAAAATCACTGGATTGCAGTGAAAAATCACTAGATCACTAGGTCAGTCTAAAAATCACTAGATCTATTGAAATATCACTAGGCGTGGCACCAGTGTTCTACATGCGTGCTGCAACCGCCGACCTTGTTGTCTTCACGGTAGTGTGATGCATTGCCAGGCAAGCTGATCGCAACGGTGAAACAACAAAACACTTCCACATCTGTGGTAAAGTGCTTTCGTATTTTCGCACAGCATGCAAATCTGCGACAGTGTCGCAGCAGGTCAAAGTGAGACGGTGCGCTTGACAATGCACAGACACCTATAGTTCAAATTTCTGATTTCAACTTCTGCTCCAGAGAATTGTGTCGGCCTATTGTTGTAGCCGCACCATCTGTTGGAATAGCCACGTGCTTAATAGATCAAGCTGATAATCCGCTGCAACGGATTTCAACATCGCAAATAAATTGCTGGCAGTGGCGCCGCTTTCATCGACTTTGCGAATATCAAGGAACCTAACTTTTATTTCGCCTTTCACCACATATGGAACGAATGTAATGTACTGTTGAAATGTGGAAGTATCATTGGTTTCGCTTACTGTGGTTGACCAAAGATGGCATTTCATGATTTCTCCCACTAGTTTCTCTGTGAAATAAGTAGGATCATCTAACTGACCACTTTTGAGCTGCTGTGTCCAAAATCTTTCAATCTTTCATAAGCACCCACTTTGTCAACCAGAGTCTGCAATGATGACAATTTCCAATTGGCTAACTCCTCTTACAGCCAAGCAATCATGTGCATTCTCTCTGCTAGTGCATTTTCTTGTGAGAGTTTTTGTTCATCGCTTTTTGTTTATTTCATATACTTCGAAAAATGTTAGAAACCTGTGCTTCCATGGCTTTTCCTGATGCTCAGAGAGAAATGAAATGGTGTCAGAGTTATTTTACAAAAATGACCCTGAAAGCCTATATATTCGAAATATGGGTACTATACTTCCAGTGGTTGCCTGATGTGTAGCAAATTTTGGACACGCTACTCCCTTAATATTTCAATACAATTTTAAGTACAAAACCTGTTTGGCAAGATATGACCACCAATACCTTATATATAAAGAGTCTTCGTGACCTACACCATAATTTGATATGAAGAAAAAATGGATCCAACACGCTCATGACGTTTTCTACGCACAAACAAAAAATCCCCTCCAAAAATCCCATTTTGGTGGTACAGTACATAACATTTTTATGATATGTACGTTTTGCTGTGCAGATACAATTTTATTACGAAAGTGATTAACAATGGACATATGGAAGTAAAAAGTAGTTTGGTCTGGAAAAAATGGATGTCATGTGTCCCAGGAAGACGTATGCAAATTATGGGTAGCGTTATACCCTACTTTTCCTGATCCGTATAGTATTTTAAGGTTTCCTGAGCAGGGTGGTCCGATGTAACTTTCCGTCAAATGAATTGCTATCCTGGTGCCTAAAGCTTCCTACTGTTATATCGGCAAGTCGTTTGCTTTGGACGTCTGTTTAGTTTCATTTTACTTACAAACAAACTTGTTTGACCCACTCAGTCCAAACAAAGTGTGAAATTAGCAATGGCGTAGCAAGCCCAAAATTTTGGAGGGGGCCAAAAATTTGGGGGATGGCAAAAATTTTGATTTCAGGCTAGCAACAAGCATTTTGTTTGGGATACCACCTCTTAAAACACAAAATGGCTAGATATTCTATAAATTTGGGGGAGGCCATGGACCTCCGGTTGGGAACCACTGTGCCAGATAAAGCTGTCTCAAGAACAACACACACGAACCTTAGCGATTTTTGCAAGAACGTAATGCCGTACTGTACTACTGTATGCTCTGTATAGTATGTAAATACAACTGACAGTGTTTTCAAATTCTTGCTTATGTTTTTCTGATCAGAATATTCATGAAAACACGATGCAGTAAGCGGCAATCCTAATAAAGAGAACACTTAAACCTTGACAGGCTCTGGCCTTCAACTGAAACGCCATTTTAGGAAGGAGTTGTTGTAGCTCGGCTGCAAGGTCAGTTCGCCAATAGCGACGCTTTTTCTCCGGTCCCTTGAAGTGACTTAATAGGGGAATTCTACTTTATTTCAAAAACACATTTTTTTCGTATAAAACATTTGCGACCACCATCGCCGAACCGGCGTCGCCGAATCGACGTCGCCGAAACGGTATCGCCGAACTGTCCTAGACCCTAAAATATCATATCGCGGAAGATAAGACTTAAATGGGAGACGAAACTAGTGATCTTGAAAGGCGAGCGATATTGTTACAGTTGCCAACTGCATGTGACTCAAAGTCAACAGAAATTGTGCCCCACATTGTTTTTTTGCATTTTGAGTTGAAGAGAAATGGCGTGGTCAAATTTTAGTTCCGAGGTAATGGAAATTCATTTATTGTTTTCTTTTACTCTGAAATGAAGAAACAACTACAATGCTACCACATACGCAACTATGCGTAATTCCATTTTAGTGTTTATTTGGTCGTGCATATCATTTGAAAGGTGCGAACCCTGATTTAAATCTTGCAGATCGGCTTCGTAACTGTATACCGTACTTGACGGACTCAGTTTTCCTACTTGCTTTCAAGCAACAGCCAACAGTAGGTTTAATAGTTTTTATTAAACGAAAGGTGGTTTGCATCATTCAAAAAAGGCAGTCAAGAATGAATTCAAGTTTGAATGTTGAGGTTTACATTCAACAACCAGTGCCTTACTCTGGATGAAAAATAGACCCAAAACAGTTAAAATATCGAATATCTTGTTTCATTTATTGCGTGTTTCGATTTGTTTCTGCTTAACTTTCACCCATGACGTTATCGTTCGCATCGGAGAAATGTTTCTTTAGTTTTTTTCTTGCAAATTACCATGTGGATTTATCTATACGTTTGTATTAGCTTATAAAGCTTTTAATTGAATAAGAGCTGATGATGCCTACTCAGTAGGCGGAATACACACTTATATCAGGTAGCAAGAAAATGCTGTAAATTTGACACAAAGCGTAATCCAGGTTTCAGTGGCCAAAGACAGAAAATTTCATGAATGACAAAACTGTGAGTAATAAAGTGGAAGGACTTTTGAAAACTGTCTCATCAAGACGGTGTGAGGTATATTTATGAAAGTGACTTTGTAAACTTCAGAAAGGTTTCACATCTCTCTTGGGAAAACGTCTTGCCAGTTAACACCTGTACAGAGAAAATAATGCCTATTTATCTCTTCGTCCCTATTTATCTCCACGTTTGACATGCCGGTGGGCGATGATATTCTGCGTTTTGTGCAGACGTATTTCAATTAGACGTAGGAGGAAATCTCTATCCTTTGCATAATAAAAGCTTTGTCCTGATCATTCATTTCCACCGAGGACTCGTTCAATATCAAATTTCAGCTTCTGCCAACACCCTGTGCATTTTGGGCATTCTACGAGGTTTTCTGTTAAAGCGTAGTGTAACTTTATCATTTTCGCGGCGTATCATCTTATTGGCGTGCATAGGTAAACCATTCTGTTCAATGTGATGGGCATGTTTATTGCGTTTGCTGTTTTATAAAATTTAAAGCCGCTTTTGCCGCGTTCCCTGTAAATGGTCCACATATCAAATTTTCGAAAAAAGTCAAACCGAGACAACGATTTTATTTGAGACTTAGTCTCCAGACTTGAACAGTTGTTAAAAGTTACGATGTTGCGTTTATGCAAACATATCATTTCCCAGGCATGGGCGTCGGAAGGATTTTTTCCAGGGGATCCACCAGGAGACTTTTCCAAAACTTTTCCAGGGGGGGGGGGCCAAAAGGGG
>JGI24022J15233_10009820_pt1 | contig 10804 bp, 6 predicted proteins | sample Ectturendosymbi2_FD_15233 | JGI IMG/M metagenome (IMG submission 15233)
TAGAAATTGCTGGCTGAACGCTACTTCTTTTTGCATGGATCTTACCACACACCAATTGATATACACTACAAACGTTTGTTGTGTTTTAGGAGACAAGCTTGTTTATATGTTACTTAATGGAAAACACACAATGATAAAAATGAGGTAAAATTTATTACAAATATGCATACTAAACATTTATTTGCGAAAAACTTCCAGCTCAAAGTGTTAAGCTCTTTCAGCAATCAGCATGCTTAACAGCATTTCTTGCTTCAAAAAACAGGTACATGTGCTGTTAATCCCTTGACATTTTAGGCACCAGTGTACGATGTATTCGTACTTCCATTCTCATGTGAGTCACTTGTTAGCGCCACTGTGCACCATCATAACTTCTCAGATGATTGAGCTAGAAAGCTGTTCAAACCCTCTAAAGATGTGAGAACTCTTATAGTTTCGATTTATTAGATTTTGTTTTTTTTGTGGGTGACATCATAATAAGGGTAAGTTTAGGCATTTTCTGCCAAGGTTACCCTGGGCACCAACACCAAGAGCCAATTTTTTGACTCAGGTTTTTGTAGAAACTAGGCTATAATCTGAGTCATTAGAGCTCTTGATTGGCTTGTTAGTGTTTCTGGTTCAAAAGTTATGACCAAAAAACAACAAATTAATTAATTAATCCCCCATTTAATTGATACTCAAAATTTTGGCCATATCTTTTGAACCGCAAACACTAGTGGCCCATCAAAGCTCAAGACTTGTATTATAGCCTAGTTTCTACTAAAAATATGAGTAAAAAAATTAACTTTTGGCGTTGGCGCCCAGAGCCTGGTAACTTGGGCCAAAAATACCAAAATCTACCCCTATTGTGATGTCACCCACAAAAAAAAACAATAAGTTTTTTAAAATCTGAACTAGAAGACTTCCTGCATCTTTAAAGTGTTTGAACAGCATTTTAGCTGAATTGGCTGGCATGTTATGGTGGTACAAAGTGATGCATAAAAGTGGCTCATGCAGGTCTTAAAGGTAAATCTACCTGGCGTCGAAGGTGTTAACTGAAATTGCCAACAAGTTGTATCAAGTGCCATACCTCTTTATCTGTGGGTAGAAGCTCATGGACTGCTTTCAACAACATCAATGCAGCACACTTTACACTTTGAAGTGATATATGTGATTTAATGATACAAAGCTACAACTGAAAAAATATTTCTATGTGAACATTTGGTTTATGTGATTAAAGATATGCAATATCTTGGGTCATCTGCATTTGTCGGTGACCATTGTTAACTGAATTCACAACATTTTTCATTTAAATGAAATATTGAATTATTTGTTCCCAATATCAACCAAAAGAAGTTTGCAAATTATATTTATGGTGTGTTTGGAACAGGGCTGATTATAGAGATTGACTAATATGGATTTTGGGCTGCTAACCGATATTTCCAAAATTTTTATATCTTATTTTCTGCTTCATTATCAACAATATAATATATGCTATGCCTTACCACTTCTTCAAAACTTCAAAAATCAGGATTTATGAGCTAAAATATTGAAATATTTTGCCATGATTTTTAATGAACCTCGAAAACTTGTTAGCATGGTATAGTTCCATCTACAAAAGATTAAACATAATGACTACATACATTTGACACTGTTTACAATTGCATCTTGAGCCTAAGGTATGAGGTCGATTGATGAGCAAATGTGATGGTTTCTATGTTCAGCGCTTTTTGTTATAAGATCTAGATGTGACCTGCACTGGCAAGAGTGCAAATGAACAGTAAGTTAGCGGTTAATCTGCAACCTAGCCTAAACAAAATTAACCAGCACTCGTCTATAACCGATTACCACCCATCCGCCAAAAGTAAATACCTTAAGAACAAGTTGCCACGACAACAGCTTAACGTGCACAGGTGCAAATTACGCATCCAATGATTGCACAATAATGTCACAGTAGTTCTGATCCAAACACAAACACCGCTTTTAGTTTGCTTAAGTTGCATTGTTGCAAATATTGCTTTTGCTGGTTTAACAAATGAACAACAGCAATTGTGATCCAACAAATAATACTGACTACTGTGATGTTATTGGACTAATCGCCAAATCACCGCTTCAACGTATTTGTGAAACACTGGAGTAGTGCTACTGTAGCTTGTGTGCCACGTCCACAAACCAGTGTGTTGCAACAGCTTGGATTGTGAGATTACAATTATCATTAATGTGCCTCTTGGAAAATGTCAATTAACGTAACCCACGAACAGGACATTTTAGCTTGCATACAGTATAAAATTGCACACTTACAGCCTAATACATCAAATTAAGTCGAATCCCTTTAAGATATTACGTGCAACTGCTTCACAGCGACAGTTGGTGTCACTAGTGAGTAGTGATTACATTTGTAATCATATTCGTAACACCATAAATTTTGCTTAACGTAATGCAATTGTTTTTTCATGCAAGTTTAAAAAAAATAATAATCTGCGCTAAACCAGGCATTGATTGGACTGGTACACCGCAAGTTACAATCAAACTTTTCATGCTGCGAAAACTCTAGAACTACCACTGGAGTTTCTTCATACATAACACCTGCTCATGGTAGTGTGGTCTAAATAGACAATAAGCTTCAAGCATTGCAAAACCTTCCGGCTGCAACAGCTGACATGTGCTCCATGGTTCCTCTTATGTGCTTGTTTGTGATAGCACGCCTGCTAGTGTTGCTGCAAGATAACTGTTTTGACTTGCTTTGTTGTGATTTCTTGTGCAAGTTGTCTGGCTGCGTGAGGAATATAACAGCGTATTGTGAACACTTACTGAGGCCGATAAAATCAACCGTTTTGCTTGATACTGATATAATGGTAAAACCCAAATATCGGTCGATCTCTAGTTGAGAAAAACCCATTTTTTTTCAAAAAAAAGCAACCCACTGGTTTCTTTTGTTTTCTTTGTTTTTTTAAAAGAAACAGGTTTTTGTTCAAACCCCATTCTGAATTGTTTTCATTGCATTATTGAATATCACAATTTTCAGAATTACACTATAGTAACTTGTTATATCTATTATGGCATTCAAAATTGATGGTAAAGAAATGTACCCCATCTTTGTTTTTGCAAAGTATTATTGGTCAGTTCATTCCAAAGTACTAAGGCTTGCAAGCATGCACACAGCAAACACACAAAAGTTGCTCCCACACAACATCTGCAGTTCCACGTGAAGTTCATGTGCATGCCCTACTAGTTCTGTAGAGTGTATTATTTCTGTAGAGTGTATTATTATATCATGCCCTACTAGTGTAAGTGTATTAGTTCTGTAGGTTATCTTTTTCAGCATCTGTAGAGTGTATTTTTTCAACATATGGTTTGGTATGGTCCAACATCAGAGAAAGTTTATATGCATAGAAGGGAAGAAGATTGGTTAAAATATACTGATTTTACAGAGCTGAAAAAGATAACCGGTATAATTTACTCAAGCTGTTCGAATTATTCTTTTTTTTTCAAGTCCTTTGAAATTCACTGCTGTTTATTTTATTTGAATAACACTTTCACAGCCTGGTTCATTCAAGTGGTTCGCGTGACAACAGCCGGATCGCATGTGACTTTGCACGGGATTATCTCCTGTGCAGTAAGCGCTAATGAGTTGTTCAGAAGCTCAAAAGACTTAGCAAGTCTTGTAGTTTGCAATTAAAAAAAGTTTTTGGTTGGGGCTTGCGGATTTTTTTGGGACACCATAAGTGGAGGGCTTTTAGGCCTCCTTGGCCCACTTCACCTGGTCCTGGGCCCAAACTGTTAGATGGTAGTATTTTGATGAAGTTTTTATTAGAAACTAGGCTACAATCCAAGTCTTTTGATACTTTGAATGACCTGCTGGGGTTTTGGGTTCAAAAGTTATGATCTGAAATAAACAAAATATTGGATTAATCTTTTAATTAGACAACTAATTATTTTGTTTATTTTAGATCATAACTTTTGAACTAGAAATGTAGGAACTCAATCAAAGGCTTAAAAGACTTGGACTCAGCCTAATTTCCAATGAAAACTTCAACGAAATACTTTGGTCTAGCAGTTGGGCTGTAGGCCAGGTAATATGAGCCAAATTGGCCAAAAAAACTCTTTCACTTATGACATCACGCACAAAAAATCTGCAACCCCCAACCAAAAAATTTTTTGCTCATTGTGGACTAGACGACTTGCTAAATCTTTTGAGGGTTTGAACAGTCTCTAGCACAATTGGCGGAGAAGCTATGTCATTGGTAAGGCAACCAAAAACCGCTGCTTTTCGTTTGATTCCAAAGTACGAATATATTTTACCTCGGCTCTCAAGGTGTTAAAAAAATTACAGTTAACTGCACAATTTTTCTGCTTATTTTACTTTTTAAGTTATAGTAGATTTTTCCAAGGAAAAGTAGAGAGTGTTTTTTTGGTGGTTTTTATTGTTTTTTTAAGTGGGATTTTTTAAGAAAACCTGAGTGAGTGCATTTTCTTGGATTTGATTCAATTACATCAAACCTGGTTTGGAACATGTTACCTGCAGTTAGTTTCTCATGATGTTTTAAAACTTTTATGTGCACTATAAAGTATGAAAAGAGTTTGCAAATTTCAGTAAAGATTTGTTCAATGTGCAATGTCAAAGTAATGATTTATGCCAATTAGGTACGATGCAACTGTTTAGAACAACACAATACTCTTTGCTGAGTTTGCATGCTTTCAGTATTTTTTGCAACTAAAATGTTAGATTAGTTTGATATGAAATATGATGTAAAAATGATAGTTTTTTGTAACATCTTTCAGAGCAATGCTCACAACGTTTCGAATGTGAGTGTGATTGTAAAAGTTTTGAACATCAACTTACATGCACCAGAGTTCGAAAATCAGTCTGCTTCTGTGAAAGTAAATGAAGTAAGTTAGTAGTTCATTGTGCAGTTTGCATGAGGGTTTCCCACAAAAAAATGAACTTTTTTGTGTGAAACATTTGCAGCATTTTTACATATATCAGCTGTGCTGCAAAAGTTATTAACACATTGTGTTAATAACACATTGGCACATTGTGTTAATAACACATTGTGTTAATAACACATTGGCACATTGGCGGCACATGGCAGTTCACTGTCGTCAAAGCAGGTGAACTTTATGAAACTGCATTGTGGTTTTAGATTTTTCATTTGACTATAACTTATGAACCAGTGGAGCTACATACAAGTCTAGGACATTGTGAAAAAAATCATTTCATACTGGCTCCAATGATATCATGTTTGTAATGCGTTTTTCACAGCCTTGAATGATGTTGTTTTTGTACGATGAGAAAAGATGTTTTATACAGCCTCTAATGATGTCCTTTGTCAATTCTTGATTATGCTCAGCACTTATTCTTTTGATTTTTGAACCTAGAAAACAACTACTCTTACCTCTAATGTTGAAGTATTATTATACATCTAACAAATTAAATCCAACTGCTAAACAAGCATCCTGCAAATCAATGTGAAACATGGTCAACAGAGAATGAAATTGTGTTAAACACCATGTAATGCCTCAAACTTCAGCTCCGATTTTCTCTTCATTCTTCAAAGTGTACAAACTTGATTGACCTATCAATCAATTTTATTTTGCGAGATGTGGAAAAACACGTGGTTCAACAAAAGACTGCGAGGGTTGGGGAAATGACCACGAGGTCAACATGTCAGCCAACCCTTATAAAGAACAAAGAGAAAGGCAATCAGAAGTTTGTCGCAAAGAAATAAAGGAAAAAAAACACACAAAAGAAAAAAACTCAAGATATATAACAGATCAAGTGCAGAAAAAAACGTCGCAAACAAGCAGCGGCATGAGTAATGAATTAACCAGAGACAAAGATGGGTTTGCTTGCTTAGAATGAAGCAAGTGCATACATATGCCAGGAATCAATTTAATTTATATTTGAAAGAGGAGCTGTTTACATAAGTTGTAAATGTATGGTAAGGTCTATTTAATAGGTCTTTCGGAATTTCATTCCATAGCTTGGAGCCTCTGTAAGCAGAATGGCGTTGTAATTTTGCTGTTTTGTATTTGAGGAATAATTCATACCTTGTTATCCAGTTGTCATGACCAAGAGAAAAGCTTCTCAAGTACCCCACACCAGTCATGAACTGTCTGCGTGATCAATTCAAGCAGTTGGTGGACGGATATGGTTGCCCTTTTTGAAGTACATTCTTGGCGATAAGTAAAGACCCTAACCAGGGATGGTTTTAGGGAGCGCGGGGCTCATCCTGGTTTTCGGGGCCCCACGCAAGTGTGACTTGGCTATTTGACTGAAAAGAGTTAAAGTATGCCCTTCTTATGTGTAGTGTCCCCTCAAGAATCCATCTTTTGTGGAGCTGACTTTGGTTCTATGACTGCCTTAGATCAGGTCGCCAGTGAGTTCAAGATGTTTTATGTTTTGCATTGCTTCTGTTCTGCTTTCACACACTGAGCCTACCCTGCTTCCACACGTTTGTTTGGCCTTATGTGTAGTGTCCCCTCAAGAATCCATCTTTTGTGGAGCTGACTTTGGTTCTATGACCGCCTTAGTTCAGGATTGCACAACCTTTTCACTACTGCCGGCTGCATTATGTTTACTTTTATGAATTACGGTCGCCAGTGAGTTCAAGATGTTTTATGTTTTGCATTGCTTCTGTTCTGCTTTCACACACTGAGCCTACCCTGCTTCCACACGTTTGTTTGGCCTTCTTTTTGCTTAGTACTGTATACTCATACAGCAGACAGAGTTTTTAGTAATGCACCGTCACCATAACCTCTATATTTTAAATATAAAAGGGCACATCAATTTTTATCGAAGGCCACACGTGGCCGTACGGCTGCAAGTTGTGCACCCCTGCCTTAGATCTTCAACAGAAATTAAAGCCTTTCCTACATTTTTCTCTGGAACAAATGGCAATTTCGGGTAGTTCACAAATTCTCTTCGTTAAATTTCTGTGATTTCNAGCTTTTTTTAGGTTTATTTTTCGGATACACACATTTTCATGCAGGTCCATGTTGCCGCTTTCAAAAATTTTGTCTAGTTGTCGATCTGATGAACTGTACATAAACTCTTTTGTTATAGTAACCATATATTTTATGGAACAAACAGACACAATCCATTCAGTGGACACAGGGTTTGTTTATGCCGTTGTTAAGTTGTCATTTTCCAAGCAATACAAAATACAGTGTTTTAATCCTCTAGACCAGGGTCTCCAAACGTATTTGTTTGAGGGCCATATAAGAAATTACACGGCAATTTGTGGGCCAGACTTCTCAAGTAATTTCATTGTTTCGGGTATGTTCCATTCTCCCAAGTCAATAAGTTTTTCGTATATATATTATTTTTTATTATTGACAAAACGTCTTCGCAGGCCGGATCTGGCCTGCGGGCCGTAGTTTGGAGAACCCTGCTCTAGACTGAAGGTAAATAGCATGAAGACAAGTATTGCACAGCAAATTATTGTCCCTGCACCCTCAGCTAACCACATGAAGTAAGCTGAATGTAGACACATTTTTCCAAGTAAAACTCACAAGAAACTGTTCTAGCTGATTTAATTAACGTAGGCGTATAGAGTTTCAACAAACGATCTCTGTTTGTGGGAAGTCTAATTGGTAACAACCAAATGTAGCATCCAATACTGACAATCAGTGGCGTACGCAGAAAATTTCCGAGGGGGGGCAGAGTTTTGTCACAATCGTGTGACGTCACAAATCAATTTTAGGGGAAGTGCCAAAGGCATGACAATTCTAGGGGGTCCAGGGGCATTCCCCCGTGATAATTTTACAAAATTACACCTAAAAATACGCATTTTGTGCATTCTGGAAGCAAGTTTTAGTATAAAGCTTTTACGAGACTTATTAGCCGGTGAGACAGAAAACTGAACTGTTGTTGCCTAAGGCTCATGAAATAAACCTATATGCGTGCTTGGATGTTAGACATGTATCGCTTATCGAAGATGCTTATTGAAGTTTGTGGGCTCACATCTCACGACAGCCGAAGCTTTTTTCTGGTGTTCATTGTTACCTGTGCTAAGTTACTTAACAGCCACGCGTGAAGCAACTTTGTCAGTGAAAGAATGAAATCGTAAAATGTAAATGAAGAAAAGGAAACGCACAGTAGTCATAAAAAAAGTTGCGTAATGCGTGTATCAGTAACCAAAAAACAAAGTCAGTTTATTTTAAATTGAGGCCCTTGCCCCTCCTTAGTGACGCCACTGCCGAATACTGTTTATACATTTTTTGATTTTTAGGGTCTGAGGGGGGCATGGCACAGTGGCCCCCCTCCGTACGCTAGTGCTGACAATATTGCTTTTCATCGGGGTTCTGCCGTGTCTGACTGTCTTACGTTTTTACGAGCTTTATTATCTGGAAGATTGAACATCAAGGAAGTACTGTTCTTTCTTTTTCATTCTTTTTTTTGTAACCATAGGAATAGCCAGGGGAGCAATGGGACCATTCCTCCTAAATTTCTAGCATACCTTGTCATTTTGTGCTTTGACAGGCAGTGTCCCGAACAAAATACCGTTGCTGTCTTTAAAATAGTTTTGGGCTGGCAACGCTACCGCCTGTAACCACTTTCATACAGACGGCCTGCATCTGTCTCGCGCCCAGCCGTGTTCCTTAGTATCAAACCTTTCCCACAGCACTTTCTTACTTGATGTTCAATGTTCCACTGACTAAAAGCTCGCAACAAAACAAGACCGCCAAACACTGCAGAATTCCGATGAAAAGCACTATTCTGATTCGTACATTGCGTAGCAAACAATATTATTGTGTTGTTACTGTACTTATAAGAGCCTAGACGTTTGCATTTTCGCTAGTTTCAAAGTAAATTGTTAAGTTATGCCTTTGCGCAGTTTCGCAAACTTCAAGTTGACAATGAGTCGTCATAGAAATGAGTTGTGCGGGGCCCTAGGCCATGTCCTATGCGTAAATCCGTCACTGACCTTGAAAATAGTTGAAAATAATTCCATGCGATTCTGCATAAGCTTGACACACATCTAGTGTACTTTTCAACCCACGTGCACTTGGACAAAACACACAAATATAATCAGCAAAAGTTGAGTGGTGTAATAAGACTTCAACAATATAACACCCTGCTTAAATATTGCCAACAAAAGTAATATTATCTACCAATCTTTCGATATAGTTAACCTTTTAAGTGCTGCATGTGCCACTTTTTGTGCTGAACTTCGCACAACTATAACTTGCCAGCCAATTGATCTAGAGAGGTGTTCAAACCCTCTAAATATGCTGGAAGTCCTGTAGTTTGGATTTTTTTTAAATTGAAAAAATTTAGTATTTTTATGGGTGATGTTATAATTGAGAATAGGTTTACAAATTTTTGGCTGATGTCATTGGACCCAGACCCAACGAGCCACTTTTTTGACTCAAGTTTGTATTAGAAACCAGGCTTTATTTTGAGTCTTTGAGCCCTTGATTAGCTTTCTGGCAGTTCTGGACCCAAAATTATGGCTCAATTACCCAAATTGTGGTAAACAATGAAGTCCTGCCATAGGTAACCTTGGCCATTTTGGCTGAAGGCCATAACTTCCATGCCGATTAAACTAGAAAGCTGTTCAAACCCTCTGAAGATAAGGAAAGTCTTGTAGTTTCAATAAAAAAAAAAATTTATAAAGTTTGGGGTTTTGTTTTTTTGTTGATGACATCATAATGGGGGAGTAGGTTTTTGCATAATTGGATGATGTCATGAGGCCCTGGGTGCCAACGCCAAGAGCTTCTTTTTAGCTCTAGTTTTTGGTGGAAACTAAGCTATAAAATGAGTCTTCCTATGGATTGATAGGCTTTCTAGCATTGCTGGTTCAAAAGTTATGGCAAAAAATGCAAAATAATTAGGTAAATCTCTTAGGGAGTAGGTAAGTAATCGAACAATCAGGATATTTTGAGACTAAAATCTGCTCAATGAGAGCTTTCAGATGATGGATCGCACATGCAAATAACAGGTGTGCTCGTCATATTATTAGCATTCAAAATTTATGTCATGCATGAGTGATTTTGATAACTGCCCATTATTTTACCCCATAATTGGGGCAAGTGCATCAATTTTTGTAATTTTTCATCACAAGTGAAGATAGATGCTTGAGACATCATCTTTTCAAGATTTTACAACAATTAAATGATTACAGTGAATGATTTGGTTTCAACGTTAGTTGATGATTTTTTTGTTGGTTGTTACACTTTATTGACTACAAAAAGCAGCCATTTTGTATGGTCTATAACTTTGTGAAACCTCAGCCAATTAAAAAAAATAGTTTGTTGGAATCAGCATGAAAAGTTCTACCTGCTTATGAAATTCAAGGAAAATCTGAAATGGTGGGTTGACTGGCTGGGACAGTTGACATGGAATGACCCTTCATCCAAACCTACACACACTTGTAAAATTGATGCTGACAACCACCTGCACAATTGCATTTTTGGAGCATTCTGTGTCAAGATTGAAATTGTTCAGAATATACTTGAAATCACTGCAAAGAAGAGCACTTGTGTGAAATTGTTAGAGTTGTGTTTTCTCGAACTTTCCTTGTGCACGTTTGGCGCAAATGCCGCGGCGCTGATTGTTTCTGCCAGCAAATGATTTATTCCATGCCGTGCATTGATTTGTTTTGCGCGCTCTGTACCTCGTGGTCGGTTGCTAAATATTGTCGCATTTGCTGGTGACTCATTCTATTCGATACGCGCTCTGCAGCTCTACATTACTGTACTCAAACCGTAGGCGGAACTGTCTGCCTTGTTTGCCGCTATCTTCTCCGAATAAAGTACAGTGCATTTTGTACAAGGTGCTCTGAGTTTTGAAACTCTGTCAGGGAAAAACACAACAGAGTTT
>JGI24022J15233_10009821_pt1 | contig 10804 bp, 10 predicted proteins | sample Ectturendosymbi2_FD_15233 | JGI IMG/M metagenome (IMG submission 15233)
GCATCGGCCTTAATAAAACGCAGCTATTGGTATTGCTAGCTAGGCAATGAAACACTACTGATATTCTCATACCTCTTCGCCTGCCACACAAAATGGCTTTCGAACCGCATGTAGCCCGAGCGCGACCGGTTGAAAATATCCAACTCTCCCGACAAGTTGACATTCATCGGGAAGAAACTTCCAACCAGTTAGGGAGAAGCATGCACTGTCAAATCCAGCAGCAGTCTACAGTATTTTGACAAAGTGATAAATTTGCCGGAGCACACAAAACAATTTATGTGGAAGGATTAGTTGAGATTTGAGGCACTTTTCATCTGCATCACGCTGCGTGCATATCGTAAAACCTTTGGATTTCTTGATATGATTCTTCCGCTTGGTTTTCGTCGTAGGTGCCGTTCGGCAATATTGACATACCTCTAAACAACAGCGATAAATATGTTTCAATTCTTTTTGCTTCAAAAACACAATGCAGATTACGTAAAAGGACCTGAACACTTTGCTAAGGAAGGCAGACAGTAGAACCATCTTACTATAAAACCGAGACAAATTTCATAAGTATTCCAACTAGTTCAAGAGACATAAATGTAGATACAGTACTTTCTCCCAACGCTTATCTTTGTGCAATTATTACTTACCTGCAAATAATCGCACAAGCTGCTTTTGCTCGAAGCCCTATTTTCTTCAGTGATATTGCAGTCAGTATTTCTTCATCAGACAGATGGGGATATTGTTGGCAGTATGTAACAGCCCATTGCCTTACAGAGAGATGATGATCCCCAAAGAACGATTGCAGTTTTTGGGGCATTTGTTTGAAAACTGCAATCCAAATGATACCAACGACAGGAAATTCTCTCATTTTTTTGAAAAGAATATGTCCTTTCAACTGGTGTCTCGCAATTTCAAAAAGAAGGCCGTAACACGCATGTCGATAAGAGGGAATAACTTGCAGGACAGGCTTTCGAAGGAACGCGGTGAACTTCTCAGGAAATTCGCTTCGAATGGCTGACACAGCGTTTTCTCCATATTCACAGGGGTATCTATTTGACAGTTTTTTGCACAGTTTTTCATCAAAAATTTTCCGAAAATACCCTCTATTTGCTCCTTCAAGTGGAGGTGTTGTGATTTCTACCCAATCATTGTCAAAGACCACAACTGCTATTTCGTCGCAGCTGCCTATAGTTAAAATAATACAATGTCCTTTTTTCACCATTGTTGCGTTTTTGCAGAGAGCTTTCAGAACATTTAAGACTTTAAAACCGTGTGCTTGGTGTGCTTTTTTGATTATTGCTCTTTTATAAAAAAAATCTTGAAGATTAAGCGATCGAGATTTCCTTTTCCTTTTCGCTAACATTCCTTCTATTCTGTTTCTAAAAGATCCACGAAAATTGGTGTATTCCCTGATTTGAGGATGTGTGCACGGTTCCAGGTTAGCAGGAAGATATTTGAACATATGTTTCATGATTCTTGCAGAGCTTTCCTTTTGTTCGCAGCTAATGTATTCACAATCCATCGCTAAATAATTGTACGTTTTGCTGAAAAAAAAGAAATTGGAACAAGTATCAACAAATACTGAAACGTTCCAAAAATGCTTTTTAAACTAGTGAAATAAATCTCGTTTTGTAAAGCCGAACATTCGCACCAAATTGTTGAGTATTCTATGTAGCTTAGGTGTGTTTCTAGTGTCCGTACAAAATTGGCACTCACAAACACTAACCACTTTACTTTAAAAAATATTGTTTCAGATAATATGTTGCTAAGCTTGTTTCTGCTCTAAGCGTCAGCATCTCTTTGTCTCATCCCTTCCAGTTATTTTTTTAGTTTGAACGTGGTTTACCTGCTGAGAAGAACGAAGCAAGCGCAGACGTGGACAACGAAGCAGCTGAAACATTGCATAGCCCTGTGGACTTTGTGCCTGATGGCCACGATGAACATGTTAAACTCAGTTAGTTATTCTGACTTATACTGGAGAGCGTCAGTTGCTGCGATGAGCGTAAAGTTTTACAAGACGGTGGTAATCGAGCGGACAATGTAAAGTCACAAGCCTCACTGTGTACAGGTCCACATGGCCACGAAAACCTGTGTATCGCTATGGCGTTGTGCCGCATTGGTAGACTCCGTTTGAAGGGAGGGTGAAAGTGGTACAATTATTGGATGTGTACGTGTTTCCTCGAGGGCGAGTACTTGATTGCCGCGTTCTGTTCGTATCATTTCTTGCGTAGTTGTTGCGCATTTTGTTCTGACTTCCTTTTGCGTAGGTTGTTGCTTGTTTCTCGTTTGTTTGAACTTAAGTAACTTAGTAAATTTTGTATTTTAAGAATTAAGTTCAGGTATAGCAAAAAAAAACCCAAGTAAATAAGCGTGCTGTGTGCAAATGTTGCAACATCACGTTCTATGTTTTTATACTGTTTTGTAAAAACGTTATTCATACTGTGCTTGTGATTAAAATTAATAATTTCTTTTCAGATGCTTTATTGTTAAAGATAATCTAATTCTCATCACAAATCCTCATTATTTTCAAGAATCGCTTTACCAAGTATGAATCGGAAATGCGGCTGACCGATATCATAATTCAAAATTGCTTTTTTTCACTTAGTTTTAATTGTTTCCTTACATGTTTTTAAGCACCTTTGTTAGACACTGCTAACCGTTTATAACATGTACAGATTTTACATTGTGATATCGTTTCGCAACTGCCTGTAAGTCGAAAAGTGCAAGAGAATAAGGTTATTTTCGTCGTGTACTGCCCTTGCCTTCAGGCTATGTAAATATCCACACTCAAAACGCAATTTTTTAAAAGGAAGCCGAAAAGTCGAGATATTACTGATTTTAGGCTAATATATGCACCTGAAGTACTCATAGAAACTGCATCCATGACGTATATCAACTTTAAATCGGAGTGAAGAAAAGTTTTGCGATCTGCTGATCTCCACTTCTAAATTATCGCTCACTATTTTTTACACTCGATTTTTTCGGGACGATTCCTGGAGCAGCAACCCTACGAACCTTGAAATGCCTCACGCTATCAGAAACGCCTGATAATTCTGGGCTCTCCACACCAAGGTACGACCAAGGCAGAATGCAGTCACGTCACTCGATCCCTCTGTCTCTTTGTTGCGGGGCCAGCCAACAGGTCTTGCCTCGCAAACATTTCTTGGAAGTCTGATCTCGGGTCGAACCACCGCATTTGCGTTTTCTGTGTTTGAAACATAGGCAGCTTGATATCAAGGTCTAAATTTCACAGCTGTGCACTTTGTCGTGAAGTGTCACGCTGTGAGATCTTCACAAAGGACTATTATCTGCCGCTAAGAAGCTTTTTGAATTTGTCCATCGATTACAGAAAAACAGAATTGGACGTGTGCTTTTTGTAACAAAGAATCCTTCCAATGAATTGGATGAGCTCTGTTTAAGCCGTTGTTAAATCACAAAAGCAAAGATTTGCAAGTTATTATAAAGACGGTAGAAGCTTGTTCACTTCATGCAATGTGTTTCCATGAAAAAATTTTCGCATTCAGCACGACACTCAGTATGGATTTTGGACGCAATTATATTTGTGAACCTCGTCTAGTTTATGAACCCTCTATTTTCAGAACTGTTCAGTGAACCTTGTATCTTTTCCAGACTTGCAGAATTTCCGAATGGTCAGAAGTATTTCAGAACATTCTGTGACATAATTTGATGTAAGTGTGTGCCTTGACATAATTGATGTACGGGGAAAAAGCTTGATGTGAAACAATATCCTCTGTTACCCACAAAATGAAGTCTAACTGCAAGCAACATTCAACGAAATTTGTCCTCAAATTATCAAAATAACATAAAATTATTCAAAATAAATGTAAAGGACAATTGCATTGAAAGAGTTAACAGTTACAATATCTTGGTGTAATTGTAGACCACATACTGAGGTGAAAATAGATTTGCAAACGCTTGTGTTTTATGTACTAATTAACGCATTACGTGAGTAACTAAGCACTTCGTGTGTTTTATCATAATCTAGGAAAGTCACGAGCGTACTACAAAATTTATACCTGGGAAGAGTTACTCTTTGTCATCCACATTCAGGATCGGTTGCTGCAAATTTTGTGGAGAGATGTTTTACCTCACCCGGGCTTGCGATTTTTAAAATTACAAACATTAACATGAGGCACAAAATTCTGCAACTTCTGTTTTCAAGCAGGCATATTCTTGTGCAAATGCAATATACCGCAGCTACAAGCTACCGCATGCAACGATCATTCACAGTTGATGATAAATGTTCATCCGGACTTTACAGAGAAATGAGAAACTTGGTAATTTGCCCTGCTGAAAACACGCAATTGTTTAAAATACAGTGCAATAAAAGTCAGCTCCCAAACTCCCTTAGCAATAACCGTGAACGAAACATTATACAGACAAACATAAAAACGCGTGACTCTGGTACGTACAAAAATAGTTGGCATTCCTTTTATTGTAGGTGTGCATTAATCAAGTATATTGAGTCTATTCTGCTGTCCCTATTTGTGTAGTTAATCAGGTATTGCTGTCATCTCTAACCCACAGTAATATGCTTTATCGTGAAATCATACCAGACGCTAGTTATGTTGCAGTGGAATGCCTCCAGTCTCTAATCGCATTGCGACCATTGCAAGTCGTGTATGCATCGAGTAGTAAACGAATTGCCATTTCCATTCATGAGCCACTACATCGACAAAAACAGCATTTCCCGAGCACATTACTGAACGACTCGTTTTCAACCTGCTTACATTTTGCGACACACCCTGCAGCGCTTCACAAGTTCGTAACTGTCATGGCGCATTTGTATTTCTTTTTTCAAGAATGAACAGAAAATACACGAAAATTGGCAAACTTATTTGGCAAAGTCCAACCAATTTCTTCTTCCGCTCAGAATCGTCCGTATCGCATTTTGCTTCCATTTGTCGTATAAACGCATTGCGCATATAAAACCGTATTCTCATAACAAGAGACCTTTACATACCTAGCTTTACTATCAACATGTTATCCTTTTCACTATACAGTATAGTGAGTAGCTTCGCCCCCTCGAGGTTTTCGGCCCATATGACCCCTGGTCCTTTGCAGCCTCCCACCCCACTATGTGAATCGGTCTACTTGGAACATGTCATCGCACTGTGCAGAAGTGTTGAACATCTCAGAAAACGTGTTGGTGCCATTTGTAAGTTTGCCTATCGTATTAACGTCACATAGAGTAGAATATGTATGCTCGTATCCTTTCTTGTACGTATGTTCCTTGTTAGTGCTATGTGTGCTTAAAGATCTGTTAAGTTGTGGCATGTGAAATAGGTCAAGCAGTAAAATATACCGCGATGTTGTTGATTACCAAAATAGAGTATTATCCAATGCGGTTATTTTCGATGCATAACACCATCAACGAACTTATCAGTTATCACCGACCAAAACGTCTGATTACTTTATGGGGATTTGCAAAACGTGTTTAATTTTATTGGCAAATCATGTTCAAGAAATCGACTGGATCTTTAAAAATTCGTTGATTGGCCACTTCATAAGGCCAAGGCCGGCCTTAAGCCGATGCAACCGATGTAGCTGCATTGGGCCCCGCGCCTCTGGGGCCCCGCGTCGTGGTGTTTGGGAAGATTGTTCATTTTTGCCAAATACACGTTGCGCTTGAGAATTCAGTAGAAACGCTATACATATTTCATTGTTAACAAAGAACGCTCTAGTCAGAACTAGCAAATTTCTTCTCGAACGTTAGCATACCTGCTCAATTCTCGTGTTAGTGCTGTACTGTACATCTGCGCGCTACCACATTCGTAACACAGTTGACTGAACACGATGACGTCATAAAATCACTGCTCATAGAGGCCTCGCGCCTAAGTCTTGGATTGGAACACGCGCCCAGGTCTTGCATTGGTCCCGCATCTGTTAGGGCCGGCCCTGCATAAGGCCGTGTGCAATAAAAAAATGGTTATGCAGAATTTTAAACGTGTTGTCTTCAAGTGCAGAATGATTTAAAGCGAAACGAATGCCCCAAGGTGCTCAACCATGCCGAAGGCGCTTTTCACTTTCATATATGCAAGCACCAAACGCACGCGATATTTGTTTGATAGACGTATCCATTCGCTTTTTCTACCAAAATGGTTAGCCACATACATTGAACGTGCAGTCGCATTTTTCTAACAGTTTCAATTAACAAAAATGTGTGGGTTGTGATCATCAAGACGCAAACGCAAGCAATAGGCTCAAGCATACACAACTAAACATAATTTTTTCCAAATAATTGCATCAAGTACATGACTTTCACGCCTAATTTTATCGTGAAAGCGACTTGTGTTTTTAATAGCATTCATTTTACTTCACTTCAGGTGTGGCAGGTAAATGTTTAGCAACTGTTAGGACCGGAGAAACGAGGAATGTGTAGAAGTTTCGGTTTTTTATTATACTTGTTTGGCATAAGCTGAGAGATCCTTGAGATTTCAGAAATATTTTTTGCTTTGATTTGTCTGAAAAAAGCCACTGGCTTTGCGGATCGGAAGTAATCCCATATACATTGCCTGCTTGTGATTCGCCAGCATGCTGTAAGTTTTTGGCAGCCAGTAAGGACAAAGTGGTCATAAAATTAAATGAAAAACTCGTAAAACCATGAGACAACGACGTGAGGTATCACGAAGTGTTCATAGTCACGTGTCTCAGCGTGACACATTTGATGAGGATGGTCTGTGACGTCACACAAGAAGCACAAAGCTTTGCCTTGTTGGCAAAAACGTAATTTGTTTGACAAAAGGAAATCTCGACCGGGAGATAGTAATTGCAGGTCAACCAGCAACTGGCTGCGCTGTGTGATGTGGTCTGAACTGGTTTGAAACATCTCCGATGTACGAAACAAAGGTTCTTTTGATGCTATCTTACACATTGATTTATTGCTCAACTTTTGCCCAGTTGCGCAAAAGCTGTCAAGCGGTGAATTGTGAAATCTGCTTTTCGGAACATGTCAGCTTGAATACGAAGTTGCAGAACGTTTGACCATCATAAAGCAAAGATTGGCTGATCTCACTTGGTAAAAACAAGCCTGGGTTGTATAGACTGATTCCTAACTGCAGAGTCAAAAATGTGGCAATAAGCGTAAAATTATTTGAGTGACATAATGTTTTTACTCTGGATGAAACTTCTTGATTACCCAAAAATGGCATTCAAATGACCAATCCTAATGCTAGAAAATGCGTTTCAAGAATTGGCTAAATAGATGGAACAACTCATTTGGGTATAGTAAAATCACTGCTTGCTTTAAAATCAATGTTATTGTTTCTTGATATCAGTCGCTATCAACAGTAACAATTGAAATGGCCTGTACTGAGCCTCAACTGTCAGTGTCGAAATCCATAATTTGAAATCAGAGCAATGGTATTTATTTCACATAAAGTCANGAGATTACATGCTTTTGGAACAGTTTTAGAGATATGAATCCAGAACGCTANNAACGAAAGTTTTGCTGCAATTTATGTAGTACATATCTTAATTCCTGAGAGGCAAATGANTAAAAACTGACGCATGTAATAGCTCTTAGGATCATGTTAAAACTGTTGTTCCCAACCTTGTTAGTCTCGTGCACCGTGTTAACGATTTGGCTGAAAGCTGTGGACCCCCTTATAAATCCAGCTGAAGACCCTACTCAGGTGTATGTGGTTAAATCGGCCAAAAGCAGTTTTCAAGATAAGTTTAGAATTACTCAGATTTAAGGTTTACAGCTGTTTCATTCAGTAGCTGCATGTTTATGTTCTCTGTCAGGCAGACTTATGGAAATGTGCACAACTTTTGTATTTGCGAGTTGCGGGGAGTACACGCCCGTCGCCCAATTTGGCCCTGCTTTGTTGATGTTGAACAAAAGGATTTGCCCAATTTGGCCAAAAAAATTTTTTCACTTTCTACCGTTTGTGGTTAGAAAATTGTGACAAAAAATCTGTATTTTAATTAATTAAATTCCCCAGGGAATTAATTTTTTAGTTTGTTGTTTGAAGGCCATAACTTCCTAACCACAAACGTTAGAGGGCCAATCAAGGGCTGAGAAGATGCGGTTTTCAGACTAGTTGCATTGAAAAGAACAAACGAAGAACACAGGTTAACAAAACACACATTTTGTTTTAAGTGAGGATATGACACAACTTTTTTAGAAAACATTTGTGTGCTGATTCCAAATGTCGCATTCATTTGTTTATGGTACATCAAATTTTGGAGTTACAGCGAAAGAGTTTTTTGGGTATGAACAGTTGTATGCTCATATATTAGCTTTTGTTTTCAAGTGAAAAATGCCCTGATAACTCAGTCTATTTGAAGTTGGTTAATTTAATACGATCAATAAAAACATACAAGTTGAACAAATAAACAGAGGACTCCCGGCCTTGATAGTGGAACTCATAAAACTTGTGTGAATGTTTCGAACAAGACTTTCTTTTGAAAAGCGTGGTTGGATCGCCACGAGACAACATCCAGCAGGCGATACCATCACTGATTCTTTTCAAAACCCCTGGTATCTTACTTCCATAACTTGAATATTATTCACCCTGGTAGTCACTCATGGCATCAAGGTTTTCCAAAAAACATTGTTGTGAAAGAAGAAAATGCATCATTAGAAATATATGCTAGTCCATCTTCATCCGCGCTAAAGCAATTTTGCAGCTCCTACTTAAAAACAAAGAGCCCTAATATTACCTATAAAGATCGAGCATATAACCTGAATGCCTTCCAAACTTGTAAATGGAGTGCATTCTTAACTAGGCATTCTTAACTCCAAGTTCCGATCTGTCAAAGCCTCTACAAATCTATAGGTCTACAAAATTCCTTCTTTCAAATATAGTTTTCCTGCGATCAGTAAACGTGCCACACAACTAGTTAAATCAAGGCTACTTGAATTGCATTTGGCCATTGCTTTCACAAAAACTTTTATCAAGCCCAATTTTATATGCAGAGGAACATCAGGACTTGTCATGATTTGATTGTGGAATACGCTGAACGCCTGAACAATGTTCACTCCAGTAACACACCAGTTTCTTGTGGACGAATGTTGCTTCTCATTGTGATCTGCACTAGCACCTAGGGTGGTTGCCCCATAAAAATATAAAACCGCATTACTTGGTAGCTCCTATGTGCATTCCCATACATACGCTTATGACCTTGAGTGCTCCACACTGGCTACACTGGGAGTCAGTCTAGCCAACTAAAATGCATTCTGTTGCGGCAGCTTCGCAACAACAACACAAATTGAATCACACAAATGTGAAAGGACAAAATTCATAAGTCATGAAACCAAGAAAAGGATTCTTCAAAACAGAAGACGAGGAGCGGTAGCTGAAGCTAAACACTCTGTAAAATAACGGCGAACAAAGGCTCAAAGTACAATTTGGTGCGACTCCGAGACTTCGAAAGTTCCCTCAAGGTGACGAACAGTTACTAAAGGTGAAAACCTGCGAACAAAATGCCAAACAGCCCATACCAAATTTGGCTGGAAAACTCGTATTGCTGGCGCGAAAACGTACTCAATACTGATTCACAGTCATATGGCATCTACCCAACTTAGAAGCACTGAAACCCCAACTATATAAGGACACGACGAACCCAACGAACTGTGAGATGAACTAAGACTCATCGAACACCACCAAATATGGTCATATTAAGGCAAAAACGAGTTCAGTGTGGGACAGACATACATACCTCCAGAAAGTCGGTCTTCGGCCATTAATACAGATGGACTCGACAACGAAATACAGACTACGAATTTGAAACTCTTGGACGCATCGTCTATGGTTGCAGTCGCTATGCAATTTCTACGATTGCTGATTCTATGCAATTTCTATGATTGCTGAATCTAATGTAGCCAATGGTCCTTCCAAAGGAATTTTGTGACATTCTGTACGAATCTGCAACTTTGTATCGGTGATTCCATTCGTAACGTAAGTTATAGTATTTTGTATTCGTTGATAAATAATATTATATAAAATAAAAATACAAATGACAAATCGCAACCTATGCAACAGATAAATAATTCTTATCAAATGAAAGCTACAAAGGCTATAAAACAGTAGACAATCGAGCAGTTTAAGAAGACATTAGATTCTGTGATAATCGTCCCGAGCATAATTATCGAAACCACTAGAATAAAATAATCATGCTAAAACTGCAACTTCTTTGAACAAATAACACCGTCAAAGATTTGCTTACAATTCAAAACAATCAGATTGATATCATATGATTCATTCAAATGAACGGAATGTGCAATGCGGATTTAATGTTTTATATTGCTTGTGTGCACAGAGATATCAATATGTCACTCCATAAATGATATTTTTGCATTGGAATAACTCGGTTAAGGTTGGTAAATTTGCTTTACTGTACTTTCACAAATGATATGTCTGCTCCATCCGTTATATTCTGCGTTACGTCACAATGCAACCTTCCGCTTTTTATAGGCCTGTTGTAGTCTGGGTAAGGATGGTCCAAGACTGCGAGCATGAAGGGCCACATTACGGTTTGAGGAAAAATTTGCGGGCCGCAAAGAGAGGAACTCCACTGCAATTGAAATATTAATTTGCTGTTCTAATTGATATAATTTTTGCTGCACGCCTAACCGCGGTTGTGAAGCCGGAGTCGTAAGGAGTCAGAGTTGAAGAGTTGGATTCCTAACAACACCAGGAGCCGGAGTCGGATGTTTTTGTCCGATTCTGGATGTCCAATTGGATCACTTTTACATCACATTCCTAAGCTTGGAATTCCTTTTGAAATGATTCAATTTCTTTTGAAACTTTTGTTGAAACATGTTTTTTGCTGTGCACCACGATTTCCA
>JGI24022J15233_10009823_pt1 | contig 10804 bp, 5 predicted proteins | sample Ectturendosymbi2_FD_15233 | JGI IMG/M metagenome (IMG submission 15233)
AGGCGTACAAAAATGACCGCGAACCATGGGCGTCGGAAGGGGGTCTTTTCAAATTTTTAGCAAAAAAGGTTTTCTTAGTTTTGTGCGCGAACAAATAAATTCAACCACTTTTGCCTCCCCCTGGAAAAAAATTGGAAAAATCCCTTAGTGACCCCCTTGGAAAAAATCTTTCCGACGCCAATGCTGAGCACGTCTGCATTCTGTTCAAACAGAAAAAAACATTGCGATTTTCGGTTTGTGGTTACCTGGATTCTGTGAAAATTTTCTACGACTTTGTACTTGGAAAATATTCATCCGGTAACTTCGGTTCGTGCTTACATGGGCTATGCCACAATTTTACAGGATTTCGCACTTCAAAACATATCCCTTTTTTTAATTCTGACACACCGCCAAAGAATGAAAATCTTTGGTCCCCATACGGGCATGTTTAACCTAGTTGTTTCTGCTTTCTCGTTCGAATCTTGTATGAAATGATTGGATGCGAATATAAATGATTGAAAAAATAAATCTGTGGCTTGTTTCATAACAACGGAGACATGAAAGGAACAAGGACTTGGTGCGTTGTTGTTCGAATGTATCAACACGGTCCTTGGAAGCAGGGTGATAACAAGCTGCCTGAGTAAGTAGGTGAAATAACTTCAGAAAGAAGTGATCATAGTTGTTTTTACAAAACGTGATTATTATTGTTTTTATAAGCCGAGTTTTGCAACTAACCAAAACGGAGACATACAGGGATATCTAAAAATTTCCTGCATCGACTGGGCGGTTTGCAATGCTTTACATGCCCGCTGAAAGCCTACAGGTCAGAGGGCCTCACATTTGTGGCAAGCTGCGGTAAGTCTTGTGGTGTCTACCCATTTTTGGAGTTTCCCAACCCGGAGTTTCTGGTAATCGTAATCGTCAATCGTAATCGATTACAATAGATCACAGTTCTTTGATTAATCGCAATCAGTTGAACTGACCATAAATGGCATGTTATCGTGATCGCAATCGATTACATTACGTATTTATTCGAAATTGACGATTACTTTTGCCATTAAACTTGGAATTCTTCACGCTACGTCACTGTGAGATGAACCGCGGTTTTGAAGGCTGGGTTTCCTCCTTTATCGTTGCTTGTCATGGTTATGGTTCAGGGAAGGCCATTTGCTCTCTGTGCGATAAATCCAGATAGCCCAGTCGCAAGCGCAGCTTTTGTAACGAGTTCTCGCTTTGTTCCAGCTAGCCTTCCTGTTGGCCGCCAGAAGTAACGTAGTGAGTTTGGTGAGACGTAACAACAAAAATAAGAACTTTACTTAAAACGGGTTGGCACTTCGGCGAAATAAGAGATAGCGGTACATTATGAGGAGAGGCGTTGATTTTATTTGTATATGTTCAGAGTGAACATGCGTATGAAAGTGCTGGAGTAGGCTATGTATATAATTAGCAGGCCTACACTAATTTATATAAATTAACTTTTTCAGAGGAACAAGATAATTTAACCCAAGTCCAAAGCACCTTTCCACAATGCTGGTAACTAGCATGTCAACAAAGATCATCCACGGATATTGGTGAAACAAACTCAACGAAACAAGTGAGGTTTTGTGGACCACTAACTTTTGGTCGAATAGACAGATGCGCAGCTATATTGGCATCACTGTTCATTTCATTTGAAATGAAAAGCTACACAATGCTATGCTGCGCTTGCAGACGATCCAAAGGCCATCACACAGCTGACAACATCGTAACCAACAGTTTGAACGAAATGACAGCAATTTTGAAATTACTGTAGCAGGTCAATATTAGTGTTTTTCAACAGGGGTTCCGCGGAACCTCAGGATCCCGCGAGTGGCTGCCAGGGGTTGCGCCGAAACGAACCGAAATTGCTTGGGACGAAATTCACAACCACATTTCTATGCAGTTGTAGCCATACCACTGTGTTACATGTTTATTACAGAAAGTAGGATAGACACTTGGATCATTGCATGGGGTTACACGAGTAACGCAATCATTTGCAGAAGGTTCCACTGCAGCAAAAAATTTGCAAAAACACTGACCTATACTAACAAACGACTTTTCAGCGTTTCTAGACGAGTGTTCAAGCATGGTAGATGTCGTTTGACTGATAAATGATTTGAAGCTTTGATGTTCACCAACTGTAACAAACATTTATACATTATTTTTGTTCAATCAATATTTAAAGTGTTTGTTGCAGTGGTGGAACTGACAGGGTTCAAAGGGGTGAATTTCCCCCCTGACAAGCTAAATGTAAGAACCGGGATCCAAAATAGCTTATATTTGGGTTTTCGTATTCTTTTGTTTTCAGTATGTTGATGTTTTTTTTGCATTTTTCGGAGTATTTTCAGCTCATTTAGGGTTTTAGTATAGCCATCCACATCCGGATTCAACATCATTTCTCAAGATTTTATTCTGAGTGTTGGCTAGTGGGCTTCTTTCAGCTAAGTTTCCCACCCCTGGCTCAAACCTATGCACATCTCAATGAACAATTACTGTGATTTTTCTTTCTTCCGGTGCGTAATCCTCACAGATTGGTAATTTCGTTCATTCACATCCTATGTTGTCTAAAAATATACTTACATCAATCAATGCAAATAGGTTTTGTTTCATTCTAAAAATGTTTCAAGACAAATGTAATCGCGATTGTGATTGTGATTACTTTCAATGTAATCGTAATCGATTACATTGTGATTTTGGTCATTCGTAATCGTAATCGATACATTTGTGATGTAATCGCCCCATGTCTGATCGAGGCAGATTGACTGCATTTTATGCAGCACATCAGCAATCCCTACACCCAGTCAAGTTTTTCGTGGTGTGTTCGCTTGCGAAAACTTTTCATGAAGAGCTGATGATCCTGCAAAGCCATGATACTACAATAACTGTTTTCCATGTGTGTTGTCAATACTGCGTTTATTTTCTACTGTACATGTGATGGGGCGAATCTATGCAAAGCGTTTGTAACGCGTTTCTCGCGAGATTTTGTTGGAAACAGTCGTGCTGTTGCGCAGGTTGCAAACACGTAGTTCCGGTGAACTTGTCGACGCAATAAATCACACGGCACGTTGCTGTACGTTTAGTTTATTTGTCGGTGAGTCAGTACGCAGCAGCTTGGCACAAAGCACTTCGACAGTTGTTAAGGAGCGCAAAGTTTCCAAGATGTCCTCAAGCTGGACTTGGCTGTCTTCGCTTGGCAGGGGTTGCTTTGCGTTGACAAGCTTGTAGTCAGACGATTTGTCGACAACGTGGACCAAATAGTCTTCCATGGAAAAGATGCATTCGATTTGAAAAGTCAATTTCACTCCTTGATTTGTAACTTCTTGCTGCACGGCACCAACGTGGTGTGTTCGCAAACACAGCTGTTGGTCATCGCACGTTGCTCTGAATAAAACGGTGACGTGTGCACTTTGAGCTTGCTTGGGTACGATGATGATATGCAGATTGTTTCCGTTCATATTTTAGCAACAGATGTTAACAGCTCGGGGTTCATCTTTGCCCAACTCCTGTGCAAATCAGTCAGCGCTTTTGAATCATACCGTTACTGAACATTTGACGAAGTGAGTAATGAACAGCGCACCTGGATTTGCTGAATCAATTCACAAAAAGTTTGAAGTGGTCCAAAAAGATAGTTCCAATTTTTCAGAAGCTAAACACAATTGAGAACGCTGTGGGTGTCCCAAACAATCTTTTATATCTATAATAAGTGTTTGAAAGATATACATCAAAGCAGTTGTCACCAACCTTTTTGTAACCGCGGACCGGTCAAGGCTTGGCAATTTTACTGCGGCCTGGGAGTACTCTTGCAACAGTGTTTCCAGGGGAAAAATCGACCAATCACATGCGCAGTAAGCGAGTGGTGTCACTACCAGTATACATTGTGTGATTTCGCCGCCCAGTATCGGCCCGTGGCCAAGGGCTGAGGACCACTGCCCTAAGGCACGCTGCGCGCTAGTGTTTGACCCTGATATGGATATCCGCATATGAGAAAAACACAATGTATGAAACTTATTCCTAACTGCTTGGAAGTAGAATGGTTCTTCTTGCACTAGGACAGCGTTTTCCCACTACTTTTGACCTACCGGCCATTTTACAAAAATGTGAGAACTCGCAGGTCACTTCCAATAAAATGGTACATTGAACAACAGATTCACAACATTTAAATCTGAAAAAGGGAAGATAAGTAAATACATCATTGAAATTATTACACAATAGCAAACTTAAAAAATATTATTACACAACAGCAGAAAGCAATTTATTACAAGTTTTTACTAATGGATGTCTGTGGTCGAAGCTCCTCTGACACTATAGATCCTTTATCAATACCAGTGTTAGTGGTGAAAGTCGGAGACAAGTCGTTCAGTGTTTCGTCTGCCATTCGATATCTGTTTTCAGATTTGACTTGCTTCATCGTAGAATATGTACTGTACTTTCCCAAACGTACGTGCTTCCAAACATCGAGCGCATTTTCAGTGCGAAATCTTTCAGTTTTGGAAATCTATCTTTGCTGACTAATTTCTGGAAACTCTCTGCAGTCTCCAACACCGTTAGTATTCCACATTTCTATGAAAAATTATTTAAATTACAGGGACTGACAGCTAAGTTGGCTCCAGGGCCACTGTGAGAAGGCCGCGTTTAGCGGATAGATCGACAAATTCATTTTGCGGTACTGAGTTCACTACGCCAGCCGCCAGATGTACTCTTCAAGACAACAAACGCTGGGACGCCGAAACAACAGAGGTTACCTAGACAGGTGCCCCATCGGGGGGTTAGCTGCAGGCCGTATCTTCCAACTTGATTTCAAAATAAATATAATAAAATGCTACACAGAAAAGGTAGTATTGATTGTCGTTGTGCAAATGCACTTTTTCCAGCGCAAGCAAGTGAGACAAATGTTACCACACACGTTTTTCAACAATTTCAGATTTGATTATTCTTCCTGAACGGTTCCGCGGGCCACTGGAATCGCTGTGGAGGGCCGCATGCGGCCCGCGGGTCTGTAGTGTAACCACACTGCACTAGGAAGTGACAACACAATTTCCGGGCTAGGAGCCTAATAAATAGCGAAATGACGATCACATTTCCAGATGAAACTTGTGCAGTTACATGCACATGGAAAGCATATTTACTGCTGAAGCGACAATTCAAAAACAAAAAATAAATGAAAGACTTTAGTGACTAAATGCTGCGACGGAATAACTGCAAATATATTGGGCTGCGCACTAAAAAGCAGGTAGTTGGCTATAACACACACACAGTTCTACGTCAGCACAGTTCCTAACTGCAAAGTAAAACACACTCGGCCCCACGATAGAACAAGGCCTGGAAGTTCACAACTGCGGAAAGTTTAGGCTGCACGAATGTCTAGTCAAATGCGACTTACCCGAGCAGTCGAACACAGGTATGCGACAGGCTTGGCACACACCCAGGTTTGGCAGATCGAAATTTTGGGCCTAATGTTGGTAAGAAAACTTTTATTTTTTATTATGTGCTTGTTAAATACAAACTTCTGGGGGAACAGAACTGATACGGGCTTGTTGGAACTGTTATGCTCAATCCGACTGAGCTGCCAATTACTGACGAAGCTCGAATGCGTCCTGGTAGATGCTGATGCTCATATTACAAGCAAAGGTTTGCGGTTGTGTCAGCGCACACCCAGGGTTGCCACATCAATAAACGAAACAACAAACTAGTGATGCATGAAAACATCAGATAAATCAGGCAAGTTGAAATGGGACAGTTTTGAAAATTGGCTCAGAAAACTAACGGCACGTCCCTAATTACCTTTGAAGTTTTTTTTGTGATTTTCCCTTGATCGCACGATTTGAAAAAAGGCACGTTACGATCAGTTTGACTAGGTGCACACCGCACACGTAGCACATGCAGAGTATACACCCCAGCCAATAAGTTGTGGCGTTTACGAGAACGAAACCCATATGAAACTTGTCGCGCAGCAGTAACAGCACGCCGTGTGACGTTGCGCCACCGACTACATCCGAGCAGTTGTCAGATTAATTACATTATTTAAGGAAGTGGATGCTGCATGCACAGCTTGTCGTGACAATCGAACAGCATAAAATTTTCTTGTTCTTTGCTTTTTGCTCCGTGATTTAACACCTCTAAACACAGAGAAACTATGCAGTGTAGTGTTTTTATGTGTGTATTTGGGAGCAGCGATGAAACAATCGCTTGCATTATTAAGAGATTTTAATTTTGAAGAATCGCTTGCTTCAAGAGAACTTGCTTTAACATTGCCAGTTACGTTGTTCCAAGTGAGATTATCAAGGCAGAGTTTCAAACATTTCTTTTCATCGTATGATTTTGATGTCAACAATCATATATTGAAGAAAGTGAAGCTAAGTTAAGGAGAGTTTAAAGATTAGACATTAAAATTCTACGAAAAATGCTGTTCTTTTTGCTACTCATCTTATTGCGTAGCAGTTGCCGCCAGGTTTCAAATCAAGCAGATATATTCGAACTTCTGGCGACAATAGTATTATTGTGACGTTTACATTGCATGTTATATGTGTTTAAAAATATTGCCCTGAGGAAGCCTTCTTGAATAGGTGGGCGAAACGTCGGCAAATTCTATTCTGCGTGTTGGAACACTATCCTTGTAAAAGGTGCAGCAAAAGTTCAATTAAGATATAAACTAGACACTTTGGCTGTTTCGAATCCATTACTGTACTCAAACTAACTTCAACTTTCAGACCAGAAGTAGCGCATTTGAAAAGTATTTTGATTGTAGTGGTCAAAGTTGCGGTTATTTTGCCCAAGGAATGTCCGCTTTTATATGAATTAACCATTTTCGATTTCATTGGGTGAACGGGCCGCAGAGGTGCAAATACAGTTTGGAGAGTGTCCGCGAAGTCATTACCAACTTTGTCTAGGGTGTTTCTGTGTACAGTAACGAACAAATGGTGGACTCATACTGGCGGCCTCAGTCTCCCTATACAGAAAATGTTAAGCCACAACGCCTTACAGATTGTAAAATTCTCCTGAATTCATCATTTTTCGTGTCAAAGAAGGAGAGCAATAAAAACGTCTTATGGAAACACATTCTTACTACTTCTTTTTAAAACTTTGTGTGTTCCACTAAAGGTTACTGATGTAAAAGGTCAAACAACAATTGATAGTTTTGCTGCAAAAGTATACTTGCTGCTCAGCAAAACCTGTACTGCATACCTGGAATTCAGTAAGAGTCACTGTTCTAAACCCATTAGGCGCCATTCTTCCAATATTGGAACTTGCTATTTGGAGCTTTCTTACAAAGACATTAGCGTTTGNTTTCTTAAAATAAATGGTCTCGTGACATAATCTCTTTTTCAAAGCAGTGCAGTAATATAAGAATTTTGAGTATGACGTCACTATGTCGAGGGCTTCTTTGAGTTCCTTTTTATGTCCTGACTTTGAAAGAACATCAAACTACAGTAGCACATCAACAGCAATAAAACTCTTTTATTCTTTAGGTTTCGCTAAAAGGACTGACTAATTTTCTGGTGCATTCACTAGCCCACGTTGCCACGATATGTTTTTTTCTTTTGTGTGTTCCATTTTTGGAACAATGGTTGGAAGAGGGTTAGGCCTACTCTTTATGGATAGGCTAGGTTAGGAAGTATTCCGCTGGAAGTTGTGTTTATAAGAAGAGTGGAACAAGTCAGTTACTGAATAATGGAGATGAGCCGTGTTGAAGACATTGAATATTATATTTGTTTGTTAGGTCATGAATTCAGTAGCAAAAATGTCGCAATCGATTGTAAAGTCATAGAAGTGGAATGTGTAATGCATTTTTTGAATACAGGTTGGTATTTGTGAATGAGAAGCAGGTGTAGGTGCCGAGCACTGGTGCCATGCCTAGTGATTTTCACTAGATCGTGTGATCCAGATCTCGTGATCTATCACTAGTTCCATAGTGACTTTTCACGACAATCTAGTGATTTTTTGCACAGTATGTGTTTGAAGAAGATCATTTGCCTCTTTTCTAAGTTTTCAGCCCTTTTAACCCGTAAACAATTGATTATGTTAATCGTTGTTTAATATTTGCACCAACAAAAGGAACAAGTGTTTCTATTTTGACTTTCTTATTGCTTTTACCTCCGTGCTGTTCATTGCTGCAATGTTGGCCATGAAGATATTTTCATATCTTTCCAGGAGCACTGCAGTAGAAAAAATTACTTGGATTTTAAGTTGATTGGTTTACAATATTCCGTGTGTGGTGTCGTTTTCAGCTCTTGAAAAACGCCCGAATATTGTTGGTATGACATTTTCCAGGCTTCAGCAAAGTGGCGCAGCCCGAATGAGACCGAAGAGGCCATGCCCCCCCGAAACAAATTTTCTAAGGTTTTACTGGTGCGTTGTATCAATTTTCAACTATTAGAAAGATGTCGGTGACTGATGACGTGATTGACTGGCCTCTCCCGAACAAAATTCTTGGCTGCGCTACTCTTTAAGCATGAACTATTTTAACAAACCTGAGAATGACGTAAACGCTTTTCGGCAGTAAAGTAAATGACTAAATCAATCAAGAAATACTGCAAACTTCGACTCAAAAATTTTAAATCTAGTGATTTTTTTCAGATCCAATGAATTGTTTTGCGAACATAGTGATTTGTGTAGAGACGCCTGTGGCCGCACTGGTGCCTATAGTCCACCAATAGGCTGCAAGTGCAGACTACATGGCTTTTTCCTATTAATTTCAATGTGCATGCGTAGCACCCTTGAAAAGCCTAGAGCATGTATGTGTATAGGGTTTTTGGTTTGGAATGCTTGCATTTAGTTTAGTTATTATTAGTGCAACCAAATGTCGATAAAGTCGTATTTTTTGCATTTTTTAAAGCTTATGAAACGCCCATAAACCACATTTCACGCTCATTCCATGACGGAAGCCGTCGTTATTAGGTCAAAAAAAGTCAAATTGTATCATTAGGTCAAAATTTCATTGTTCAAACTTTTCCTGCACCACAGGTTTTTTATCGATATTTTATTGAAACTACAACAGATATTGATAGGCGTTTGCACGTTTTGTTGAAATTATGTGATAAAAATGGGTTTGCTACGATTTCTGACCTAATCATGTTGCTTTCCCCACTATTGGACGATTGAATATTATGTGGCACAGGGTGGTAAGGCAAGAAACGTGGTCTTACAGTATCAGGTTTGGTAAATGCTCAATCCATACATATAATATAGCGTTTCAACTTTATGATGTTCCCAGGTTTGACTTTACAGTAGTCATTAATGTACTTATCAGTATATCATTCCTCAAAGTTTAACAACCATTTTTTAAATTTCAAAGCATAGAGTGCATGAATATGTTTCTGGGTTAACCTCAACACCTAAGGATGAGTTATTTGGCAGTTGCAAGAACAGAAAATTTGTTGGTCAAAATAAACTCAAAATTTGTAAATTGTAAAGTCAAAATCTTACTGGTTGCCCGAGTTAAAATCAAACTGGTATTACCATTTAGTACTATCAGGTATAAACGGTAGAAGACAGTAATTTGTCTGAATACACATATGACAACAAGTAAATCGTGACGTTGCAGGAAGTATAAGCAACTTGCTGACAACACAACTTTACCTCCAGACGATAAAAATGACTAAGCTAAGACGTCTTTTCAATCTTGCATTAAAGATTTTTCAGCAGTTTCTCATGTTTTCAAAGTTTTTCAGTGTTGATGAGTAAATGGTTCCATACTTACGTTATTGCAGTGCCAAGATTTTCATAAGAAAACGAACCTGGTCGCTTTGCTCACAAGCTTTAGTTTTTCGTTTCCGACAAAGGCTACACGTTTTAATTCGAGGTATACGAAGCAGGCCCGCAACCAAGGGGGAAACCGGACAACTTCCCCCAGCGATTTTCAAAAACATGTTTAATTGTTATGTACAACATCATATTACAATCATTTCCCTCCGAAAATAGTGAAAACAACAAATTACATCATTTGCCCTCCCCGCAAAAATACTAATGTTGCAACGCTTGTTTTTCGTCAACACCTCTGTTGTCACGCAAAAACTTGCTGATAGTTGCTTAAAATTTTGACGATAAATTTGCTTTACGGTAAGATTACCAAGTATGCACTTACTTCACAGAGCTGTCAGTGTGATGAACACATCTTTCAAAGATATACCCACCTTCTTTATCCGAACTGCCCCGTGTTATTCCGGCAAGATTAGCCCGCACTGGCCACCATTTATGTTGCAGACCTCTGGGCTTGGGCCTGAACATATTAATGAGAAAGACTGTTCTTTATAATTTGGATTGTTTTCCTTTATGTTGTCGACTTCATTCTAAGGAGCTTTCTAGTCACACATATTGAAATTGTCATCTTGACGACTAAGAAATATTTCTTGCATCGAGCTTTATTGTTCTCATCATAAGTAATGAAACTGATTTTCGTTGCAGCAAATGAGCCAATGAACTTCATAAAGTCGATAGCGCAAGGCCATGCGGCCTCGCGAAATATTATCACCGGTCAGACCTTCTGTTTTGATCACTTCACGGTTGAAAATCAAATTGATGCCAGAATAAAAAGTACGGCGATTCGAAGGCAGACTATCTGCAGTGAGTCCCTTATTCGAAACGTGCGTTATTGGAAGAGGGGCATGATGTACATAAGCAAGTGTTTTTAACGTTCTGCAAAGCTGCGATGCAGGTATGGCTTGCCGGAAAGTTTTACGTCACAGATCATTCTTGAAGGGCAATGTCTTCATGTTACAAAGCTCTCGCTGTGGTTCGCACAAGTTCATAGCGTTCAAAACATCTCAAAAACAGCGCTTCACAGATTGGTTTGGATAATTGCATCACTTTT
>JGI24022J15233_10009824_pt1 | contig 10804 bp, 9 predicted proteins | sample Ectturendosymbi2_FD_15233 | JGI IMG/M metagenome (IMG submission 15233)
AAAAGTCGAATTAGGGCTATTTATTTAAGAATATATTTTGTCTGTAACTAAGCGAAATATTATGAGTCAAAGACCAAGAGACATAGGCCGAAAGTATTAAGCGGCAGCCAAAAGAGGCCTAAAGCTAAAGAAAAAAAGACCAAAGCAGAAAAAAAACAAAGCTGCGTTGGACAAGTATTTAAACCACTGAGGGTATACCCTCAATGCCACACTACATTCAAGATGGCGACAACGTAGGCAGCCAGCCTGGTTATGTTATACCAGATAGTAAAAGTGGAAGTTTATGTACCGGAAATGATACAAGTCTATTCTTTTTGTTACTCATGTTGTTGCATAGCATTTGCCACCAGGTTTCAAATCAATCAGATGAATTCGATCTGGCGATTATTTTATTTGCATGCCCTGAGATGCCCTGAAGAAGCTTACTTGAATAGGTGGGCGAAAAGTCGGCAAAATAATAAGATAAACGCCAGAAGATCGAATTTATCTGATTGAGTGATACAAGTCGTTTCGAAACTGTTGATTCAAACAAAAAAGGAACCTCGTCGGATGTGCATCTGGTGAGGCATGCGACCAAGAACACTCAAAATGTGGATGAACAAATAATTCTGCTACTTAGCCAGGTGTCATGCAGTGGCGTAGCCAGACCAAAAATTTAGGTGGGTTCAAAATGTTTGATTTTAGGAGAATAACACTATTTCGTTTGGAAAAACGCCTCTTAAAGCACAAAATGGCTATATTTTCTAAAAATTTGGGGGTGGGCCATAGCCCCTTTGGCCTCCCTGGCTACGCCTAAGGTGTCATGAGTCGGAATCTTAGGGGCTACCCTGGACTATTTAGCCCAAATAGGGCCACCTGCAATCACAATAGAAGTTTTCGAAACGAGAGTGATAGGACACAGTTATCTAAGCTGCAAAAGATTACCATCAAATGATGAAGCGGTAGGTCATCCATCGCTATTATTCCTGGCCCGGAAAAATATAAGACTTTTGCTACTGCTGCAAACTTTTTAGCTCTGGATATGCACTATAGCACAGCACTTAATACCTCTCCTCTCTGCAGGTACTACACTCGTACTTTCCTTCTGATTACGTAGGCACCGGGTCAGAGAGAAAGTATTAAACGAGGGTTGTTATTCTTTTATTTATTGGTTTTTATGACGCTGTCCATTGAATTATTTGCTGGAGAGGTCTCACCTTTGTAACATCACTGATTTCTATCATTAACCTGCGCCTTGATGCACCCCATCAAAAATTTCTACACACCACTGAGTGGGGCCCCGCAAAAGTGTTTCAAATCGAGCCCCGCACTTGCTAACGCCGGCCCTGTGTACAGCAAAATATTGTCGCAACACCCCAGCTAACCATATGTGAAGTAAGCCCAATGCAAACACTTTTTTCCAAGTGAAACTCACGAGAAACTGTTCTAGCTGATTTAACTAACATCTAAAGCTTCAACAAGCAAGCACTGTAATCTGACGATCTAGTTGGAAGAAATCAAACGTAAGATCCACATCAAAGACGCTACAAATTTGCCCACTAAGGCTCATATTCCAGAAAGCGTAATCCACTAACCGTTTACTACCAGAGACCACTGTGCAGCAGTGACTAAGGCTACAGTAGTTCAGAAAAGACTAAATGATTTACTGCTACAACAACTTTGACAACGGAAACCCCCACTGATAAATTAAATAACGAAATTTTATAAATCAAAACTCTACCTTTACTATAAATCACTACAGAACAACAAAGTAAAGTAAAACTCGGTTAATCCGGATTCGCTTTGACTGACGATTTTATCCAGTTTAAGCGAAGATCCGGATTAACCGAAGATAGTGGTTTTTAACCTGACGGCGTCTAAGTACTGAGATATTGGTGAAAATTACTTAAATTGAATATATTTACGACTCAACAGCAGACTTTCGCAGAAACAAGACGAATTTATTGATGCTTTTACAGTGGTACATCAGAGTAGTTACTGCCAGAGTAGTCCAGGCAGTTATGAACAATCTCAAGTTCATAATTTTAGATTACTTAGCTGCAAAGAAATCTTGGGTTTTGGACTGACGCAGAGATTTCTGCGGCTGGTCCATATGCAGGCACTCTATTGGAGGGTAATGCCCTCCAGCCATGTTACCGAGTACAATACACTCAGGGACAATGTTCTACACAAGTACACTCAACACTGATCAATAGACTGAAACCCTGCTGAGGCGGCGTGCCTTGAGCGTTATGTTCAACACAAGCCATTGTTCGCGTGTGACGCAATAATCGTCTCTGCGATTAGTTGAATGTTGCACGCAGTTGCGGCGGTTGTTATTATAATTCTAAATGCTCGTTGGTGATCGTGAGCACGTTTGTGTTGCGTCTGAAAGCTGCTGAATCTTTCCTAGAGACAAAAATCCGGATTACGAGATGTGAAAAGAGAAAATTTTATCCGGTATTGGCCAAGAACCGAATTAAAAAATCCGGATAAACCGAAGATTTTTACAAAATAAAATCGTTAGAAATCATTCGTACCCCCAGATTTATCCGGTTTTGGCGAAGATCCGGATTAACGGAATCTGGATTAACCGAGGTTTACTGTATATACTGTAGGAGAGGGCCGTACCCAAGGTGGACACGTAGGCCACTGTAGCAAAATGACGTCAATTTATGAATGTTTCTTTAAACTCATGAGCAAAGCGAGGATCCCGATTTCTTATCACCCCTATCAAAATGTCTGGCTACACATAGCTGCTATAAATCTTTCTATAAAGAACAATGAGTCGTCATGGGAACGAGTTGCGCGGGGCCCCCAAAAGCGCGGGGCCCTAGGCCATGACCTATTTTGCATATGCGTAAATCCGTCACTGGATGAAAGTTTTCATAGCTAACTCAGTATTTTGATGATCCTTTCCTACTTTCTCGCTTGATAGTCTAAAAATAAAAGGAACAAACCTGAAAGACCAGGCAACTTTACGCTTTTTGCTCTTTAGCCAACTTTTGCAATAGGCAGTGAGTAGCAATTTCGTCAAATGGTTTGCATGACTCTGTAAGAGATCCACGCCACAAAGTTAGCAGCATGTCAATTTCGATAAACTCACAAAAAATAGCATCGGTGGCGGAACGGTTTCAATTTACTTTGCCATACAGGATGCAATATTTTTAAGGTATTTTGACAGACAAAAACGGTCTCTCAAAGTACGGTAAAGCAGTCTTTACGATCTCCACCAAAATACATTAAAACCTTGCTTTCCACCCATCCCGGTATTAAGATAAAATAGTAGCGGTCTCTTAAGATGTGTTAATAGTCATCCAGGTCAAACCTCAAAAAACTCTGGAGAGGATGCATGTGTGTTTTGGGAGTGGTCTTATATATAAAATACAGTAATTTCAAGATGCCGTCAGAAGTCGAAAATCTACCGTTTGAAAGGATCTCAACATACTTTGTATGCATTAAGCGTCGCACAAATGCATTAAATCGTAAGACAGTTTTTCGCATTGTGGTTTACACGGAAAAAAGGACGTAGTTCGTACAATTATGGCATTTCTGTTTCTTTCAAGGCACTTTTGCGTTAACATACCGATTCGAACTTAAAATGTTTTGCTAATAAAAGTTCTCCAACACCAAAATCATGAGATTATGTTGGTTCTAAATAAGCTTGTTTGGATATCACTGAACTCTTCTGCAAATATCTGAATGTAAAAAACAAGGTGCCAGGCCTGAGTTCTGCTTTATAATAAGTTTTTTTTGGATAATTTGCACGGAAGCAAAACTAAGGCATACTGCTGTGTGCAGCAGGAAAGGTTAACTCCAGATATTCGTGGTTTTTGTGGTTTCAAGGGCAATTTGCTTAGTTTGCTGCTTGTCCAAAGATTGAAATATGTGCTGAACCTTTATGTTCCTAACTTTTCTCTTCAGTTCTTACAGGCGCATGTGTAAGGTAACAAAAATTATCAGCCCTCTGCGCAAATAGCATAGCCGAGCCGCAGACATCCTTGTGAGCGATTGGCTTTACTCTGTACACATCGCGGAAAGCTTCCCGACGAATGCTTAAATAATAGTTGCTGTAGTGCAAATGGAACCGCCCTTTGAAATAAACTTTTCGTGACAAAGAAAACAAAAAGATTTTTCGAAGATAACGCAGCAAGGCTTTTCCCAAAGATTTGCAGCCTCACAACAGGTTCAGATGGACTGCTAAAGAGCCTGCAGATCAGCAAAAACATCAGACCACAATCTTTACGGTTGCCTTGCGCATTCAATGGTTTGCTCGACTGTCGCTCGAAAAGCAAATTTTTGTGGAAGTCAAGCGCAAGCGAATTGATGTTTTGAATCAGATATATCGGTCCGGAACCACTTCCACCAAATGCGAACAAAACCGTAGGCTCTTCAAGCGCGCGAGCAGGTCGGCAACGGTCATAAATATTCACCCTCGAGGTAACACAAGCGCTGTTTCGATCTCTGTGGTATTCATTGGTATACGTTTTCACACTTAGTGTACTTGGTTTTTGTGGTTGGAGGAGGACATCCGGACAGCGGAGGAAGTTTATTTAAGTGTGAGGAGAAGACATTACGAAATGCAGTTGTTCTATGAGAGCATGTATAACATTTTCAAAGAGCGAAGATGCAAAGTCGAAGTTATCTTTTTGTAAGTTCGTCAATCACTCTTGGACAGTTAATGCCGACCCTAGACGATTAGCACAGTGGTGTAGCCAACAGCAGTTGAAGGAACACGATCACTTGAGCTGTAAGTTTTCTCGTAATATTATGGAAGTATGAACTTTAATCAAATTGGTTGTACACCTGAAGATATATCTACGAAAAAATAAAGAAACGAATAACTTTACTGAACAATAAAGAACAATAAAGCAATGGTAACCTAAATGCGAGGTGACAGTACGCTAAGATGACAGCAGAACAAAAGTTAAAACTTCGTTAAATGCAAACCAATTTTAAAAAGACTTACTGCATCTTTGGGTAGATTCTTGCTGTATCCACTATTTGGTTATCACCATTTAAAAAAATAATGTTTTCATTAATTGGTGATAAAAGATCTTTATTCTTATTTTTATGTCGCAGCGGAATACATCTTGCGCGGGTCGCTAATGTCGAAAATTTCTTTTTTTAGTGGAGGTCATAAAGTCAAAATTTGCGTGCGATTCGCAGCATTCTTTGAACTCATTGTGTTTTAAGATTCAAAACATACACTTTCCCCCTTAACATGATATGCTATTAACACAAATCATACTTCTTCGTAAACAAGGAGGGGGTGTTTTCGTGCATGTCGACCAGTTTTATTGCGGTTGAAACAACCCCTGTTGCGATCATTTGTAACAAACAAGTTGTTATCAGGGTCTGTCAGTTTGTCACACACTGTGAAGTGCTTTCATGTCGATGAAAGATAGTTTGAAGTACCAAAACAATTTGACTCAAGTGAATTTTTATTGCCATAAATTGGTATGCCCTCTCAATCTGCTTACATTTTTCATCCTTATGAGCAACTAAAGTTGTGCATTATTGAATGACAAACTTAACAGTTGTAAGCAGCATTTGAAACTCAATATACAAAGTTTAAACATTTGGACGCGATTGTCCTGGAACGATAGTGTTTTTAATAACCTTCGTATCAGCATGTCTCGTGTTACAAAGTATAGGTATTTCAAATTTATTTCACAGATAAGGCCAATTCAAACAAATGGGAGGATCCCAAAATATGCGATCTTATTATTTTTCAAAACTTATCCTCCTTTTTAGAAAAAGACACACTTGGACGGTTATTTTCATGGCTATGATGGTTGTCATTAGTGCGTTGCTGCGTTTTTTACAACATTTTTCAGCTGATAACTATGTGCGTTGTTGTTTAGCTCTGTAAAAAAAGCGTTCTTCTTTCAATTTCCGAATAGCAAAAAATTATTTTCCTATCAGTGAATTCATTGACATTTGGTGTACACAGATTATAGCACAAAATATGTATCATCACACGAACATGCAACTTTGAAAATTCTTTTCTACGCTTATGAACTTTTATTTCTAAACACAGCGACAACTAAACCGAGGCTTGTAGTTGACCTTTGATCTGCTCCATAGATTGGCAAAATTATAAACATCTTCAAACAAATTTAGCTCCAGAATTTTTTTCCTTGCTGGTGGTTCCGCTTCACTTCATTACAGAAGTTAAATTTTAAGAAATCGCAATGGTTTTGTTCCTTAAAATACTGCGAGGGGCATGGGTAATTCATTTGTCGCTGGTCAGCTGTGACTTTTGCGAGGAAACGAACATTGCGAGTCACAAAGCGTGAAATAGAATCTTTCTTCATGACAGTCAGGTGACAGATGGCACTAATGTGAAAGAAAATGGGTAGTTCTGCGACGATCCTGACTTGTCAGTTGGAGCTAAAATTCTCAGCAGTGGCTCAAAACAACGATTCGGATATATAAAATTTGCGATTTATCTTGTTTCATATATAGGGCTATCACATTTTCATCACCCAAACCTTGATCACCTTTTTTAAGCTAGGTAGAAGCTGCTAAAAATAGCAATATCTTGAGAAACGCAACGCTCTATAACAAGCAAACATTTGGTTCAATCGCTGTCGTGATAGGCAGAAACACAAACAGCAAATAGAAGCGTAGAGGACACCATAAAAATGCTACTATTTATTCGACAAGCCATGCGGTTCTGGGCAATGGACATGACTGCAACTGGCCATGGGATAGCAGTTCGAAAGTTTTTCAGTTTTTGATAAACTGAAATACCCTTTTGTCATCTTCATTTTCAAATTCACTCTGGTCTGGATTGGCTACCCAGCTGTTGATCAGGCTTTTGGTTAGATTGAACTGTTTTTAAGAGCAGTGAACTGTCTGAAGAGGCAGCCATAAAACACAATCAGGTTAGTATGGGGAACCGTTAGGCAGGTAGAACAAATTTCTCATCTCTGTCAGCCCCTGCAGCTGAACCTAACCTCCAAGCACTGACCACATTTTTCTTGTGACTTTCTAGGAGTGTGGTCTACTGATGACTGGGCAATTCGGTGACACGAGAACATGCCTGGGTTTGCTTTGAACTTTCCTAAAGCGATCATTCCTCTCGTTGAAGTTGTGCCACACAAGTTAATAAAGGCCTAACCCGGAGAAGAAAGGCTAAGCAAGCAATTTTCATAAATGGGTTTATGGAAAATCGTAAAAGCGACGTGCTCTTCACAAAACCAATGCCAGAAATCACTCCGTGATTTCGACCCGCGACATCAGTATATCTGCTGGAATGTCCATCTCCGGACTATTGCGCGTGTCAGGCTCACTTGCGGTGTCAGACGGTTCAACTTCAACATGTAAACATGGGGTCTAGTTCCATTAGCGGCCTGCAGCGTGGCGCCGAGGAAGAGATCAAATTGTCCAGGAGTGTCACAAACACCGACCTCCTAACAAAGCATATCGTCTGGCGGTATTAGATGATGAAATCATGAACTCGAAGTATATCCCGAAGTCTAGCTTATCTGAACGATATATCCACAGAGATCGACTTGTACGATTCGACGGTGAGCCCATCGCAGATAATAAACCACTCAAAAATCTCAATGAAAAGCCATAGTCTATAGCAGGAATTCCCAACCTGGGGTACATTTACTTATTCGAAGGGGTACATTTAAGGTTAGCAATAGAAGAGAAAAAAACATTTAAGTACCATTTATTTCCAAATATTTATACATATATCAGTGAATAATCTTTTCAAAAATCATTATATGTTTTTTTCTATGAACAATAATGATAAAATATTTCGTCATAAGAAATTTTAGGGGTACATATTATTCTGTTGAAAAGCTGAAGGGGTACATGCTAACCTGTTGCATGCTGAAGGGGTACATGGTAAGAAAAAGGTTGGGACCCCTGGTCTATAGAAAGGAATCCTTTCCCACCAAACAATCAGACACTGAGAGCTTGCAGAATATATTTCCTCTACTAGGTAGGCATCATCAGCTCTTATTGAAACAAAATCTTTCATTCAAATGAAAACTTTTATTCAAATGAAAAACCATAGCTTATATTAAATAAAATTTTCAAGGAGCCGAAAGAAAATTTTGGCATTTTAGCGTTTTCAGAGGACACATTATTTTTTTGGACCTTTACTTTTTTGCCTTCGAGTTTAAAAGACTATCATTTACTTAATCATTTTAAGTGAGTCGTGAAGTTGGGGATGGCACTTCATTACTTGAAAGTGTTTGTGAAAGTGTACTATTTTTATTGATAGAATATTCAAGCAGCTTCATATCATATACTAACGATCAATTCGGTTTCAGTATACTCTTTTTATACCCTTGGGAGTGCCACGCGTGGTCTACAGCATAACAATTCCACTTACTTGCTCCGGGGGCACACTGCCACTTTTTAGTGATTTTTGCTTTGGTGACAAGTCAATGACAGCATTGTTCGTGAACCTTTTCTTGAACCCAACCGTGCAAATACCTTCAGAATGGAGAGACATTGGTCCATGTGGGGAGAATGTCAAATGGATTCAACTTTTTATAATCGGAGCAGTTCACCGCGCAATTTCTACTTAGCTCTCAAAAGTTTCCGCATGTGAAGACAGGAATAAGAAAAACAATCAGGTTGTTTCCTCTTTACACCGCGAGAGCTACGGTAATAATTTCCTTTATTTCAGAGTTTGAGTTTTAACAGACAGGGAAAGTTAGTTTCGCATAAAGTCACCTGAGTATTTGGAGCAACCTGTATGATTGAAGGTATGGATTGACAACCTCTTAAAACACCAAGATACCCAATTTAATTAAAGACATTCTTGAACGCTATGGAACTTAAAGACTTATCATCCAAGGGAACGAAAGCCTTGGGAGCAGCACGAGCAAGTGTTGCTAATCTAGCTTTCGTCCATTTGCCAACAAGTGCACCAGATCAGGCTGCGCTGTCTCCGGAAAATGTGCGAGTTTTTACTCATTCCGACCTGGCCAATCTCACCTTTCATCAGGTTAGTGTTTGAAACCTTTACTTTGACTGATAAAATAACGAGTGTTGTCCACTGGGCACGAAGTTGTAAGTGTAAAAAATTGTTTTCAATTGCAATAGGGTGCAAGTATACAAATAACTGCCAATACGGAGTTTCTTCGCATGGAAAATATAAATCAATGAATGACCAACGTGATAAAGGGCAGAAGTATATTTTATTACTGTTTTGGGCTATCACTGTGATAAAAAAACTTCATCCATACATCGGCTACTTATTGCAAAAAGTATTAAAAAATTCATTTTCTTATTTTTTCAGTACATGCACGTTTGCAGATTTCAAACTTTTTAAAAATAAATCCTATTTTGATGAAAATATGGCTCAATTTTAAAAGTGTTTTTCATCACCTTTTGATTGGGTTTATTTTAGTCGGCCAATTTTAGTTCACAGCTTGCCATACAGCGTATTCTGTGTGCTTGGAAATGCGGTAAAGACATTTTTATTAACATGTGCGTGAAAATCGACCTCAGATGCCTTGAAAAAGTGTTCTGTTTCCTAAGGGAAAAGAAACCTCGTGTTTGTTCCTGGTATGGAAATGTCGACATGTATAAAATTTTCCAGTGATTCTCGCTTTCCTGGGCACACGAACCAGCAGATACAAAATGCAACGATATCTTTCACTGTTGAAAGATGAAAAATTTTCTGAAGCAAAAGATATTACATTTATGAGCTGATGCATAACACCTAGACCAGGGCTTCTCAAACTTTTTTGTCCTGCGGCCCATTTTATAAAACGTTTTTTTATGCGACCCCTTGATGGATTGCCTAGATGTTAATGATACGTGTAAACGTCTCATCACAAATCTCAAGAGGCATTTTTGTCTGTGGCGAAATCATACAAATGCACACAATCCAGGAAAGTAACTATACAGTCATAAAACTACCACGTAATGGCAACAGTACGGCGAAAAAAATTAACAAAAATAGAATTCAGTTTACAGGAATTGTCAAGCACAACTAATGGGATGGATGCACTTGATAATTTTTACACAGATCATCCATTCGTCGACTGATACAAGACAACGCAGGACGAAGGACATTCTTAACATTTTTCAAAAAGGATCAGTTTGTGGACTTCATGTTTATCAATTTTGAGAGTACCGCTTCACACAAATATGTTGTGCAAAAGCCTAAGAGTTTATGAATGGCTAGATCAGAAATGACTGAGCATTCATTTCTTGTGCTTATCCAAAAATGACATAAACTCTGTTTTGAAAATTCCAGTTGCAAACTTTTGTCGTTTAATAGCTCCGCAAACTCATGGACATGGCAGGTGTGTTGCCTCCTAAAATATCAACTGTATATGGTTCATTGGTTTGTGGATGCAATTTTTCCTGAATCAAAGTCCAAGGTGGTTCTGAAACTGTGCACTGCATGAAGTTTTCAACTTTAGTCTAAAACTACTCGGTGTGCTCTCAGAGCAGTTAGCCTACCTCCTAGACCTAGAGTTCTAAACAAAACCATTCCGGGTCGGAATGAATACAATAAGGTCAATATTGGTAAGTAGGTTAAAACAATCATGTCGTAGCAACGCATAACCTGTGCTTGGTTGATTGTTATTATCATTTGATAGCTCAGGTAGACATCCTAGTAAACAACTGACAGCATAAAGTACGACATTGGCCCTAAAAATGCATTAGAAATAGATTCACTGTAGGCCTGATTTTAATTTTCTTGTAAAGTTTACAAAAATTGTTATATCTGATTCTTCAAGCCAATTTGTTTCGCGACTCCTAAATTACATTTCGCGACCCCACTTGGGGTCGCGACCCACAGTGTGAAGAAGCCCTGACCTAGACAAACCTCAGC
>JGI24022J15233_10009829_pt1 | contig 10802 bp, 6 predicted proteins | sample Ectturendosymbi2_FD_15233 | JGI IMG/M metagenome (IMG submission 15233)
CTTCCGCTCCTGTCTGTACAAATGGGGTATGGTCTCCTATACGGTCTGTGAGCGTGGTGCAGAAGAACAAATCGTCGACCATGTTGTTCTTCAATGTCCAATCCATCGACCTCCTCATGATCTGCACGACCTGACAGTTTTTGACGATGAGACAATCGAATGGCTGCTCAACAGCTGCCCCGAGATCTAGTGCGACCTTACAGTTGATTGACAGATGTCGCCCAAAAGAAGAAGAATAATTTTTTTTATTTTGCATACCGTGCTTTAACTTTTTTTGACCACACCAAATTTCCTCAATTAAGCTAGATCCACTCCTTTGTGTATAGGCATGCTCTCTTCACCTGTAATTTTCTTCACCATGTTCTCTGTCTGTTTGCTTATTTTGCTAACTGTTCTTATTTTATTTTCAACTGTTGTTCTCTATCACTTGCCGATAAGTAGATGACCGCCATGGTCCTTCACCAATCGTATACATACATAGTTTGTGACACAGTCATAATCTTTGTTAACATTGATAAATTCTCTTGTCATTGACTTTGTGTTTTCATTTATTCTAATTTCCATTGAGAATTGGTTGCTTTTTTGCACGATGGCTTTTTGTCTTATTTCTGTTTAGTAGCTGATTCATACGAAACAATCCATCAATCACTCAGAAACAGAGGGCAAAAATAATTATCGCTTCGTAAGTTTTTTATTTGAAGGGAAAGGGATTCACTTTACTTACGTGGACCACTTCTACAATAGCGTTGCCTTGGGTGAGTTTTTCCTGGAGAAAAAGTTCACACCGTTAACACTCTTGGAAGATTCCGAGGCAAACTTCTCAAAATTCGTGAACTAGGAATGATGCAGACTGGTTATGTCATCGCTAGGGAAAATCGTAAAGTTATCGTATTCTAGTTCTGCATGGGAAAACAAAAGAGTTGCGAAAGCATTTCCGCGAAGCATGATGCCTCGGTGACAACGATTACAATATGCAAAAAACGTTGTGGCGGGTCAACGGAGCAGATTAGCAAACCCATGTGCAGTGTTGACTGCAAGCTGCAACAAGCGCATGTCCACTGTCGATCTGCTTGACCAGATGACATCGTATAACCACTCCATCGGCCCGTGAGACATTGATGTGGACCAAAAGCATCTTTTACTACATCATGGAAATAAGTGCCCACAACAAGTTCGTCGTGTACAAAGCGAAGAGTAGCCAGGGGAAGTTTGACCATTCTATAAATTCTTCTGGAGCTCGCTGGACAGCGCTGTCGTCAATGGATTGAAGCTAAGCCCTCTGACGACAACGACGGCCCGCAACCTACCCCTTCCAAGTAGTCACAACACGAACCTTCGGACAGACTGCGTGATGGACATCAGTGGCGTAACTAGTGGTTTGAGTCAAGGGGAAACTTAGCTGAAGGGGGCCCACCGGCCACTGTAGGGGACCAATTAGCCAAGACGCTGAGGAACGTGAGAAATGATTGTGAATCCTGATGTGGATGGCTATAATAAAATCCTAAATCACCGGGAAATACTCCGAAAAACCCAAAAAAACAACAATCTACTAAAAACCACAAGAATACTAAAGCCGAAATATAAGCTAAGTGGTGGCCAGGTTTTTACATTTAGCTTGTTTGGGGGGTGGCGATTCGCATCCTCGTCAATTACGCTATTGGTGGACATAAGCGTCAACGTCTGGCGCTTTTCTCAGCGCGTGGTGTGAGAAAGTATGCTCAAAAGCCATTCAAATAGGCGTATTAAAGCATAGAGCATGATGTGGCACTGCGTGCGGTTCCTTGTTTTCACAAGTACTACACGCAGAACATTATTTAAAAAATTGCAAATAAGAATTTTTGTCCAATCTGTTACACCTGATTGTTTGCGCTTCAAATAAAATATGGTTAAAATGTGATCCACGGCAGCAATAGGGGAAAATAGTAAAAATTGCCTTCTGCTTTCACAGTACTGCGCGCAGTAACTCAAAAAAGAGCTACACAAAAACTTTTTCGTTTTTTTATTCCTGATTGCTTGTGCTTCAAATGAAATCTGCCTTAGGAGACCACCAGCAATAGAAAAAATAGCAAAAACAACCTTCAGCTATTAACATTAATAAAAAGACTTGGTACCGACATTATCAGCTCTGCAACAGGCGCGGCCAGAAATTTTGAGAAGGGTCAAACAACAACCAAGCCTCAACATTTAAATATTTCATGTCCCTTGTTTTCACAGCGTCATCCACAACGCGTGCATTTTTCTGGCGTTTTTTCCTGAACAATTGTGTTCAGATTTAAACCTGCAAAGAAGAAGTATGTTTTCACTGCAAGTTTAAAAGTTGGTTCTTGAGAGACTCTAGCGTTTACGTTTGTCATCGACTTCCGAAGCAGGCCTTCTACAAAACTTGTGTTCATAAAAAACGTGGGTCCTGTTGTCATCCAATTCCTGAGCGACCGATTGACGAATGCAGCTGACAAATGTAAACGCTAGAGTCTCTCAACTCATTAAATTTTTTTTGATTTTTTGTTGTTAAACGCTATTACATGCGATTGCGGCAGCATTTTTGCGCACTATCTGCACTAAGCTTGCCTCCCAAAATTGATCAGGTATTTAGGTAGCTATTTAGAGTTAACAAAATAGTTCAAAAATATGATAAACATAATATTGTAAATTGGGGAAAGTTACATACGTATTCTGAACAAACTTGCATATATTCGACGTACGTAGTCTACCCAAGAATAAACATGGTTGAGAATTTGCGAAAAAGAAGCCACAGTCGGTTATCATCACGGCTGTCTATGCACTAAAGTTAAAAAAATGCCTGTCACCGCAGCTTAATACAACTGTTGATTAGTTGATCTAGCCCATTTGTTTTCAAAGTATGGGTGGCGATCGGCGTCCGAAGCAAGGGTCGTGAAGGGTCAAAAAATGGGTCCCGTCGAAGTGATCCAAACCCGGGTTGTATATATTCAACGTTACCAGTGCTTTGTCTGTGTCTGTCTGTAGCGTTTGTTCTTGAGAAAAAAGTAGATTGCTGACATTGGAAACGAACTAAGCAACTTACTGCCGAAAATCATCAATACAATCGTTATGTTTTTTTCATAAGTTGTTTTGAGGCTTTGGTCACGGGTCGAGCTCAAAAGAGTTTGGGAAGCGCCTATCTCGCCATTCTAGCGTAACTGGTTGAAGTCTTTTTTTAAATCCGTCAGTGTTCAAATAAGAGAATCCAATCGACGAGGAAAAGTCCAGTTTAGGTTCATTTTAGTCAAATGCGCTTTACTGAGAATGCAGATTGCAAGTTCTCTGTGACGGCAGTGTCAGTGACCTCAGCACTTACAAAATAAAAAGCATCCCCCTACTTACGTTAAATTTTCCTGCTGACTCTTATGGTTGCAGCTGAATGATTTTAAATTTACTGCAAAATAAGGTGGCAATTAACATCAGATGAAAGTTGAAACACTTTGCGACTAATTGAAATATGTAATTAAATTGACTTTATAAAATCAGTAAAATACCAACCGTTAAATCTTCCTTTAAATTTAATGAAAACAAACGGTTGCCAGCCTCAAGTTAAAAATATCTTGCAAATCATTTGAAACCTTGATCAAAACAAGTTAGGCTATATGTTTTTGTGAGCATCCCCATCCGATGATTTTAGCCAGTAATTTCACAACCAGACATTAAAATGTCTTTATTTTTCTTGCCACTGCCGAATTGTTATTTGACGATGAGTGAATGCAATAAGAGATGGTGCGTTGTTTCATTGTTTGACATGTCCCTATGTTGTCTGTGGTTTCATCTAACACTGGCTCTGTACTTGGGTCGCTCTCAAAAAATTTGGGAACCGCTGATCTCGCCATTCTAGCGTAACTTGTTGAAGTCTTTTTTAAATCCATTCAAAACTGATTTTTACTAGCCGGTATGGCAATGTGAACTCTTGTTGCTAAGTAGTATCTGCGGCGTAATTGCGTAATAAAGTAGACTTTGAAACTGGATTGCTTCTTGGCCAAAGGTTGATCTTCAAGGCATACAAAATGTATATCACCGCTATAATCACGCATTTGTTTTAAAACTGTACAAAATTAAAAGTCTACGATGTTCATATAAGGCTACGACTGACACTGCAGACATGGATAAGTTATATTTGTAACACGCCAAAGTTATCAAAAAGGAATTTTTGCAATGGTCTTGTAATGAAGCTTACATCACAATCAGGCGGAATATAGCAAGCTGGTGTGCCAGAAACAGGTGTGAAAAGCGTTACACCTTGCTTTTATCTGGTTTACTGGTTACAACCGGTCTGATACAAGTTTGTATTTCATTATCACCAACTTCCACACCAAGCGTAAACCTCAGGCAAAGATCAGCCATAATATGAATTCTCCAGCATTTGAACTATACACAAGGTTTGATTAATCATGGACTATTGGCAAACGCATGCTGCTTATATCAGGTTCGACTAAAGCTGAAGTAGGATACTTTGATGTAAAAAACAAATGAATTTAAAAAAAGAAAAGTTATTTTCCAATATTGAGAAGCTGTCAAGACATGGTAGTCTGTACCGAGTAGCATAGGCGTACGGGAAGGCATAACTAACTTTTATAGTTTAATCCGAATTGGGCCTGAAACCTCGTGTAAATCTTTTCTGTACAGTTGAATTCGTTTGTAACGGCTTCCTCTGTAACGTCAATTCGCCTATAACGTTGCATTCTCTTCAGCCCAAATTACACGGATCATCCCTAAGTGAATATACACTGAATACACTGTATTGAAAATGTTTTCACCGTTCAGGATTTTTGAGCAACTTTGCGCTTGCCCTGAAAAATAGAGTTGCCCTGACATTTTTCACTGTATTGAATATATTTTGTACCATTCAGGATTTTTGAGCAACTTGCGCTTGCCCTGAAAACAGAGTTTTCCCTGAAAATTTTCACTGTATTGAATATACTTTTTACATTCAGGATTTTTGAGCAACTTGCGCTTGCCCTGAAAATCAGAGTTGCCCTGAAAGTTTTCACGGCATTGAAATATATTTTATCATTCAGGATTTTTGAGCAACTTGCGCTTGACCTGAAGACAGAGTGTGCCCTGAAACTTTTGCAGCCGAGGGGAGGCAGCCCCCCACCTCGTACGCCTATGCCGAGTAGGTCTATATAACGTCATAGGTTGACCACACACCCAAGAGTTTTTGAAAATGCCTCCAAATAAACAACTAGGGTCCTGAATATGAAAATGCTAGTCGGGGAACCAGGTTAAGTAAGGGACAGCTTTGATTTCAGCCATGATTTCCCCATCGGTGAGGAAAAAAATTAGGTTAACATTAGTCTCGAGTTCTTATATTTATACAGTAAGTTGCAAAAGCTAGTATACCAACACAGAGATACAATTTTTTTATTGAGTGACAAGTGTAAAGGTGTCTACAGTAATAGGAGTTCAAAGTATGGAGATCGCTTCCATTTCAGCCATATGTTTTCGCGTATCCGTGCAGTAAAAGGTAAAAGTAAGACATCCGTCACATGGCAGTAGAGAGTTGAAACTTTTCACAAGAGCAGTGTGAAGGAAAGGCGAAACACAGATATCGAGGAACAAAAACACCGCCAGGGCTGAAGATAGGGGAGTCTTCCTTAAGCCTAAGTGGATAGCGCGGTGATTCATACTTTAACAATCTCGAAATAACTCTTGCCTGTCTAAAACAACGTGGTTGCTACCCATGAAAATTATGGCGTCGCGTTTCAATTCTACTTGAATGTACTGTAACACACAACTTTTTATATTTGTTTTCTGCATTATCAATCCAAATTTCGATTCGATTTTAATCCAATCCGAATTTTTCAAGTTTGCAATCTGCGCTTGTCGATCATTGTTAAGTGGGCCTAACTTTGGTTTCTGATTACAGACTTTGCACCATGTAAAATTATCGTTGTGAGACCTTTCCTAAGATGTCATGAAAGCTATTTTCACGTCGAATGTTTTCTCTTGGGCTGATCAGTGGCGCTTCTAGAATTAAAAATGTAGGGCAGCACTGCGGGGCCAAGAAAAAAGTAGAGGTCAACCATATTGTCTATCCTGCGTAGTGAGTTTCCGTTGTTTTGGATATTAATCTGCTATAATTAACCCTATAAAGCCCAACATAGGCTTGTGAATATCGTTATAAATGACCTAGCATTATTCACTAGAGACACCCAAACGTCACTAAACGCAATCGCACACTTGCACTGCTATGTCGAATATTCTGTGTTAACCAAGGAACTTCCACAAAACGAAGCACTATTTCCCGTACACAATTGTTACGACCCAACATAATTGGGCATACCATACGTCCCGTTTTAGCCGGGGCAGTACCGGTTTAAAAGCTTTGTTCCGGCGTCCCGGTCAGTCAACCAAAATGTCCCGGTTAGGTATTCGGTCAAATTTACATATGCTTGAACATTGTTTTGTTTCTTAGTAAAATGCATTATTTTACTTTTCTTTGTGTCTCAACTATAGGAATCTAAAATAGTCAGATACTCTGAGGATGACATGAACGACATTTGTCTGATAAGGCTCGTTGTTCTGAAGCGACCCGGTTTTCAATCACAAAAATATTGTATGCCTATGATTGATTGATTCATTAGTTTATTGTTTCATATGATTCAGCTAATAAGCAGAAACAATCAGTGATAGCGTCACTTGAGTCAATGACTCGACTCGATTCACGAGTTTTGGTGACTCGACTCGCGTTATGTTGAGAAACGATGGTGACTCGACTCGACTTGAGTTACCATCAATGCATTGAGACTCGATTCAGAGTCATTTTTACCAAATCTCCAGACATCTGATTGACAAACCCAGTTTGTTTGCACGAAAAGAAAAGAGCTTTTTGGCTTCAATGATGATGAATATCAGCGCAATTTTCTGTTTTTTTTTATTATTATGACCAGACACAAAGCCATAGTGCAAAGAAACACACTCTGCAGAACGCAGGTCAACAAAAACAGGCGAAAGAGAATGTTTCACAGGGCATTGGAGCCGGCGTAATTACAGAGTTACAGACAGTTTTTGCAACTGCACTGAAGACAGAACCATAGGGTTACAGACACATTATTAACATTAATGTTAGCTAACTCGTAGCACTTGTTACAACACTACTGTGGAGTAGGGCCCCAATTCTTAAACAGGTCGAGTCTAGGTAAAATGCGAATACATTGTGACATGACAAGCCATCAATCAAACAGACACTGCAAAGTTCGATCACTCATTCACGGAGTGAAATGCAATTGTAGTGTTCAAAAATTAGGGACGCATACAAACAATCTGACTGCATCAAAGCAGGTAACCATATGTTGTTAGATTTTCTGCATCTTTCGAGAAACAGGTACAGTACGCGTTTTTTCGTTGCAGACCCTCAGAAGTAGGAATGTTACATTGAACCTGGTAGCTACTAACACTCTCTCTCCAGGACAGGTTGTATAGAGCTCTGCATCCATAATTATATGCCATACGCAATCTCTGCATGCATGACTTCCTGAAATTACACCATAATTGTGATGCATACATGGGTGTATAAAAGGAACGAAAAGTACGTTTTTAACTGCATCGCAGTTGTCTCTGAATGTCTTTGTCATTTGAGAGCTCAGTGTCCAATACAGTCCCCAGATATTTGTATTGGTCAACAGATTTTACGTTTTGACCACCCAATGTCAATACTGGAGTGACTGTGCTTTTTGCTCTCTTAGCCTTAAATCAAACTCCTATCACTGGTATTAGGCTAGGTTTATGTGCAATCCAGCTCAACGACTCAAAGGCAAATAAGTAGTTTGAAAACAAATTCAAGTTAATTGCCATTAGGTCACAACATCAAAACGACTGACATCGCAAAGGTTTCAAAGTGATCACTGTTAGCTCTTAGAAGCAATGCAATGAGAAGCTCTGTTAAGCTCAGCTACAGAGTGTAATATATCAAAGCAGGTATGGAACACAAACAACTCATTAGAAATGGGCTATACATATAAACAATGATGAACTGTGCTAAATGTTATGAGGTAGGTAGGTATTCTTGTATGCTACAACAATGATGGGTCACAGAAGGCACTGGATCAAGAAACTCGTCAAGAACATATACCGGGTATGTAACTTTGATGACAAGATTACTTAAAGAGTAGACTTTTTTCGCTGGTGATAGTCAAATCTCAACATTTAAACATGACTTGCTTTTCGGAATTGGATTGCATTTTGAAATAAAATTTTTGGATTGGATTTTGATTTGTAAAGCATAAATCCCTTCATCTCTGGAATAGACCCAAACGTTAAAGTATCAGGCCGACTGCCATGATACAATATGATTAGACCACGATAATGTGTAATGTGCCCTGCTGGCCCCTCAGTGAAAAGCAAAGTTTCAGCTACATCTCTGTGTTAGGTGGAACACTTCAGTTATATCTCTGTGTTAGGTGTAAGCCCATAGCGGCACTTGTTAGACCAAACTTTTTAATTCCATAGCAATTCATAACTCGCCAGCCGCTAGAACTAGAGAGGTGTTCAAACCACCTACGGATTCGGCAAGCCGTCTAGTTTCGACTGAAAAAAAAATTCAGTTTTGAGTTTGGGCTTCTCTTGGGGGGACGTCACAAGTGGGGGTGTTTTAGCGTTTTAATGGCCTATTTTCCCGAATGTAGGCGCCAATCCAATGAGCCAATTTTTTGGCTCAAGTTTTTATGTGGAAACTAGACGATTATCCGAGTCTTTAGAGCCCTTGATTGGCCTTCTAGCATATCTGGATTCTGGAGCCAAAATTATGCCACAAAAAACAAAAAGTGGTCAAAATTTCTACCCCCACAAAAGAAAACCTGGGCAGAATAACACCCCGTTTGTATATGGCCATAACTCCCCGCCAGAATAGGGTAGAGAGCTGTCCAAGCTCTCCAAAGACTCGTGAAGACTTGTAGTTTAGACTGAAAAAAAAATTTTAGCTTGAGATCTCGTTTTTTTTGCTGATGTTTACATAATGAAAGGATGTTTATGCATGTTTGTTAACGTTTGGATGACGTCATCATCCCCTGGGAGTCGACCAATCGAGTCGATTTTGTGGCTCAAAGTTTTTTGGACTCTAGGCTACAATACGAGATTTAAGAGGGTTTAATGGACTTTCTAGCGTTTCTGGTTGTAAAATATGGCAAAATAAGCAGAAATTAATTAGAGAAATCCCCATAAATCACAGCATATTCCTCAATAAATTGGGGTCTTTTGGCCATAACCTTAGCACTAGAAACGCCAGGAAGTCGATCTGGTACAACCACTACCGCCACTACCGCCACTACACTTACCGAGGTCCAATTCCATCCCACTTAATTGTGTCCCACGAACATTTCCTCTTGGCCATTTGCCTGCATGGAAGTCTGAATTGTTGCGTGTGTTATACAAAGATTTCCGTTCCTGTGTCAATAGTATACAATTTCGAGTCAAGCTTTTTGCAGGTTACATAACGATCTTAGGGATAAATAATGAGAACCTACTAGCATGTCAAATTATTTCTCAATCACCACTTACCCGGGTTCGAACTTTATCCCACTTGATTGTGTCCTACGAACATTTCCTCTTGGCCATGCGCCAGCATGCAACTCTGATTTGTTACGTGTTTTTCGTATTAAATAAAGATTACTTTTCCTCTGTCAATTGTGTACAATTGCGAGTGAAGCTTGTTGCAGGTTACATAACGATCTTAGTGATAAATAATGAGAACCTGCTAGCATGTCAAATTATTTTGCTTTTGCGTTTTTCGTTTCTAATCAAGAGGTGACACTTTTTGAAATTGAAATGAAATCTGTTTCTGAAAAAAAATTTTAAATAGCATTTGCACCATTTCCAGATGTTGTGTTGCAATACAAAGGATATAATTTTTCAATTGCAATACCTGTCTAGTTTCGTGTAATTTGTAAATTATTTCGTAGACGCAGAGGAAAAACCGGGTATGTTTTACCGTAAATAGTCGAGAAATATTAAAGCTGAGCAGTCAGAAAACAGTGCTTGTTCTTATGCACATTCGTAGCATTCAAATGTCGGTGTTACGTAAACCCTCAGGTGACGGTCACATGCAAAAATCGATAGCATTTAATCTATGCCTTAACACAGGAGGCGAATAAAAGTTTAGCATATATGTGGTTACTAAATAAATTCTGTCCCTCTACGCTTGGTATGGTTGTGTCATGTTTGAATGTCAATAAAACAAAATTTAGACCGTTGTGAAACATATTTTTGAGGATCAATTGATAACTGAACATTTGTGATTTTTACTTTAGAAACCTTCAGGCGAATTTGATGTGATTTTGGACGACTTAGGCTGAATCGAATATCGAATTTTTTAAGTTTGTTAGATCCATGGCATGTGTGTTACCAGTATATAAGATATCAGTTTTCTTATTGGAGTTATACCATGGTTGGGATACGGCAGTTTCGGAAGCTTAAATCAAACGTGGAAAATGATGAAATCTTGTGTAAAAAATAGAGAAATGAAATCCCGTTAGCGCATTAGAGATGTCGCGGGCAGAAAATTTTTGTCCTCTGCCCACACCGCGCCAAAAGTTTCTGTCCTCTGTTCGCACCGCGTCCGCATTTGTTGTGCATTTCCCTGTCCGCGACCGCACTGCACCGCACCCCCCCACACTTTTTGAGTTTTGACCCTCCAACTTCTGCCCAGATAGTCTATTGAACTAGGCATTGTAATGCAATCATCTTCTTTTCCTCCTCACTTGATGCACTTTATCCCCCTACAACTTTTTGCACTGCTGACTCTGGGTGTAAGATTTGCATATAAATCCACAACATGTTATCCTTTTAAATTGTCATCC
>JGI24022J15233_10009831_pt1 | contig 10802 bp, 7 predicted proteins | sample Ectturendosymbi2_FD_15233 | JGI IMG/M metagenome (IMG submission 15233)
CCTAAAATTATGTACGTAGTGCTACGTACAGGATACTGCGTCATAATGCTTAGCAACGTCGCCATTTTGAAACGTCATTTTGCTTAGCAACTCCGCCATTGCAGTTCAAGGTTGGATTATCTGTGTCATCAGTAAACTGCTTGAGCAAGGGCGTATCCATCACGTGGTTCATGCATGATTGATTTTTGTTTCACGGTTGGATAATTTGATTTCTTCAGCCTTTGCTTCTGTTGTTTCAAGATTGGATTCAGTTTGTATTTTGTAATATGATATTTCAATTGTAGTAGACAGTTTCTGTCTGCTACACCCCAAATGGTGTTGTGCCCAGGAAAATTTGTTTTAAACATATAATAAAAACAAAAATATTGCCACCAAAACATGTATTTTGACCCACCAAACCTTAAAACCTGGCTACAGCCCTGGTGCCAACTCAAAATTCCCAGGATATGGAGTAGAACACTAATAGTTGCTGTCCCAAAGCCAAATAAGTCAATGGGGGACCCAAAGAGTTACTGTCGTACATCTCTACAGTGTGTCCCTTCAAGATTCTCGAGAGACTCATCTACACCCGTGTCGAACCGGTCATCGGCCCAGTTCCGTCGCCACGGTTTTTTTGTGGGCTTGGTTCCATCAAACAAAGCTTAAAGCCCCGCCAAATTGAAACATGAAATGCTAGAAAGTTATGGCCAAAAATCGACAATTAATTATTTAATTCCCTAGGGCAGGGGCGTACAACCATGCAGCGCTGCCGGGCCAAATGCGCATAACCAGATTGGTCCAAGGGCCTCAGCTACATGCAGGGGCGGATCCAGGGGGAGGGGCGATTGGTGCGATCGCCCCCTAAAACCTACGAAAGTAAGTTTATTCACCACGATTTTGTACAATTCGGAAAACAGCATTCGCGACATAAGAACATTTTGCCGTCCATTGTTTTGTCACAGCAGTGTTGTGAAGTATAACCTACTTCATCTCTCTTACAGAAGTGAAACCATAATGAGACGCCTACGAAATATAACTGAAATCGCCTCCCCTAACCTTAGTGGCTGGATCCGCCTCAGGCTGCATGTGTCAAGCTCTGCGGTTTAGATAACTCGTTGGCCACCCACGGAAGATTTGCAATACACTCTACAAACCGTAATGCTTGCTTGTGGAGCAACTGGTCTGATTAAGACGAATACCAGGTGCGGGTGAACTAGTATAGTCCTAAGGGAAAGTAAACAGCAGACTATTTTTCTAAATATATGTTTTTAGGCTTTTGCCCCACAGGCAACACTCTGATTGAAATATGGACCTTTCCGTGGGCAACAAAACTTCAGCTCCCGGGCCACGGTTTGCACACTCCTGCCCTAGCGGATTAATTAATTATTTCGCTGTTCTTAGGCCATCACTTGCTAATCACAAACGCTAAAAAGTCAGTCACGGGCTCTAAAAATGCGGATTTTCGCCTAGTTTGTTTAAATTAAAGAAACAAAAAATTGCCTCTTGGGGTTGGGACCTGGGCCCGATGATGTCATCCAAAACGCCCTAAACCTATCCCAATTATGAAACCCTAAACCTACTCCTCTGGCGTCGTGATTACGCCAAATGCAACGTTGAACTCGTACAGCAATAGGAGAGAACTTAGTTGAGTGGGGAATCTCCATTGCTGTTATGCCGAGGCCCGCAGGTTCGACTCTCTCGTTAGCTGGCTCAGGGCGATGCAGCATTGTGACTGTAACACCCGTCAATTATGAAACCCTAAACCTACCCCATCACTCACAAAGAAGCTCAAATTCAAAACTTCTCAATTTTGTAAAATCGAAACTACAAGACTTTCCGTATTTCAGAGGGTTTGAACAGCTCTACAGCGGCTGGTGAGTTATGGCCAAATATGAATTAAGGCACGATCGGGGCTTCTGCAGTAAAGGGTTCAAAACGAACAGTTGTTGCAAAATCCCATTGATCGTTTGTCACCGGTTGCATGTCGAGATAAACACGATTCAAATACATCCGTTAAAGATCTCTTAAACGCCTTAAAGGAAAAGAAACAGTTGTGGCCACCTGGAGTGTCGTGGGCGAACGCAAGCAGTTCGTGAGACGAAAAGCTAGNTTGATAAACGTGGCGAACAGAAAATAATAAAAAAGTGACAAACGTTAATTAAATAAGCATAGAAACACACCTATGAGGGAGGAGTTCACTTCGATGGCTCGAGAATTTTCTCTCAGAAGATTCTACCGAAATTGAAAACAGCTGAAGTTGAAAACCATTCTGGTTCGTCTCGTTGGGAAAACTTGGGGAATTCAGAAAGCCTTACGTTTTGTACGAGCTGCCATGAGTACAACATCTTCAGTAAGTTTTTAAACAATAAACGTAAACAAAACTTCGAATAATAAATTAAAAAGCATTCGAAATCTCTTAAATACGGTGCGATCAAATGTGTTTGAATTGTGATTATCGTGTTTCTGTTTTTGCGAATATGCGTGTGTTCTCTCAATGGCTAACTGTTATTAGATTTATCTACAGAAACCTTTTCAACACAAAATAGCATCGATTTCTCATTGCTCGCTTTCCTGAATCTTGTAGTTGAAATATTACGCGCATTTAAGCATAATTTCCATAATTTGCACTGTGTCTTCCAGTAGCGTAGCCAGCCCAAAATATTGGGAGGGGCCAAATACTTTGACTTCAAGCGAGCAACAGTATTTTGTTTGATACGCCGCCTCTCAAAGCGTAAAGCGACAAGGTATGCTAGATATTTGGGAGGTTGTTCCCCTTGGCCCAAGGGCGTAACCACGTAACGGGTTAGATGGCTCACGGCTCGAGTCAAGAAGCAAGTTCGGCGCCCCATGTTCGAACCTGAACTCTTTCTGAAGTAAATTTATTGTATTGAAGTACTTGAGACATTGTTGGGACTTTTCGGTGCCCCTCACTGTCATTCGGCGCCCCACGCAATAATTTGACGCTCCACAGTATGCGGCGCCCGGGGAATTGTGTCCCCTTTATCCCTCTCGTGACGCCCCTGCCTTGCTCCCCTGGCTACGCCTATGGTGTATTCGGAGTGCGTATAAGCAGGAAAAGAAATATTAGTGATAAGCAAAAACTAATCGCTGGTTCTNACCTCGTTGCTAAAACTTATGAACATTGAATTATCGAAAAAGTGAAAGTTCAGGGCACAGCCGCCCCAGAGACGCAGATTACCATTTCTCAGCGTATTCGGAGTTCACAGAAAATAGTAAATACTCCTCACTATATAACCTTCCCGAAGGAGACATTTTAGTTTTCAGTCTTGCGATTTCCTCTTACGGATACAGTTCAACCTAAAGGTATTTTGCGTTTGACTCCAGCCACAAGATTAGTGAGAATAGGAGCGTTCAACCCAGAAATGTTTGAGGCTCAAAGTCAAAAATTAACGCGTCATACATTGTGTTACCCCATGGTTGGCAGATGCAGCTCTGCTGAAAGAAACGCTTTCCTTCTACATTCATATACAAACAGCAAAAAAAAAGCGGTGGCTAGTAAGGGCCCCATCGTGCTGGAATAATACGGGGTCCATCTTGCCGGAATAGTACGTGGGAGTTCGAAAAAAGAAAGATGAGGGTTTCTTTGAAATAGGTTATGTTCGTAGCAAACTGACAGCTCTGTAAAAATGCATACTTGGCAATCTTACAGTAATACAAATTTATCGTCGAGATTTTAAGCAAATATCAGCAATGCTCTACGGAAGAGCAAGATGTTGGCAAAGGTAAGCGTTGCAACTTGCAACGTTGTAAGAACGACTGATAAGAAGTTTTATGAGAAATGTTACAAATGTTACCACGAAACAGCAGTTAATCCACTTCTGTTGTGCGAGTGTCATGTTGGAAAATCGAGAATGAAATGTCATCATGAACGGGAATACAGCAATTTGACTTCGGCGGAAAAACTACATGCGGCCAATATATGATGACACGAAGGTTTGAATCTTTTTATTTTGATGAAGGCGCAGCAAGACATTCCCTTTACTGCAGATTCGCAAATAATAGATATTTTCGCCTAACAACAATGAGTCAGGGTGGAAACTGTGGAGATACGATTGATGCAAAAAAACATTGGTATGTTGTGATCGATCGGCAACAACATGGAACGTTGCACGACAAGTTGGTGAGATGATCACATTGGTTTGGCAGATGAGTAGTTACACTATTCATATGTTTCTGTGAACGTGTTCAACTAGAGTTGTCCCACTCATGGGAGAGATCTTCGTCGTATATTCCTGTTTGTCTCAGCGTTGCGGAGTCGGAAGTAAAATGTTCGACTCCGACTCCTCGCATCCAAAATTTTCCGACTCCTACTGCTCCGAAATTTCCGACTCCGTCTCATCAACGGCTCAACATAACGTGAATGAAATTTGACTGTCAACTATTAGTAATGGCAAAGAAGCGAGTTAAAATTATTTTAGAAACAAGTATTTTGTTATTGTCGCTAGAAACATACGTTAAGTCTTTTAATTGATGTTTTTATTTAAGAAATATTTAATAATCTTCAAAATTGATCCTGTAGATTGTCGGAGGCGGATAAAAAAATCCGACCCCGACGCCACCTAAAAACCTCCGAATCCTTGCGACTCTGCAAACCTCGTTTGTCTTATTCTTGTTAAAGCAGGAGCCCTGACACTGGAGTCAGATGGTGGCCAATAAAACATTGTCTTGTTGTTGATGTGCGTGAAGTCGCGGTTGAAATTTGTTTGAAAGAACTCGTTTGCTCAAAGATGGACCAAGGTTGGAAATCTAACGACATGTTACCAGTGGCATATTTAAAGGTTTCGGCCAGGGGGGAAACTTAGCTGAAAGGGGTCCACTTGCCAACACTCAGAAAAAGTTCAGAAATGAAAATGCATCCGTATGTGGATTTCTATACTAAAACCCAAAATCACTGGAAAACTTCCAAAAAATGCAAAAAAGCAACAACGTACTGAAAACCAAAAGAATACTGAATACCAAAATGTAAGCTAAGTGGGGACCGGTGTCAAGCGAAATTTCTGACTTGCGATATTTCTGACTTCGAATGCGTAGAGTAATATTATACATATCAAACACCCTGAGAAAGCTGATGATTAGGCCTTAGGGATTCGTGATTAGGAAAGTATGTCGGTTTAGGGTTTGGGTTAGGCTGAGAAAAATAAAATAACTGAGGTCTAAGACTAAGTTCAAACATTTTCACTGGTTAAAATTATTCCCGTACTATAGCTTGTTGTGGACATCTGACATCTAACCGAAATGTTTTGATGTCAACAACACACATCAGAAAAGTAATTGCCAAACTTTGTTTCTTCACTCTGAGAAGCAAAATAACTGACAAACAAAAGCAGGTCAGAAATTTCGCGTGACACCGGGGACCCGTTTTTTTCATCTAGCTTGCCAGGGAGCGGTTCGCACCACTGCTCTCCGTCAGTTACGCCATTGCATGTTACAAGTGCAGAAAGTGGCTACCAGAAGATGCGACCGGAATGCTATGCTCTCATGAAACACTTTGAGCTGAACTCAGGCTACATAACAACTTTTTTCCTATTTCAACTCGGATTAAAAGTAAGCAGTTTAGGCAACAAATTGCCACTGCTATTCGGACAGTAAAAACAGACGCGATTTTCTTGACTTTCATAAAAATACTGCCTCGCGTTCAGTCAAACAAATACTACACACGAATTTGACTTGGCGAGCTACACCATTGTTCTTTTGTATTTTTGTGCAACGCTGTTGACGAAAGATTTGTTAAACCAATGTTAGAAACGCCTTATCACATTTTTTTAAAAAATAGAGTATTTTTCTGACACAGGGTCACAATAGGTAATAATTTATTGGAGTTCATTACAATTGCATTCCTGAAAGTAATGCATGTAAACCAATCTGTGCAGAGCTGACTTTGAGATGTTATTTCCGACAGTCTGAGCAGCAGTGAATGTTCGTGACATGAACATACTGCGTTTGACGAATGAGACGCACAAGTTTCCGGCGAGCATACGTGCATTGCAGGTTTACACAACCTGAAAAGCCATGTAACATATGCTCTATTCTAAGAACGTTCGCTTCGAACAAGGAACTCTCTGCAATTACTCTGCCTTCGAATCACCGTACTTTTTATTCTGGCATCAGTTTAATTTTCCAATGTGAAGTTATCGTAACGGAAAGTTCTGGTCGGTGGTAACATTTCGCGAGGCCCCTAGGCCTTGTGCCATTTGCGTTATGAAGTTTATGACTTACTTATTGCAGCAAAAGTGCAGTTTTATGACTCTTTTTCTTGGTCGTCAAGGTGACAATTTCTTTGTGTGTGAATAGACAGATACTTGAAGTCGACGATGAAAAAGACAATGCAACTCTGAAAAGGAAAATTGTTTTCACATTTTCATGCTCAGGCCCTAACCTCAGGGGTCTGCAACAAGCTGTTGACAACTGAAGTGATAATGTACTTTGCGGTCATTCGCCATTTTGCATATTTTCCGCCCTGCGAGGTTGTCCGTGAACTTCCCTCATTAATGGAATTGCCATGTTGCAAGGGTTCGCTCAGGGTGAGATTATTAAAATTTTATTCATAAAATTGTTCAAATTAGTTCAGTTTTTGTTCGAAATTGCTGCTCAAATTTTATTCGTAACAGCCACGGGACGACCGGCCACACCAACTGGATAAATCGAGTTGCTGCTAACAGGCAACAACGTGCGATTTTCGACGAGTGTAGGATCATAGCATTGCAATAAAGCTCACTGCCTGCCAATATTTGATGTCTTCCACAAGAGTTGTGCAACTGTAGCAGCAGTTTGCATTTAATAGAAACGTCTTGCTCTCTACAACAACTGAGAAAGGTTTGTAGCATCAGAAAAACTCACCCTTTTTTCTTTGCTTCACAGATTACCGAATCTTTCCTCTGCGCAACGGCACCCTTATACAATTTGAAACCCATCAGGCAATTTAGCTGCGCAGAGAGCAATTTGGAAGATTCCGATGCTACACGCCCTCCTTCCGCGAAACGATCATATCAAAAATAACGTATCACTTCATTGACGGAAGCAGTAGCGGCAAAAAAACGGCGGACCGTGTAACAGGACATTTCGTACTGGATCTGACGTGGGAGACGTATCCGATCACATGATGAACAGGGGGAGGTTACGGAACAGTGGGTTCGAAGGTGTTTTTTTTCGGTCATAGGCCGAAATGTTTTTGAAATGACCGAAAAAAGTCATTTCGGTAGAATGTCTGAAAATATAGGTTAATGAACACTGTTACAGCTAGTTTTAGCATATCTGTGAGACAAACGACCGCAAAAAAATGACCAAAAGCGATAAAAAACAGGTTCGAAAGATGTATTCGGAGCGTAGGACTTGCTATATTCAAGCCTGTTTAGTGGCGGCGACCGATTTGCCTGCGTAGATCAGCGGTCGGCAAGCTGCTGGCCGTTCAGCATTTTTTTATAGGGCCGCGCAACACTTTGTTGTGGGTCGCGTGGTATGTAGGAGCTACAGTCCTCAAGATAGCATTGTTATGTATCAGATAACTGAATACAGCGTGCAAGTTTCAAATTGGGTCTTCAAAAATAAGCTTGGGCATTTAAATACGACTGAAAGGCTAGTTTGGGCCATCGAAACGAATATTTGCCGATCACTGGCGCAGACAGGCGCTTGACCAAAAGCGCTCCGATGACCCACCACTGCTGGAGAGTCGAACAAGGAGCATTGTGACGACCGCACGACAAACAAAGAGCATTGTGACGACAGTCCCAACTGCCGCGGTCGTTTGCATCGCACCAAGCCCGTGCTGCGGCCGCGTCGCTTGCTGCAGCACTAGAATGCCACGCGGACGCTAAAATATAAGGCACCTGCTTTCATTAGCAATCAAAACGTTTTCTTTCGTTTCATGCCGGAAAACTATGCACCGTAACGGTATTTCAAAGAACGCTGCTTTTCACCTTCGTGCTGCGTTGATGGCGATAGCTTTTTTGATGAATTCATGGCTTTGTGCAAAAACAAAGAGTTAACGCTGAAACTTTGCCTAAAAAAAACGCGCAACGAAATTTCTGAGAATCATAGCGAATAATATCACGTTTGCACAACAGGACACGCGTCCAACAACTTGCTTTCCACAACAAAGGCTTCAGTGTTAAGAGATCTGACGCGATCAACACCCAAGACTAGATTAAGATATAAAGACATTCGGAAAAACTTCAAAGCCTTTGACGGTTTAAAGAACTAATCCAGGTAGGCAAGGCATGAGAAGATGCTTCAACGCGATCAGATGTGNAACCGGCTGCCAGAATGGCTCAAACACTCAACAGGCAACTAAACGAACCAACCGAAATGCAAACGAACAAANNGACTAGTATTCAAACAGAAAGCTTTCNNAGCCGACTACGAAATGTATATCGTAGCACTTTTCGCGGATAAAAAACAAAAACGTCGAACACAAACGTAACAAAAAATAAACAAATGTGTGCACTGGTCAAAAACAAACTGTACATATTACCTAGGAAAACGTTACGCAGCAAAGCGAGGGCCGTAAAAAAGCGTCGTTTTTCGGGGCCATTAACATGTATCAAAATTTAACCATGCATTGTTCATGATAATGCGAGGCGGATAACAAGATCGGTGAATAGACACGTAGAAAGAATTGTGTACATTACTTTGCCGTATTTTCACATGACGGAAAGCAAGAGCGTGAACTAAGTGCACTGTCATAGCGACAGGTGTTGATGAAACGACCGTCACATTTCTTAGGGCAGGGTTTTTGACGTGTTGTAGGGACCCGAGCGGGCCCTAGAATCAGAGAAAATTATCATCGGGTCGCTAGAATCAGAGAAATCGGGTCCCTATGGGTCCATACCGGACACCTAACATTTTCATTTAAAACCCTGCTCGGAGTTACAGCAACCTTGCAGGTTGGGACTTGGTCTGGGTATTACGCCATAATCGTGCTGGAATTCACTAACAAGATAAAATTTTAAGACAAAATATTCAGATAAAGCACGTCGGCATCTTTGAAATATCGAAAACGCCGCTACCAAATCTTAGCTTGGTCATATACCTGCTGCAAATTTTGCAACTGGTCCTGTCTTCTGTGCACTGAAAGCACTGCAAAAGCTAAAAACGCAGCGGTTTGCACTTTCACTGTATTTTACGTCCGCAAACAGCGCCCAGATGATGTCTTCTGGTGCTGGAACAACCCGACTGCTGTTCCCACGTGGAAAATAATCTTGTAAGAGGTGGTTTTAAAGAAGTGTTTCAAAGGATTTGTTGGGGCCTGTGACCAACGCCAGTAAGACATTCCCACCGTTGCAAGCTCGAAGATTGATTTAATTTTTTTAAATCTGATTATGGGGGACGGCAGTTGGCGATAGGCCGAAACCTGAATTGTGCTTCTTACCGGGGCGGTTGAGGTGAACGCTCTTGCTCAAGGAGCGCTACGGCGATTCACTCAATGGCCGTGGGTCGAACACACAGCCTTCCAATTGAGAGGCGAACACCTTACCGCTGAACTACCGCCACCAACATTTCTTTCGGCTTCAACAACGAAAATGCTACCCAGATCTCGGGAAAAGGTGGGACAGCCGTTTCCTTGACTTGAGGTCAAAAATGTGCCGTGTGTACATAAAAAAAATCGCAGATTGCAACGAAAAAGCAACGGCACTCGCGCACTCAGTAACGATCCAGCAACAATAGTGCTGCAGAATAAGCACACACCTTATTTGGGTTTACTACGTCTGGATGGCACGTTCGCCAATAACAAGCTATGCGAGGGGTACTCCTTTATTCCGTTCAGTATACAAACATGGCGCCTCACTTTGCATGAAAAAGTGCGTGTCTGGATGTTCAGAGCAAACACTAACACGCGATGGAGACTACACCGTTGTCTTCCACCATTCGCCCTCTGCCCAACTGCTTTAAGCAAGCTTTTCTTTTCAAGCAAGAAACAATAAATAAGCAAGTCTTGGAAGGCGCCTCAAAGAGAAAAATATTGCAACTAACAATCGATGCGCTTCGGTGCAACGTCGCATAGGTAAGTTCACCGCGGTTGAAACGTTCGCGTGAGCGAGTCCTTTGGTTCGCGTCCACCAATCGTTGTGTAATCCGCTTTCACGTCGCAAAAATTGTTCTCACAGTTCGTCCTGTTGTTAAAGTAACAAGTGTGAAAAAAAGCTGATCATAGATCACAACAACAAAAATAAGGTACCACAAGGCGGTCAGCGAAAATTAAGTTAATTTCACGAATTTGTTTAAAAGAGTAATACGCTGAGAAACAGCAGAAAAAACTCGATTAAATAGGAAGAAAACAAGCTTTGTTCTCTACTTAGCAAAACAACCCGAACTGACTTTCCGCGCCTTCGCTTGCGCTTGCGATTTCGCTTTGGCCGCTTCGAACGCTTTCATGTAGTCTTCAACAATCCTCGTGATCTCGTTCGGATCCTTCATGAGACATGGAAGAAAAACATAAGTACAAGATATTCCTGTCACTATGGCTACTTTTCCAAAGCGTCGCTTCCGAGCGGTTTAGAAATAAGATCACCTGGCGGTGCCAGCAGCAGGCCGCGTGTTTCAAAAGTGTTCACTTCACCAACAAACAAGTGCGTTTCAAGTTGTTTTTGGGGACCGAAACGATCTCCCAATTTTTTATACCGATTTGTCAAAATACAGCAAAAACTCGCTTTACTACCAGCATCAAAACACACTAAAATTTTGCTTTACAACGATCTCCGTATTCAGATAAAACAGCCGCGGCCTCTCAAAATGTTTTCCGTGGTCCCCAAGGTCGAACCCTTAAAAAACACCTTCCAGTGAAAATCGTAAACCGCTACAACTTCAAG
>JGI24022J15233_10009832_pt1 | contig 10802 bp, 6 predicted proteins | sample Ectturendosymbi2_FD_15233 | JGI IMG/M metagenome (IMG submission 15233)
CATATTAATATTCTACCATTTTTGCCATAACTCATCAACCAGAAATGCTAAAAACTTCATCAAACCTTCTAAAACCTCGTACTATAGCCTAGAACGCATTTAAATCTCGCGCAGCTGATTCTGCTAGATTCACGTACTCCCACGGGCCGCTGACGTCACAGATTGTTTAGAGAAACCTGTCAAAACAACGTGTGGTTTTGTAAACATAGCCAAAAAGGCCGAAATCGCACGGCGAAAAATTTTTTTTTCAGCCTAACTACAAGTCTTTCCCCATTCAGACCGGATTTGAACAGTTCTCTTGCTCGATCCGCTGGCGAGTGATGACCGTTTAGAAAAAGGGTGTTTTCCACCCCAGACTGGGGTTTGTGGGTACTGAAATTTTCACCAATTTTTGGTGTTTTGTCCGTATTTTCGGCTACAACCTTCACTCTTGCAAGTTAATATCCTGCTTTTAGCATTGTGTTTCCTTTCTTTCATTCACCCCATCTACACGTACCGTTTATTATGTTACAAATTGTCCAACGAAAACGGTGTGAGGAAGCAAAGAGTGAATCAAACATCAAAAGGCAGCAACAACCTGGCCTTCGAATCCACGACGAACCTCGATTTGCACAACTTACGAAATTCAGAAACATCTTGAATCTTCTACATTACAGTTTGTGGTGCTTTAGCAGACTTATTTCAGTTTGATGTTTTGTCATTTTGCAAACAATTTTACTGATACTTTGAATACTTCTGCCATGGAAACGTCATATGCTTGTCATTTGTTGCGTGCAATCATCATATTTCCAGGTTTTGGTGCTGTTGCTTGTCACCCATTCATGTAAAGACAACAAGATCAAGGACACAAGGTGTCTGTGGTTTTGATAGAACACATCTTCATTGACATATTTGACTCATTTAACAAAAATCAACCCTACGTACCAGGGTTGCGGAGTCGGTGTCGCTAGGAGTCGGAGGTTTTTGTTTGAGTCGGGGTCAGATTGCTAAGAACACTAGGAGTTGGAGTCGGATATTTTTTGTCCGATTCAGACTCTGTAAATCCACAAAATTATTTTTTATATATAGTATACTCTACCCGGCTCAGGAAAGCCAGCTTGGCCTAAGTCAGTTTTCAACTAAATCTTAAAAAGACTTATGACACACTTATTAACCTGGTTACTTCAGTAGCTGATTTTTTCGGAGCATTCTGTCGAGCAGTCCTAACGAAATATGCATAAGTTTTGTATAGAAAGGGGGATTGCGGCCAAGATGCGTGGCTTCCTCACGTGTGGCGCAAAAGCTGTGCTGTTGTAGAACATCTGGTTTCCTATGCTATTTTTTCTGACTGACGGGCAATCTTGGTAACAGCGTCCCATGAGGTAATTCACCGATAAGACAAGCTGAGTCGACACGGGTGACTCATAATTAACCTCGGTTGCACCTGTAAAAGGAATTTTACCGTTTTGGCAAGAGTCACCTTGCTTGCCTCCCACGGAATAAATTTTTATTTTGAAAAAAATATATATTTCCAAATACCACAGTTTTGCTTTTTCTAGTCAGGTGAGGTTACAAATGATTGCTGAGTTGTTGAAAAATGCGCCTGTGTTCCTGAAACCTACACTTGCCATTTTGGTTGGTGTTACCCATACACTCAGGTTTGAATTATTACCTGAACAGGTTTTTAAATAAATATATTAATTCGAAGCTCATGTATCTAGCGATAACAACAAAATGCTTATTTCTAAAATAATTTTAGCTTGTTTCTTTGTCATTATTGACACTTGACAGCCAAACTTCATTCGCGTTAGGTTGAGGGGTCGGAATCAGGAATCGGATTCGGAAATTTTGGAACGATCGGATTCGGAAAATTTTGGAAGGTACGAGTCGGAATCGGACATTTTACGTCTGACTCGTAATCGTGCTGTGGACCAGTGGCAATAGCACAGCAGCACAATCTGTCGCCCAAGGCTCTCTCCAAAATCGCCGCCCCTTGTAGCAGACTTCAGGGTTGCCAGATTGGCGTTTTCAGGCCAAATTTCAAAAATTTGGCCTCGTTTTAAGTTGACTGACCTACAAAATTGAGTTGGCCTTTTGACCTTTTTTGACTTTCATCTCAACTTGGCTGGCCTGAAAAATGTGTTTGACCTTTTAGCTCTTTTTTGGCCTTTTTTACTCTGAAGTACCGGTACATTCTTCTGTAGGAAAACATTGCTATTCCATTTTTTCGGGAACTCATTTGCAAATTTTTGTGACAAATATTATATTAGATGCGCGGATTCTGGTATCATTTCTATTTGAGGGNTGCGAGATTCGAAATTAAGTTTTTACGTGATGATTTGCAAATGAGTTCCCGAAAAAATGGAAATAGCAATATTTTCCTACAGAAGAATGTACCGGTACTTCAGAGTAAAAAAGGCCAAAAAAGAGCTAAAAGGCCAAAACACATTGCTGGAAATGTATGAGCTCACTGCACTGTGTAGTGTCTGTTGTGTTGTAAGCTCTAAACAGTCTCACCGCTTGCAGAGAGGACTGCGTCTTTGCGATAGAAAATGCGATAATTACGTCGGAGTGGATGGGCTCTGATGAATCTGATCGTAAGTGAATGGGGAGACTTTCGTGCAAAATGCTGCCGATGGATCAGCATGCAAACTGTGGCACCATTTTACCCAAAGTTTGCAATTTCGCAAACCAAGAAAAGTCAGGGAAGATCAGTGCTCCAGTATAGTGCCGAGCAAGATTCAATTTTAATTTCGAAGAAATTTCTTTTTTGGTCTTTAAACAGTCGGTTTGGCCTTTTTCTGGCCTTCTTTTAGCAATGTTTGGCTTTTTATTGAATTTTCAGTCTCTGTTCAGATGACCCCTCCGCAAATGACAATGTGGACACTCTAAAAGTACGGTCAATAAAAAATTCTAAATCATTACTAGAGAGCCCCACGATCACTGCGCTTTTTTTCTGCCTTCGACGCAATAGCGTTCAATGGCGCGGAATTGTTGAAATTGTACTTGGCTGGCGGGAACAGGATTATCAATTTTTGCAGGGAAACGAACTGGAAATGTTATGGTTAAACATTTGAAGCAACACATGGCCTACAGTTTTATAAGTTGCACATCTGATTTTTCTTTGTGCTCGAAAAAACAAACACCTTGCACGTATGTGCGGTGGCATAAAGACGTTGAAGCACAACGTGTTGACGACGTTGCGACTCGCTTACCACGAGCAAAACATGTCAAGTAAAACGCACCCAAATGGTTGCAACTGGTCGGTTCACGATTCGCGCGTTTGCTACTTTTTCAAACTGCTAAGAATCGAATGCATGTCGCAAGGAAACGGTCGCGCGAAAGCATGTGAGATTTAAACCAGAATCGTCGCTAGAAAGTCTTCACTATAGGGGGCTTTACATTTGCGCATGGGGACTTGACTTTCTGAAAATTTGATGAAATCTCCACTGATTACAGTGTTTCATATTCCAATCTGGAGGGAATGCTCCCCGTGGCGACGTGAGTGTTGTAAACTTCTTTACGCTGTCATTATTGAAAAACGTACAAAATGCTATAATCATTGAATCAGGTAAGACTGAACAGAGCACAGCAAAGAAGTTAAAAATATTTTTGTTTTGGCCTTCTTCATAACAAAATCATCTTGTAATTCTTTGAAATTCGTTTGCCTAAGTTTGGCACTTTTAATGCACCGATTGCTTAGTGTGGGCAACTCTGCTGGAACACTGCAACCTTTTAATTCAGTTTTAATTCTTTTGAATCTTTAAAAAACCTTCTAGTAACCATCAAACTAGGGTCCGCAGTGTTGGATAAACTAAGAACCACTACTCTAGGGCATCAGACCCAAACGCGCCTTTGTCATTTTCTTGGTGTTGCCCTTTTCTTTGCCTCCTTGGGGTAAGAGTTCTGTGGTTGCCAGTTAGCAAAGTGACTTTTGCTTGCTATTCAAGGTCATTAAGATCTTCTCTGAATTGCTCAGAATGGGAGAAGTACAAGCTTGCGAAAGTACTCAATAGCAATCTGATTCCTGAATGACTTTGTTAAAGAAAAATCGCATCTAAAAATATCAAACCAGCTTTACGTAATAGAAACGCTAACAAAACTGCAGTCTTGTTCAGAAGAAGCAACTACGTTTTTATTGTGGGATACTACTGCTAGCCCTACACAACGTGCAGAGTGTACACATAGCTCTTATCTACAGTGCAACTTTTAAGCTTTGATCAGGTGCATTTCATACACGCACAGTCACAAGTTCATTCGCCTGAATCACACGTAACAATCGGTACAATTCAGCATATACAGGACGCAGCCAACGTGCATTCAGTGTATCAACACAATAGTCGGCATGCGACTTGGCCAACGGTCATATTGAGATTCATGGAAATTCGTTGGAAGACACTGGTGTTATCAATACGGAAACTGAATAGGTGAAAAAAACTAAATTCCACGAATGATTAAGTCATAAACTTTTGATGAATAATTGTCGAACTGATCATATAGCCTACCGGCAATTGATTCTATGCGTACCACAGTTTCCTGGAGGTCCCCTTGGATCTTGAGGCCCTAGGCCTATATAGCCTATAGGTAAATCCGGCCCTGATGTCATCCTTGTTCTTACATTCAGAAAAGAGTGAGTTAAAATAACCAACAAATGTAGTTTTCAGAAACTCTCCGTCCGTAACAGGCCTATTGGTTTTAACAATATTCCAGGTGGATTTGAGTGAGGCTTCTGTCACGTTGTCGTTGCTTTTAACCGTACTGCGGTAAAAGATTGCTGGGTTTGAAACCCATCGAACAATGTTTAGAGAGTTTATTTCTCGGAAGATTGCTTTCAGGGGGATAAACTACTTTAACGTCTGAATGAAGCTTTTCATGGCGGTGTTGCAGATAGGGCCTCTGAGAGTGGGGTACAAAATGTGCATTGTACCGGGGCCAGGCAGGTATTGGAGTCAGGGAGGATAAAAGTACGAAAAATAAGCTTTTATGCAATCAAGACCATAATTGATAGTCGCTTTCTCCAGCTGCAGCGCATGTAGCTATACCCAGAGTTGCCCCTAATATCTTGACAAATACGAAATTGCATCACTGCTGCTTTAGACAAATTTCTTTTTGTTATCATCTGCTTTTATGTTCCAATATGTTGAGACTACTACGTAATACAAACCAAATAACATTGAAACTCCGATGCAGCAGAGTTTATGCATAGTGTATCGTCTATAGGTTACACGCTGTAAAACTGTCGTAAGACCATGCATCTGCAATTGTTTCGTGGAATTGTGTTAACGAAAATATTTTTTTATAAAATAAATACAAACCAGGTTTGGACTTAACATCTACATCTGTGACTCGCCAACCGCTCTTTCAAAAAGTATTTATAAGCTGATAATCTGGGCATTGCGCACAATGATAGAAATTAAATTTCATTGAAGGTTTTTGTCCAAAACATTGTGAATGTAGCAGTATACCTCCAGACCTTAAAATTGCAAGCTCAGCACAACCAAAACAGTGTCAGCGGTTTTCCACCTCCGCCGTAAGGAAGTCAGACGTGAACAGAGGTACGCTTCGATGGTAAACCCCTGCTATTTTGCTCTGAGCCTAACAACTTGGAGAAATGCCGGACAGGAAGCTTGCAAACCGCCGACACCTCGAGTCACTTCGCAAATATAGCATCCACGTCGCACATCCGGCTTGGTACAACTGGATGGGGCGCTGGAGCAGAAACGCTGTGCACATCAGCCGCATGATAGTCCAATCAACGGCAGAGCACTGTGTTCCCGTTTGGTCTCGCAGTGTGCCCAACCAACTCATTGATTCAAAAATCGACGATGCACTGCGAATTGTGGCTGGATGCCTCCGTCCTACAACATCGAACAATCTTCTGGTCGAGGAAATCATCCAATTTTCCGCCGAACTTCACGGCGGTGAAAAATGTAAACAATTCCAATGTTGACGTCAGCTATGCAATCGAGACTTCAACCTACTGACCGAGACTTGATTAAACTTAATTCGAAGCTGCGACATTTGTAAAGAGGACGAGACCGAGAAAGAAATCTTCAGGACCGAGACTGAATATCTGAAAACTTGTCTGCTGGTGACTGAAACCCGACTGTAAATTCATTGCAAGTGTTTCTGTGAGAAAAAAAGATAATCCACATTTCCAAACTTCAATATTGTCCAATTTCTCTTCATCCAAATTTTTGTATTTTTTCCTTTGTCATAGATCAGACCAAAGTTGAACAACCTGAATTGCAGGAAATTTACAAAATCTTGCTTTCGAAGGGTTCCAAACATCGAGACAAACCGGATAGAGATTGGACCTGTTTGTTTCGAAACCGAGACAAGCCATTTGATGTTTAGCACCGCGACTCACAAAATCGGGTCTTGAGGCTTCTACAGATGTTACCGTCCAACAATTGCAGCAATATGGGTAACGTATTGAAAACATATTTACATTGTACGAAAAATTGGAAGCTAGTGAAAACTCGCCAAAAACAGATTTTTTCATCCATTATTATGACGACTACTATTGCTCAATAAAAGATTACTATAGTTTGTGTTTCACTACTGTAATCAACAGAGACCGCTGGCAAATTCGCTACGCCCTGCGGTCTTCTGAACTCTGCCTCTCTATTATATATATGAAATGAAATGAAACCTTGCGTTACTTTCAAAATTTCGTACTTAAAGTAAAACCGAGATTTATCAGCTGATAGTTTGCAGCCGTAACCTCATCGAAAAGACTTACATGCAGCAGTTCCAAGTTCCAACGAAGGAGAACGAGTGAAAAGAATCGTACATTACTCAAACTAGTGGAGAGAAAATTTATGATGCATACAAAAATATGGCGGATGGAGACCTGTGTGTTTAAACAGAAATGTATTGAACCACACATGAAGATGAACTAGATGGAGCAAGCAAATATGATGAACAAGTTTCTCACGTGAAATTTTCAGTTCAGTTTTTAAGTCGCAGTTCAAGTATGAGCCAAAGAGCAACCATTTGTTGAGCAGCGTTAACAATGTACACTACAAGTATGCCTGACTGGAAAGTTGGAGTCAAAAAAGCAAAAATAAAAACCTTCCCTCATGCTATGTTTCTAGATACTGTGTCGAAGTTGAGATCTCGACTACATCTCTGTTGCCTACTATGTCCAGTGCTCAAAAGCCTTTTTTCCTATGTATCATGTCATTAAATGTACGGAATTAATGTGACTTTCATTGATCCAGTCCCTTTAAGTCCCGTACTGGCCACTATAGTGGCCCAAACGTTTCTGGCCATAACTCGCCAGCCGCTAGAGGTAGAGAGCTGTCCAAGCACTCTACAGATTAGGGAGGTCTTCTAGATTCCATTGAAAATTTTTTTTTGTCACTTTTGGGTTTGGGGTTCTCTGTGGGTGGCGTCACACGTGGGTTTTCGCATTTTTGGGTTTTCGCATTTTTGGCCGAGTTTACCTGGCCCTGGGCGCCAACCCAACGGGCCATTTTTTGGCCCATACTTTTTTGGAAACTTGGCCAAAATCCGCGTCTTCAGAGCCCCTGATTGGTTGCTGGCATATCTGGAGTCAAAATTATATCTAAAAACCTAATTTTCGACAAAAATGGAAACGTTACACAAAAGGTATGATTTGCCATCTCAGACCAAATTTTGGCCAGCAATAATTCGGCAGCAGATTGAGCTAGAGAGCTGTTCAAACCCTCTAAAGACTCGTTGTAATTTAGAATTAAAAAAAAAATTTTTAGTTTTGGATTTGGGATTTTTGGTCAATGATGTCATGACTGGGGTAAGTTTTACGGTTCTTTTGATGGCGTCATCGGCCGATCCAATGAGCCGATTTTGTGGCTCAAAATGTTTTTGGATTCTAGGGTATAGTACGAATTTTAGAGCCCTTGATCGTCTTTCAAGCGTTTCTGGTTCAAAAGTTGTGCCAAAAAATTCCAAATATTTCAGGAATTCCCTAAGGAATTCGCGGTGATTTCCATAATTAATTTTCGGAAGTTTGGCCATAATTTTGGAACCAGAAACGCCAGAAAATCAATCAAACCCTCTAAAGATTCGTATTATAGCCTAGAATCCAACAAAACCTTGAGTCACGATATCAGCTCGTTTGGTCGGCTCCCAGAGGATGATGACATCCAAATGTAAACAAATTTGCATAAACATCCTCTAATTATGCAAAGATCAACAAAAAACCGGACATCCAAAAGTAAATATTTTTAATTCTACACTAAAAGGCTTTCTGAGTCTTTGGGGGTTTGAACAGCTCTCTAGCTCAATCTGCTGGTGAGTTTTGGCCATGGGTATAGTATACCCAAGGTCAGCGTTTGTGGGAATATAATTTTCCCCAATTTTTGGTTTTCAGCCATAATATTGGCTCCAGATATGCTAGCAAGTCAATCAAGGGCTCTAAAGACTCGGATGATAGCCTAGAATCCAAAACATTCTTGAGCCAAAAAAATGGTCATTTGGGTAGGGGCCCAGGGCCAGGTAACCCCAGCTATAAATCAGCCATAAAATCGCGAAAACATGCCCCCGTTGTGACGTCATCCACAGAGACCCTAAAACGAAAATAAGTTTTTTAAAAAGTAAAATAGAAGACTTGCTGAATCCGTAGAGGGTTTGAACACCTCTCTAGCTCAATCGGCTGGCGAGTTATGGAGTTGCAAAAAGTGGCCCGTGCGAGGCTTAAAGGGTGGAGGTACGATTTTGTTGATTTAATGCATTTCTACTAATTCCGTAATATTTGGGTTTAGTCAGTAAAGTGGAGTTGTTTGATGAATCAAACCATTTTCTTAAATCCAAAATTGTCACACATAAAATATTGATTCCGTCGAAACTCCTTCGAAACGTTTTGTAAAGGCGTCTGATGACCAGACAAGATGAATGTTTAAAAATCCAAATTGTTTTTCGAAGAGCAGATTGCTTTTTGCTTTTAACAAGAAAGTCATGAAATCTTAAGTGTACTCTCTGCTTACAAAGTTTGCTTTTAAGAATGTTGATACTGATGTAGGGTTACAATAAGCAGGAACTTTTTCACCTCTCAATGTACAGATAAGTACTACTTCGGCAACCTTCATAGTTGTCTCGAAAAACACCATTATACATACAGCCGTTGATAACATCTGAGAGTGAAGATGCCAAGAAAAACATCAATATTGTAGTGCAAGCGTATGGATACCGTGGTGTCCAGCTGATATTTTGGTGCTTGCTTTATTGATAAGTGTATTCCATCTAGAGATTGAAAGAATTAAAAAATAAGATTATAAGTTTAACTACAAAAGGTGAATAACGTGTTTTTGTATTGCGCTTCGGGTTTTCAATGAATGAACAGAAGATTTGTAAAACGTCAAACGCATCAATGGAACTTTAATTTAGAGCATTTACAATTGACTTTGTGGTAAAAGGAAGCGTATCGACTGCTGCCCAACATCTGTGGGAGCGGGAAAGTACAGTATCATGCTTTCCCAGAAAGTTGTCAATTAAGGCCCAAATTTGGGGACAATTGCTGTTCTTCTCAGCAACCTGGTCTTGGTAGTACACGCATTTTGATTGTACTTTAACAAGAGTATGACCACATTTAATTTTTTTGTGAACATCAAAATCCGTTGGTGTTTTTATTTTTTGTTTTCGCTTCAAGATACTTCGAAATGAAGATCATCACTTATAACATATTTTAGATTAGTTTTGATGTGTCCTTCTATCTTTCCAGTTTGATTTTGAGAATTTTTTGTTCAAGCCCCAGAAAACATCAAACATGTACATAAAGTACGCAACATTTTAGTTGCAGTACAGTTTTAATGATGGCGTTAGAGTCGTAGACATACTGTTAACGAAAATTGCATATCCATTTTAATTGGTTTACTGGTTCTGCAATTGCATGTCTACACCTAAACTAGCATGAAAAGATCATCAAATCCCATCTGCACAAAATGAACATCAACTTCATGCTTAAAGGAATGCAATGGTGAAGTTATCCATCTAACAATTTTCTTGGTTTTGTTTTTGTATTAGTCTATCGAGTGAAGCGCAATGAAAAGATAAGATTTCAGTGCTGATTTCAGTGCGAAAAGATTTCAGTGCTGCATATATTATAGAGCTTTGTGTTCAGGAGTAAAATTACCACAAATCCACACTTACTGTCTTCTTCAAATAGGTTTAGGCTTCTTTTTGTTGCTGACAAACTCATTTCTTTTCTCGTAAAAGACGAACCTGATGATTAGTGGGCAAGGATTTTTGTTGTATATTTCCATTTTCGGTCAAGGCCTTGTACAGTGCTCTTTATACATCGTGTGACTCAAGATAATAGGGACCGCCGTGTAGAGAGCTGATGTTGGATATATTTCAAGAGTCCTCTGCAAGCTGAGGTGTCAGACTGGTTGTTGCAGAAGTACGGGTCAGTGTCCAAACTAGCGAGTGTGACCTGACGGCTTGAGATCGCCAAACTAAAGCAAGGAGTGCAGGGTCTTGCAACTGTGACCGTTAATTGCTCTCCAAAGGCATTCCGACTTCGATTGCTTATCTTTATTATATGTAGAAATATAACAAACAGGACTGTACACGCGAGTACGAGGCCAGAGTAGCAGTAGAGGAAAACGGTTCAGCATAGACTAATGTGAAACAATAGCATTGAATGTTCACAGGAGCGGCCGGAAACAGCGACACAGGAGCGGCCGGAAACAGCGACCAATCGCCGTGATGTAGGTTAGCATGCTATCGTGTCAACTGTTAAGGTGTTCACAAACAAATACGTTGCATCAAATAACTGACAGAAAATACCTGAAATCACGTGTTAGGAATGCACAAAACACTTAAAGCACACATGCATC
>JGI24022J15233_10009834_pt1 | contig 10801 bp, 4 predicted proteins | sample Ectturendosymbi2_FD_15233 | JGI IMG/M metagenome (IMG submission 15233)
TTGCATGCAAATTTATTCCGTGGTATTTGCATTAAGTCGACAAATTAACAAGCAAAAAGTATGCGAAAACAATTAATCTCCTTGCGAAGGTAATACAATTTTTGTAAAATATCAAGCTCAAGGGGGGGGGTTAACCCCAAACCCCCCCTTGCGTACGCCCTTGGTTGTGTACGGTAAATAACTTTAGATATAAACGTAGAAAATCCGTTGTGTTGTTTCTTCTTGTTGTTTTGAATCATCCATGTCGGGTAACCATTCAACGTGAGAATCTGTTGGACAGCGCCGGATTTAGGGGTGGCCCAGGGCCCCCCACCAAAATGGGGCCCCCCATGTTCATGTGTTTAGCCATATGTATGACATGTGCGTGCCACTTAGTCATTTTTAGCGAGGAAAGTTTGTTTGCAAATGCTATTAAATTACCGGTCGTCCAGACGGCAGTATTTCACTTGTATATTATTTGATATTGTGAAGAAACAACTATTACACTTAGTGTTTTCCTGAAAGTCGGTCAGACATCTGAATCTAGTGAATGCAAAGCCAAGCCACGTAGAACGCATTAGCATACGTCTCTACTGGCGAGAATGCTTTCACAATAGTCGTTGCACAACAGTGGTAAATCTTTTTTCAATATCTCAATGACTTTGGCATTAGAGCGCGGACTTCTGACTCCATTGGGTACGCGACTTTTCGGTCTGGCCGTTTCGGTCTGGCCGGCTCGGATTGAGCCGTTTCGGTCTGAGCCGTTTTGGTCTGGGGACATTTCGGTCTGGGCCGTTTCGGTCTGGGGACATTTCGGTCAGACTATGAAATGTTACAGAAATCTTACATGTTCCCATTTTAATGCAAACATAATTAAATCAACGAGAAGTTTTATTTAATAAAACTACAAACATGATCCAAGATCCAACAGTTAATTAGCATCAACATATGACTTTCATCATCATCAGCAAGCAAATTAAATCATTATCCACATTTTGCAATTAAATACAAATTCTTCAGAGTCATAAAATACAATTCAGATTTAATCGCAATCATGACTCCTCAAAGGGAGTTGGTATAACACCAGCTAGAGTGACATTTCTCTTGCCTATAATCATTTAAATTAACGAATGTAATAAGTTGTTTATGTACAGAAATGTCGCGACCGAAATCTCCCCAGACCGAAATGTCCCGTGACCGAAACGGCTCAGACCGAAACGGCCAGACCGAAAAGTCCTGTTCCGGACTCCATTATAGGTACTGTATTACCTTTGCTGAATGCTGATGAACCGTGATACGATGATCGGTGTATTGTACGTAGTTTTTCTACTAATTATGGCTAATAAGTAGGCTAATGCTAAAAAATGAAGAAATTCGTCAGAAGTATCCCTTTTTCAGAAAAGGACTAAATGATTTTTCGCAAAAGAGAGTGAAAAGACTATTGTGACTTTGTGGATATTGAGTATACCAAAAACTTCTTTCTCACAGCGTAACCCAGGTGGCTATCACCTTATCCTAGCTTACCAAGGAAAGCATGCTTCAAATGTACCCAGCCTCACATTTATACTGTACTTCATGTCTTATGACAAGCCAACTGTTGTTCTGAAACACTTTTTGGAAATTCTCTGAGCGAGCTCTGTTTTAAGACATAAAGATATTCCAATTATTTCTGGTTGCGTTTAATGAGCAGGTTCAGAATATTGAGAAATCCAAAGCATCATCTGTTGAGGTTATATCGCGTTTCACCAGCGTGAAGGCAAGGATTCAAGAGAGATAATCAGATATATATATCAAGCCCAGCTAAATCAGCACTAAGAAAACTTAGACTGAGAGAAGGAAAGGATCATGAGTGTGATTTATTCATCTCAGATGTATCTGTATTGTACAAGTATTGTGTTGCACAGCTGGCTAAATGGACCACTTTATTTGCTGAATTTAAATGCTTTGACTAGATTCCCCCGTTTTCAAAGAAGTGAATAGGAAAATGTTGAAACATGTGAGTAGTATTTGCTTGGGAGAAACGTTTCTATTGATGAAGCTAAACTGTTTGACCAATACCAAAACTTGTTTGAGTTCGTGCAAAAAGACCATAAACTAAATGCAATATACTGTAAAATGATGGAACATTAAAAATGGGAAAAATATTTTACAACTTGCAATGCCATTGAATGCTTCAGCGAACAGATAAAGATTGCACTCAGCGTTATGGCTCATTACGCTAATATGGAACGATTTTTTCATTGATGCAGCCACAAACGTAAAGAGAAATTCTTCTAATTGAACCAGTTTCAACTCTATTAAAGCCGGTGTGCAATTTAAAAAATCTTTCATGCAATTAGTTTCATTATACTGTTGAAGGCCATTTTACATTTTAAAGGAATTTAAGGAAACTGCAAAATTTTCGTGAGCTAAATAGGACAAGTGAATAAAGATTTTGTGTTTTAACTATAACCTCGTCCACACTGGACGTCTTACTTCAATGCTTAAAACTTGTCAATAGGCCTAATTGTTATTTGACTTGGTAAGTGCAGATAATACACTCAAGTAAGTGACAGTCGTAAGTTGTCTCCCTTTTTGCGATGAAAATGTGGCAGCCTTACTGAGCTTATTAATAAATAAACATGGACAGCAGGGGCATCGTCATCTTAACAAGTGTAAGATGAAGAAGTTGCAGCCAAGAAACATTCAAGTGGCTATTTTACAGTGACAGTGAAGTCCAGTGGAAACATTTCTGCGGAATTTGTAAGAAGACAGAAAATCGAAGAACATGTTGTGACAGACCTATCTACGTAACGATGAAAATAGACCTAGTTTAACCAGCAGAGCAGTAGCAAAAGAACGCCAAGATGTATCATCGAAAAACACGGTAGATGAGATGGCTAACGGTATCACTGGAGCAAACGTTATCGGTGTCTGAGCCCTCTCGCCAGCCAATACACCGGAAAAAATGCAATGCGTGACAGAAACTTGTCACGGAAATGAACCACAGGTCTTATTCGTCGCCAGAACCACAATGGCGATGTAGTTGACAGAAGCTAGCTTTGTTTTTCTCCTTCACAAACTTGTGTTTTAAATGTTTCACTTGTAGACTGATGCGTGCGGATACGACTAAATGTACGCATTTCCTTATTAGAAAAGGAATCTTCGATTAGAAGCACGCTCTTGAGCGCCTGAGGAGCCACGAGCATTCAGTGAAACATATAGATGCCACGATTACATTTAGTCGCAGATTAATCACTATGAAGAATTGATACAGAGCTAGCCAATCACGTCAATCAATGCGAACAGTATCGGAAATCGCCTCTTCCTGCAACGTTTGGTTTCTGTCGTAAAATTTATGGCTGAGCGAGGATTGGCGTTTAGAGATGATAAATACGTTGGATCGCCCAGAAAGTTTTTCCAAAAAATTTTCAAACTTTTTTCAAGCAAATATTTAAAAAAAAGATGCAATGCTTCCAGCGACTGGTTTGCAACAGTTTCACAAATCGCTAATCATTGTCAAATACCATCATAGAGTTTTGTTACAGTTGAGTTAACAAATGTAACGTTACAAGATTACGCCATAAATATTAGTGATATGTGGAAATGCTAGTGACTCCATCGATTATCCCCTACCTAAACTTTTGGTATCCGCATATGTCGCCTCCCTCCTCGCCTGGGACCCAGGCCCCCCACCATCTACATCCGGAGCTGCCGTTTGGCATAGCCTACTTTATTTTGTCTGAATGGGTATCTGCCTGAATGGGTTGGCGTGCGATAGACTGCGGACAGCAAGTGGCGATTTGATGAGCGTTTGGTCAATAAGTCAAAAAACGGAAGATATTCGTGTTTTTCTCGTTCCATTGTGAATAAGATGAAGCTGTCTGTTGTGTTGAGATGGGTGAAAAACTCGGACAACTTTGATTTCTTCGTGATCACAAGAATGTCGTCCAATTATCTTTCCACAAACGTGGAAGGTCTGCAAAGGTTTCTAAAGCACATTTTTGCAACGTCTTCCATGACTAGGTTTGCAACTACTAATGAAACAGAAGAACCCATCGCTGTTCCAAATACTTGTTTGTAGTGTTTTGCACAAAAAGCAAAATTTGTTGAATTTGAGCAAATTTCAAATCTTTTAAGTAGGTCGGTAGTTGACAAATTTGTACGTTAACTCACTTCAGGATGGGACTGTTGACGTTGCTTAGTTATGTTTAACGCCAAATGAATCGGAACTTTTGTAAATAAAGATACAACATCGAATGAGACCATTATTTCATCAGGTTTGAGTAATTCATGAGCAAGAGATGATGCAAAGTCTGAAGAATTTCTTACGTGATGTTTTGATCTTCCAATACGTGGTTTCGTATAATTCTTTATCTAAGATTTTAAGCCGTAGGTAGGTTAGTCGGTGAAAGAGACTATTGGTCGCAGAGGAATTTTTTCTTTGTGTAATTTCGGTAGTCCGTGCAGTCGGGGTGTTGTGGTATCTGAGGCGTTTAGTCTAAAGCTTGCTTCTCTTGTATCTGTTTTGGTTTCGAGCAAGTTGTTAACAATTTTATTGACATCTTTGGTTATGGATGCGTGTGGGTTGGTATGTTTGTGAGTTTCTTGATCATCCAGCATTTTGTTAATGTTTGGTCATAACGCTTTGTCTAAGACTGGGGTGATGCTACATTTGTCAGCCTTGGTGATTATTGTACTTGGATATTTCGTTAACTGTTGCAACATTATGTGTTTTTTCGTCAAAACTGATCTACTTTGCTTTTTGTTTCGTACGGTTGAAACCACTTTGTCACGAATAAAGTCACCATTGCTGGGAGAAATGTCTCGTAATCCGTTTTCAACTGAGGCAAGGATATCTTTAACTGGTGCACTTTTAGGGGCAATAGCAAAATTTTTGACCGATGCTGATGCTTTTCATTTTTCATTGACGATAACTGATGCTGTTGCAATCGGAAAGCCTGAGCGGCAAGTGCGCAACGCTTCAGACTGTGGCAGCAAGCAAGAGGTCATCCGCCGCAAGCACTCTATTATTGCTTGTTCGTGCCACGTATATATGGGTGTTATTCTTCACGCACATATTCTTCCCGTTCGCGGTGAATCGCACGTTTAACGCAACTCCAGCGGAGAGGTTGCAACAATGCCAATATTTTTGCAGTACTCAAACCACGGTTGAAAGTCATTGCAGTGCATTTTTTCCTCAGTATATAAGCCGCATGAGCAAATGGAATAGTTGCACAAGTTACAAATAAAAGAGTAGATTGTAATAACTTAGGAACATATTACAAATTTAAGCAATATGAAATGCAAAAAATGAAAAGCAACAACATTTTGTTGGGGAAACCGCCTCTCAAAGCACAAAATGATAAACTATGCCAAACATTTTGGGGGGGCATGGCCCCTTTGGCCCCCCCTGGCTCCGCCTATGCCTAATGGTGATGTAAACTTTATTTCAAGACCATCGCAGAAATTCCTCTCAAACAACTCTGGCATGCTACAAATACTGTATATTGTGCCCTTGACTGCAGCATCAGCCTTAGCTTTAAGTGAATTTCGTAGATTTTGTTTTTGTACAGATTTACAACTAAATGCGTGAATATGGCTGTGATATATATTTCGTGTACCTTGAAGCTCAAGCATTGGCTAAGAAGCAATTCAGTTTCAAAGTATTTTCTCTTTCGCAATTAAGCCACAGACACTGTTTAGCAACAACAGCATTTATTCTAGATATTTAGTTGTGATGGCATGTAGACCTACTGTGAAGGTTCAATCATAAATATGTGGAGCCTTAACGGTTTCATCAATGACCTCCCACTACCTTGCCGGCGTGTAAAAAAACAGTTTTGTCAAGTAATCAGAATCCGACCCGTATGTAGTCTGAAAGTGTTTCAAGTTTCATCTGATGCTAATTGCCACGCGCTCCTACAGTAATTTTGACTTTATTCAGCTGCAACGCGATGAGTAAGCAGCAAAATCTAGCAGAAGTAGGAACATGCTTTATATTTTGTAAGTACTGAGGGCATTCACACTGCCATTTACTTACACATATCTTGCAATTTGTTTTCTCGATAAAGAGCATGTGACCAAAATGAAACCAAATTTAATTTTTTCCTAGTCGATTTCATTTTGTTATTTAAACACTAATGGATTTAAAGACTTCAACTGCTTAGTTCCTAAACTTTTTTGAGCGCGACCCAAATTTGAGTTTCGTGAACACCTCGCGACCCAAGCCTCAAACAACGTATGAAAAAATACTGTTGTGTGGATGATTTTCGGAAGAAAGTTGCAATGTTTGTTTTTAATGTCAGCAATCTACTCTTTTCTCAAGTATCTACGCTACAGACAGACACAGAGAAGCAGACAAGTAGTGGTAACGTTCAAAATCCACAACGCCGGTTTGGATCGCCTCTGCGCGACCCATTTTTTCCATTCTCCACCCTTCTTTGGATTTTGATCCATACATTGGGAAACACAGGGTTAGATCAACTTACCTACCGCATTTGATAGTTGCGGCGAAAAGTATTCCTTAAATTTAGTGCAGAGCCGTGGTAATAATCGATTGTGGCTTCATTTTCGCAAATACACAACCGTTTTCACACTTTGCGTAGACTGAGTGGGCCGAACATATGCAGGTTTGTTTAGGGGCTGTGTATAACTTTCTCCAATTGAAAAAATGTCTTCAAAATATTTTTGAATTTTATTGTTAACTCTGAAAAGTTAGATATAGATAAATACCTATTAGTTTATGGGAAGCAGGCTTAATGCAAGTAGCGTACAAAAATGCTATCGCAGTCGCATTTCATACCATTTACTGACATAAAACACAAAAACATTTTTCAAACGTGTTGAGTAATTCTAGCGTTTATATTATCAGTTGCATACGTCAACCAGTCGCTCAAGAATTGGACAAGATCCACGTCTTAGTCTACATGCACGCTAGTTTTGTAGACCTACTTCAGGAGTCGGTGTCTCAGAGCAAAGTCGCTGCTCGGCTTCGATTGAACGTGTGTTGGTGTATATCAGAAGCGTGTAAATACAAAAAGCGCAATCACAATAACGGCCACGATGACTCCTTGCTCAACTACAGTTGCAGTTGGCTTGAAAAATCATACTGCAGTTCTTGCACTTATAGCATCGAGATTTTCACAAACGCTTTCGCAAGAACATTTTACGAGCAAATGGTGGCTTTCATTCAAAGTAGAAACTTAGATATTTACTAAAAACAAACTTTTAAACTTTGTCGATTCAATGAAAGCAGACTTTCTCTTTGCCGGCTTAAATCTGAACAGAATTATTCAGAAAACGAAGTGCCAGATAAAAGCACTTTTTATGTAGCTTTAAACACAAGGGGCATTATATATTTAAGTGTTGATACTTGGTTGTTGTTTGCCCCCCCCATCAAAATTTTTGGCTACGCGCCTGATTGCAGATTTAAACGTGAAATGCACAGCACGCCATTGTAAAGTAGGAATTTTTATTAGAAACCATTAAGCTTACTAGCAAGGTTTAATAGATTACTGGTAAGTTTCACTAGGAATCTAAGTTTACTAGCAGCAGCATAACATGAAAGTTATAACTAAGTGGTCGCGAACTAGCATTGCTTTGCATAACAGTACATTATCAGGAGGGCATAAAAAAGCAATGTAAACAAGCGTGGACTTTTCTTGAAGTTTTCATCTGAAAACAAATTTTATTTTAAGCACCGGAACCAGTCTTTTTTTCTCCTAAGCTTTGCAGGTTAAATTTAAGTCATAGCTTACTATTTCTTTGAACAAAGGAATTTTAAACACGTCTTTGCATTCTTGTTAATGCAAATGTGTGTATGTTAGAAAGAAAACATGAGAGGTAATCGACTTGTGTGTTTAACGCTCTGTGCATGGTTTGCCCTGGCAGCGCTGTTAGCTGGAATCGCCAAGACTTCAACAGGCAAAGCATGCAACGAGTGCAAAACACTTGGTCAATTGGGTTTGGTCTGTGTTTAAATGCTCGGACACAAATGTAGTTTTGTACTTGATATAATAATTTTCCATTCAACTCGAGGCACACCAAGACAATTGACATTATTAATGTGTGAAAACGAACAGGAGCTGGAGCCGGAGCCATGCTTTGAAAAAAGAGAGCTCCAGAGCTGGAGCTCTTCTTTTCATGAACATTTTAGAGTTTTAGTTGTTAGCTCGGTTTCATTTTTTTGTTGCCCACTGTTAATACCTTTACTTGAGCGGCTAGGACGGATCCAGCAAGTAACGTTACGGTGGGTAGACGATTTCAACAAAATTTAGTAAGTTTTTGTTTTAGACTGGCGAAACACGCAAGTCTGCATATCAAACTATAGAATAGCAGTTAAAAATAGGGAAGCAGCGACAGGACGATATTAGAGTTTATATTATTGTTAGTTCTCAGATTTGCTTGTTGCTGCACCCGACAGAGAAAAACGAGCACCAACAGTAATATGAACTCTAAAGAAACAAAGATTTCTGTTGTCTTAACAGATAACACAAAAATAAAAAACGCAACTTTACAGGTAACACAAGCAGGCGTCGTATCGTTGACTACAATACGCAACCAAGCTGACGGTTTCCACGTCGTTTAATCAAATAGAGGAAGTCTTATCCATGTCATTGACATCAGCAGCGGAAATGTAATATTCTCAGTGTTGAGAAAACTGGCATCACAACTGTGCTTTCTTGAAACACAACTTATTACTGTTTTACGAAAAAATCCAAGATTCCCTGCGATCTGCTTTGTTTGATTTTGCTTTTGCTGATACGTGTCAATGGACACGTAATAACCTACTGCAGGGATGCGCCATTAGCGACCCGCGGGCCACATGTGTCCCGCCACAGCGTTTTCAGTGGCCCGCAAAAGCATTCAGAAAAAATCTTCGAAGTACCGGCCTGGTTAGAATTTTACGACCTGAGCAATTAAGGAACGGAATCAATTCAAGACAATTACTATGCCTGTTTCCTTTAGTGTTTGCTACATCATTCCTACATTTTACACGTGATCATCTGAAGGATTTTTGCAGGGGGTGACCTGACCAAAGGGATTTTTCATGAGGCCAACGCTGATAAAACTATAGAGAAAAAGCGTTTTACTACTAAAAATTTAACAGCAAAATATCAAATCCAGGAGAGGAAAGAGCCCCTTTCCGAAACCAATCATTTTACATACGAGTACCATGAAAGTGAATTTGGATAATTTAGCTGCATTTACAGTACAATTACACTGTTCAAACAGTCTTTATTTTCTCGAGCTCCTCGGGTAATATTCGCTTTTATTTAAAATAGGCTAATGGTTACGAACGATTAAAGTAAAATACGTTTCTGCGAAGATTCTTACGTTCAATATGGGTTTCACAACAGTTATTGGTTGTGAAAAACTTGCCAATGTTCACATTGCTTGGGCAATGATTCCTTGAAATCTTCGAAGTTGAAAAGGCACAAGGAACTGAAGCATAAAGAGAACACGGACTCAGTTGCAAAGTTAAAAGCGAAAAGAGATCGTTATGATAATAGGGGAAGGCTCCCTGCGTTTGGCTTCTGCCTAACTTCTCAACCACTCCCGCGCGCTTCCTATGAAGTTTCTTTGATAATAGCACAAGCAACTCACACTGCTGGCGAGGAACTCAGAAAGCCAAGCGTGGTAAAAATGATGCAGATATTACTTGGCCGAAACTAGACCAAGTGAATGGACTCGGTTTTCTTGTCAGATGACACTGTAAACAACAGAATTGTAGATATAGCAAACGACATTTTGAGTAAGCTTATTGCTCAAATCCAAGAAGGCCAATGTAGAATAAGTCTTCAATTTCATGAAACAACGGATACCAAGTCAACGAGCCAATTAACCTACTTTCCAGCATCTGAACCTTAGAAGACTGCTATTACTGAGATGAACGACAATGAGCAGCTCAACATTCAAGAGCAACATCTGGAACTGCAGAGATCTCAAGCCGCAAAGACCAAGTTCAGTTCCTCCTCACTAGTGGAATTTTGGTGCAATATGTTGCAAGAATATCCTGAACTGACAAAGAGAGCTCTTGACGTATTAATTCCATTTCCAACAACATACCTCTGTGAAGCTGCCATGTCTCCTCTGCTCTAGTTAATATCAAAGCTATGTACCGTCGTCGCCTCAGAGGTGCAAATGGCATGAGAATTGCTCTCAGCAAGATTAACCCTCATACTGATTAGCTGGTTTCGAAGAGTCAAGAACAGAGGTCACACTGACTAATTATTTGTGTTGTGCTTTTCCGGGTAAATTGTTGTATTCCACTAACCACTTGCGTTGTGCTTTCACAAATAAAGGTTTCTTTTCATTAATTGGAGTTCCAGTGGTAAACTACTCATCCGCTTATCACAATGGTGTTCGCTCTTTCATCATGCACTTTCTTTGTGGTTGCGCAGACGAGGGGTCCCCAAGCCAATACCTTTAAGAATAAGAGTAGGCCTACGAGGGGTTGGAAAGGTTAAGAACCACTGTTTTTGTTTTTTACATGCCTTAACCTTTGCCATGTTTCTGTGCAGGCCTACATTATTTTAACCTTTATGGATTAATACAATGTTTCAAACTTTCCTTATGAGTCCAAACGGCCTTCAGTTCTAGTACAGGTGTAAATTTCTGGAAACGCAGCTGATTGTCGAAGTGTGCTTTTTGCAGAAGCATGTGAGATAACATGGGCTGTGCTTCACAAATGCAATAAGGACAATCTGGAAAGCTTGAATTATCCTTGCCACTTCAGTGATGATGTAATGTAATGTAATGTAATGGTTTATTGTTTCATATGACTCAGCCAATAAGCAGAAGCACCATAAAAGCCATCGCATGCAGTAAACCAACCATT
>JGI24022J15233_10009840_pt1 | contig 10800 bp, 7 predicted proteins | sample Ectturendosymbi2_FD_15233 | JGI IMG/M metagenome (IMG submission 15233)
ATTAGAGGTGGCGTTCAATTAGAGGGTGGTGCTCTATTTTTTGACTAGCTGGTCAGAATTTTGAGATAAAATTTATTAATGAAAAGAAAAAACATCTTAACACATTTACATAATTACCATTGCACTTTCGCGCTATCGAATAGGTCTTATTTTAACGGTATGGCTTATATTAAAATAATTCTGGAAATTCAGGCTAGGTCTTATTTTTAGGGTAGGTTTTATATTTGGAGCAACACGATAGAAAGGAGATTTCAGCCGTAACTATTTCCAAAATAGAAGAATTCATCAAAGTGGCGTTCAATTGGAGGGTGGCGCTCTATTTTTCAACTCTTCCTTTATAGTGGCATTCAAATAAAGGTTTTACGGCAGTTGCTGCAATGGTGGAACAGTGATCATTGTGGATGATTTATCTGAAATCATATGGAGTATTTGATATGCTTTCTTCAGCACTAAAAGTTCTGTGGATGGTATAGAATAAAAGCGACATTTCAAAACATGCAGGTGTGAAAAAAGTGGACAAGAATAACAATTGATCATTACTGTCAGAGGTGTAACGAGGGGGGCAAAGGGGAGCCATTCCTTGGGTGCTGAATCATTCTGGGGGTGCTGAATTACTGTGGGGGACACCGAATGACTGCGGGGGCACCAGAAAGCCCCAACAATGTCACAAGTATTTTCTTCGATACAGTACATTTGCTTCTGAAAGGCCTCAGGTTCAAACATGGGGGTCGCAAACTTACGTAGTCTTGCCCCAGTCGCCATCAAACCTTGTTACGCCGCTGATTACTGTAAAGTGTAAATGGTGAATTAGAAAGAGAATCCCTGTATCTGGGGTCAAACTATGCTTATAGTGAACCAGGCTGTGGATCTAGTGTCAACATTTAGTAAGGGTAGTTCTCCGTAATCGTGAGCAATTTAGGACCTTTGACCATTGGCAATCTTGAATTTAGATCAGAGGTCTGCAAATTGTTTTGGCTGTTGATCCCTTGGTGAAATCCCAGGCTTCTCATTGATGCCCAGAAGAGAACTTCTCAGATCCCAATACCTCACAAATTCAGGGGCATTTGCATTAACACCAGCCACTGATATGAATCTATCTAGCTTTAACATAAAGGTAATCAGCGAAACACATTGGCAAACTTTTCGTTGAAATTTGCGACACCGTCAATGATCAGGGTGTTTTCTGAGAGAAATAGCAAGAGCCTTGATATCTGGCTGGAGGTTGGTGAGTTTTTGTTGCAAATCACCACGGTTTTCCAAGCTCAGTCGGTTCCTCAATTAGGAATGCAAGTAAAAACAGCTCCAACAGCTGCAGTAAGTTTCAATAGTCATGCAGATTTTGGCGTTTGAACAGTGATTCACCAGAGGCCGCCATTCCGCATACTAGTACGTATAGTTGTCTGTTCGCTGATGCTACTACTCTAATAATTCTATGAGTATTCAGTACACATCAGAGGTATCTGTCAGTGGTGTACATAATTTAAAATTTTTGAATCCGAATCTGCTCTTGCTTGGGCTGAATATACTGCGACTTGGACATATTTTGAAGTTTTGCACTCTGACTCCTGCTTGAACTCAAAATTGAATGCTATAAGCTTTTTATGTTAGCGAAATTATATAGACGAATAGGTTTTCAACATATCACCATGAAAAAGAAATGGTCCAAATCTTTACACACATGATGACATGAAACTCACCAACGAAACCTAACATCCAAGTTGTATTAACATTTTAGTACCTTCTATGAAGCAGATTTGCACATTTGTAGTTTACATTACAACCTGCTTTGTAGAACAAACAACCTGCAATCATAATAATCAATAATAATGTCTCAGTTTAACATTATTTAGCAGAGAGACAGGAATAAACTTATATGGAGAACCAAAAACAGTACAAACAATATGCAGCACATCAGTTTACTACTATAAGCAAACATCGCTAGTGTCGTGGACTTAAAATCCCAGAGCATCTGAATGAAATGTACAGTGAGGTACTATAGCAGTTCTGCAATCTCTGTCTCTGACTTGACACCCATAGCCTTGACGACAAAATATTAGTGATCGCAAGATGGGACTACAGAAGACAAATCTGTTAAATAGTGATGATGCGTCAAAACGGCACAGGTGGGGCAAAAACAAACTAGCCTCATATTGAAGAAATGACACCGGCTCCGGCTTTTCGTGAAAAACTCAACTCCGGCTCCATTCCTATTTTAAAAGTTCATTAAGACTCTGGCCAGAGTCTTTTCCGGCTCCTGTACACCACAGGTATCTGCTCTCTGTCTGAAAGATCACTTTGCGAGAAGTTGCAATGCCCAACGCACTGTTCAAATATTACATGGTCTAGCATTCAATAATTGTGTTGTCATACATGTTCGAGTATAGAATATGATTGTCTGGAAGTGCAGGCGGTCTTGGCTCAGGCAATGCATGCTAAACACTACGGCAAAGGCGAAACGCTCAGAAACTTTAACGGTGTTATTAAGGTCTTTAAATACAAAAGACTCGGAATAGTTTAGGTTTGCATCGACCTCTGGGGTCCTCGTGGACCCCTTTATAGAACCCTGGTTTAAATCAAGATTTGTGCAACTCTGTAGTTAATCAAAATTGACAACACGTTCAGGGTGATAAATATATGCATTGAAGAAGCTAAAAAACAAGGTTTATGCTTTTTCCAAATTACTGATTTTGTGGATACGCTGCTATTCCATTTCACAGTAGAGGTGACAGAAGTACAGCCAATTCTGCAACCACCCTTTTTGATCTTCTCTACAACTATCATTGTTTAATCCTCTACAGCTGCAATTAATACGAAATTGATAAATGCAGAAGTTAACGAATGATCTAAATGTTTGTGCCTCCTGTGAATGCTGCAGCACTATTTGTTTCTCTGTCGGTCAAAGGGTGGGATGTGTGTTAAGTTGAAACATTAGCAATTTCCTGAATTGTCTTGTGATGTTGCTGAAAACACTCGATTTCATACGAATGCTGATAGCCATTTTCAGCACCTTATGCAAATATTCTGGTATGGCGCAGTCAGTGACTTGCATTAATAGGATTTGATTTGATCTCTTTCAGAGATTATTACAGATCTAAGTTGAGATGTAAGCTCAGTTCATGTGCTGCTTAATTATTGTTTTTTACGTTGAGCCATCTAAGCCCAGTCAAGTTCGATTCCTATTTAAATATGATTAACATACCATTATACCAATGCCGTACCTTTTCAAGTTAAAAGTTAATTAAATCAAATGTTTGCAAACTCACATTGAAATTAACTTTTCTATAGGCTTCTAACTCAAGTCTTTCGCTTTGTTGTTGCTACTATTACATGGTTAGTCAATGTTTAGCGTATCATCAGGTAACAATATGTTTGTGATTACTGTAATGCACTCAGCCAGTTTAACAGCATCAAACATCTTTATGTTTTTTACACCATCACTTGGATTTGATCAAACTGCGAGCATTGGCATGTTTCTGGTAACTCTTTTGCGGTGGTTCAACTGAGCAATGAATGTATTGATGATTTTTCCAACATCCATTTAGAAATTTTAGAACCATTACTGAGAGTAACATAGACCAAGTGTGGGCAAACTTGTCCAACAGAAGAGTCATTTGCAGAAAACCAAAAATATCAGCGAGCCACAAAATCAGTTTGTAGTGTCAATACAAATATGGTAACGAATGAAAGTTTTACATAAAATAATCTACAGTAATTCAAACGCAACAAATGCAAATGCATTATTTATCAATACTAGTTTTTTTGTTATCAAATCACGTAGACTCTCTGGTAATTAACCTTACGAACCCGTGCAAAAACATTGATAAATGAAGTAAACTTTAAATATCACACGACAAGTCGCTACCAATTCGAGATATTGCTGTTCAGCTAGAAGAGCCACACAAATCAAGTATGCCCACCATTGGCATAGATTGACGATAGTGGACTGAAGGGTTTGAATGATCTGTTCTGCTCAAGAAGTAATAAAGTAATAATGAAGTGTACATTGGTTGTAGACATATGGCACCTAATGATGCAACTGAAATTTTTGTAAGAATGATGAGGAGGATATTTCCCATCATTGCTTTGTTAACAATGTCTGTTCTTGCAGCATTTGTATGATATTTGTGTAATCTTCGCGGTGTAAATTAAAATAAACAAACTTCTTGCATAAATCGGGAACAGCGAAGTAACACATGCAAAGGAAATTTACTGCATGTCGAAAACGCAAGATATTGAGCAAAGCTTGCGGCAAATTTTGTATTCGAAAGATAATGTCACGGACAACTTTAAAAGAGTTAAGCGGCAATGCGATGAGTGAGCGTATGGTGGCCAAACAATATCATAAGGAAGTCACGTGGTAATTTGTAAAATTTATTGGATATTCCTGTAGCTGATTAAGATAATATCTGTATTACCTATGCAATTAACATAGAACGGTGTCGAGTGTTGGTCAGGTGGTAGAATGCAGGATATGTTTTTCTGCTTCTGAGACTGCACAAACATAGGCATGGTGATTCAGGTTGTTCATGTGCGCGGGGAAATTGTTAATCACCAGTACGCGTTAGAATGTGTGTCAGGTGCACGCAAGTGCCATGTGAGCATTGTGAACAGAAAAATGAGAAAAAGAGAAGTATCTGGACAGGTTTAAACTATAAGTAGACTTGAAAGGATTTCCAAGTCATTGGTTTTTAAGAAAAAGACGACCTGTAAAACTTTTTGTTTGCCACAAAAAGGCATCGATATGTTGAGATCAAGACACAAAGTAAACTAAGCTGTGTGGATACAGACTTGGGGGCAGCTTTTAAACTAAGGCAGTGGTTTTCAACCTGAGAGTCGCGACCCCCAGAGGAGTCGTGAACCACTTTTGGAGGGGTCGCGAGTAGATATTTTATGTGCACAGCTGTAATACATTTGCTTTAGTCAAGTTTTAGAAAGGGGCTGGTTTTTTTCTTGGAGACATTTTGATCATTTGTCCATAATAGCATTTAAACTCACCGCAGTAATATCCGATAGTCTACATTTTCGGACACTATGACTGAAGTGATTAAGTTTTTTCGTTTTCTTTTCAAATTCGGTCTATGACCGAAAAATGACCAAAAAAACTAGGATGGAAGTCGTTGGGTTATAGTGGGTCGCGGTACAAAAAGGTTTAAAACCACTGAACTAAAACAAGAATGACGTACCTAGTAAGATGTTCTGAATATAAATTAGCTGTAAATCACGACACATTTTGAAGAATGACAGTCAGAGGCAAAAATGTAGCATGTGGGTGGTTTTCACATGTAGTTACTGCTGCTGTGGTTTGGATGTTCCAATTTAAGAATGTTACTGTCGGATTTAGTACAATTGTTATATAATATCGCCTCAATTTGAGAAGATATGCGTCGTATAGGGAACCACTTAGCTATTGCACTATTCGCAGGGTTGTCCATGGGACATATTTATCTGTCCCATTCCCATCCCATAGCAATTTATGCCTGTCCCGTCCCATCCCCAGGGACGTTTCCCATGGGATTCCCATAGGAATGACATTCCCATGGACAAGCCTAGGGTGGTCCATGGGACATAATTTATCTGTCCCATCCCACAGCAATTTATGCCTGTCCCATCCCATGGGGCGTTTCCCATGGGATTCCCAGTTCCATGGACAAGCCTGACTATTCGTGATGGCNATTTTGCAAGCGTCAGTCGACAATAGCAACATTCACACATTACGATAAAGATTTTTGCAGTAGCATTGGAAGGTGACCGTAATATACGCACAAACTGGACTTGTATGGCGTGCTGATGTGTTATTAAAAAAAATTGTTTCAACACCTGATTTATCAGTTTTGATAGAATGTTTGCTTTGACCTGCGGCAAAAAATTGCCATCAGTATTGACTGGGCACAAGTGATATACTAGCGCCATATTAAAACTTTTTACTTATGTAAGAACTTCGAGCGCAAACTGACTTCAGTTGAAAACGTGCCTGGCAAATTGCACAAGCTATGTGGTACAGTTGAAGCACGCGCCGTCAAAACTGGTAGGTTAGGTTCGATTCCCGCTCGGGTCATACTGAAAGCTTGAAAAATGGTGCTTGTGGCCTGTCCAGGCTCGTGCTCAGCTTTGATGACTCGTGACACTCCGAAAGGNTTACAAAAGCGGATATTACGAAACTGAACTGAATAGGTTTACTGCAGTGTGCCGTGTGAACAAATCAGAATTTTCCTTTACAATTTTAATATCACCTAACTTTTAAAAGTTGATTAGTTCCGTCTGCGTTAACTTATACACGATGTATTGAAAAGCGTGACTATAGCGTTTTTGCGATAGGCTTGTTTGTCAGGTTATTTTTAAGAAATAGGGTTGCCATTGGCAAATCCAAATTGGCAGAAATGTGGGCAAAGCCTACTGATGCAGTTTTCAAGCCGTTGTAATCAAACACGTTTATTTTGTTACGTAAATCAATTACGATTCTAGTGCGTGAGTCAGTGGCAATTCTAGAGCACGATAAAATCCTCTCACCAAACACAAGCGAAACATGCAAAAGAGCAGTCGATGACCGCATAGTTATTGTGTTCGCGGTTTCATTAAGATTTGTGTAAGGTATTAAAAAGTACGTTTACATTAAATTTATGGTATAACCTGAACAAGGCAAGCGGAGATTTGGGTAGCAAGCGTAGTTTGTGGTTGCCTACTGCGTATTTTATGATACTATTTTCTGTATTTAAAAGTTGAGTAGACTTACAGTAGGTGCCCTCAAAACAGCGGTACCCAAACGTTTTTGAGCGCGACTCAAATTTGTGTTTGGTGAACATCTCGTGACCCAAAGCTTCAAACTGCGCATGAAAAAATTGACTGTATGGATGATTTTGGTAGTAAATTGCTCGGTTCGTTTTCAGTGTCAGCAATGTAAAAACGACTTTACTCACTCTTTCGGAGTGTATCGTACTCAACTAATCTTGACTTGTGAACTTATAAACCACGTCATCTTTCAACACGCAACTGTTATAACTCTCGGATAGAATGTTTATGATACAATAATTCAGTCTATATATTAAAGATGGAAAAAAACTTGAAAAGAGGAAAAAAAAGGAACGTTGAATATGTACAACCCAGGTTTGGATCGTCTCGGCGCGACCCATAGTTTAGGAAACTCAGCCTTAAGATGCCTAATCGTATTCGATCTTTTCATTACTTTTTGTGCTAAGACCTTGCAAGTTCTGATGATATCATTGTTTTTTTACTTGATAAATGTAATCACTGCCAGCAGTAACAATATACTTCTAGTCATGTCGCAGACTACAGCTCCAGTCTGGTAATTTAAGTGTTACCCAGAGCAAGAAACATACAGTTTATACAAAGCTACTTAACAACGTACAAGCACCGCACTGAATATATTACCACTAAAATATGCTGAATGTTTTATGGTCATTTTTTTTTAATTACAAACGATGTGCTTTGGATTGTAATTTTCCGCGCGCGTGTTGGAATGGGGTTCTATATAATCTTTTCTGTATCACGTGATGTCTTTGTTACTGCATGTCGCATGTCGAAAATCACTTGTATTTTGCATGCAAATCGGTTTTCCACCTTGTTGCTTGCTTGAGCGATTTGCTTTAAGATGACAACTCACGCGTGGTTTTGTCTCCTGTACGCGGAAAATAGAGGACTTTCTTGTTGGTTATCGGTGAAATCGTAGAAATTTTGACCACTTACTTCTTCGCATATGGATAGTTTTAACATTGCTCAAACGTAGAAAACGGTTGGATCGTGACTTCGTCTGTTTTTGTTTATTTGAATATTTTTGCAGCGATGTAAGCACGTGCACACCATCCCAGGGGTTAAAAAATACTGCTGTGATATTTGTACCGTTGATTTTCCAAATCTTCATATTACTATTTTCCGTCATACGTGCATTTCTTTGGAAAAGACGAACAAATTTGTTGAATTTCATAGCAAACGTGACCAATAGTTACCATGTTAAAAGTTTTCGCTGCCTTGCTTTTGAAGCGCTCGAGGATGGTAGTTTGTTGTTTAAAACAAATACGTTTTTGTAAACATTCCTACAGATGGCTTAAGTTAATTGCTAGTGTGTCGAACAGAAATGTGTATCATGCGACTGTACCCAAAAATATTATTCTGAAAAGGTAGTACGTCGCAATTGCAACATCGCCGGATTAATTCTTAAAAGACTAACATAATTTTTTATCTTTTATAACTATTGTAGGACGATCAGGCCGACTCGAAATTGCAGACTGAAGGAGCTAACAAGCAGGTAACAGTCCATTTCGTTTCTAGAGAAACAGCGTGAGACAACAGTTATTTGTTTTTTGGTGAAACCGCAAACGGCCGCTACTGTGTTTCGCAAAGGATCAGCTTATGGAGTATCTCGGACAGCACATCAGTCCTTTCTCGAAACCCGGCCCACTTTTGCGCGCAAGGGGGATCGAAGATAAAAAGTTGATCGACGCCGTGCGTGATGCGCCGTAAGTAGTGGTGCAATTCCACCAGGCATAAGGTTTTTTGTATCGCACTCGCATTGTCGTTTGATATCTTCGTGTCGAATTGGTGCGACGGATTTTTGCAGAGAGATCGCGCAGTTCTACGCAAACGGCAAGGTCAACCACCTCACTTTGAAGTACAAGATCGACAACACGGAGAACAAGTATCGGGTCGCTTGTAAAAAAGAAACAGATGAAGACGAACCGATACCCTCTTGGATTTCTCCCCGTTTCCGGTTGATTCGCGTACGTCACCAACTGCAAATAACCGTACTGCAAGTTATTTTACCGTTGAACCTAAATAAGAATACGCCATTTGTTCGATTGGCTGTGTTTCTGGGAAGCTGATAATAGAAATGAATAAGGTGGTTGCACTCAGGCACCTTATCTCCCAAACCAATTAGTGCTAATTATTATGAAATTGAAATATGCCGAAAAACAGCAGTACGTTGGTAGGTTGCTGCTACCATTTCGCTCTATAAAATTAAAATGATGGCAACCGAGAAGTAACACCAATATATTAGCAGAATGCGGCAATATGGGCGAAGTGACCTCGTGATTCTCAGGCAACAGAAAGATAACTTGAAATTTTTGTATCCGGTCGGTGGTGAATTCGCATCTTCACAGGCTGTTTGATTGGGCACGTGTAGGCACGTTCAACAGCTGGTGTTCATTTTCCCTTGCCAGTACAGCGCAGCTTTTTTCACTGCTTCGCCTCATTCGTGCTGTGTTTAGCCGTGTTAGAGTTCGCTTCTGAGGAAGTTGGGGTACAGTAAGTATGACGCGCATCGCCATTCATAAGGCTTTTTGTGTTATTTTTGCACGTCAGCGTTTCGTCCTGTTTTGCTTACCAGAGTTCATGTGAGTTGATTTAATTTAAAAACTGATCGCTTGTTTGCCGTGAAACTTGAGACCAAATTTGCTGTGGGTGGTCTTGCCTGTGTACGAACGCGTTTCTAATGTCAGTGTGAGTGTCGTTTGGTGCAAGGAAGACGACTCGCGATCGGTGTGCCTGTTGTCTGAATGCCGTTGTTGAAAATATGAGAACTTTCAGTTTTAGGTTGAAATGAAAATTGCTTTTTCCGTTTTGTACGTTAGAGTTTTTTTTAGTCTTGACTAGACACATTACGATGATATTTTGTGGTTTATTAGGACATTACTACATGTCATTCATGTATCGCGAAACTTAGAGCTTAGAGCAGTGTTTCGCAGTTTTTTTGCGGACTTAAGTTTTGTGAACGGTCAAACGTGGGCTCTTGTTTGACCCGATCTATGACACACTTGGGTGAAAATCACACTCACGTGAGAGATTGCAAGAAAAGTCATGGTTTTGCACGTATTTTTCTTTGACGATATATCAGTAAACAGATATTTTACGGACACGCGTAAGCTTAATTTTGAGCTTGTTGCTCGTACACGACCATAGCTTGAGAACCGCTGCTTTCCAGAGCACTACTTATTTTCCTGCGTACAATACAACGCTGTAGGGTAGCACTGCAAGTTTGCTGGATGTTAATTCAGATCAAACGGCTTTCAGCAATTCGATGCTGCAATGTCGCCCACCGCCTTTAACCTGAAATCATTTCAGCTGGCCTAATCGTCCAGAAGCGTTTTTTTCGTTCGACAATTTTACTATTTGACAGCGCGTTGCTTTCCTCAGCGCTGTAATGGGGAGCAGAATGGCACACGTGAGTTCTCTCCTCTGTTTTGCGCGTCCAGTTAACATTTTACGGAGAAGAACACATTAAATTGTGTCTTTTCCGAACAGGTCTTGCTGTACTTGGGGTTATCTTTCAACTGCAGAGATGGGAAGCAGCTTAGAAGCGAAGCGAGCTGGAGTTTCATGCACCTTATATCACTTTCGACACGCGAGGGTTGTGATTTTTCCGTATTTTCGTTACAGGATTTCTTCACCTCGACATTGATCACTTTGGTGGTATTCATCGCCTCCACCTTGCTCTTCGGTTCGAGTGTTCAACATCCTGCTTGGCTGATTGTTTTCATCGTCCTCTTTCTCTTTCTGGTTCGTTTGTATTTGCATGTTTGTTTGAACAGAGAAAAAAAGCGTTGAACTGCACTGTCGTCTGACAGGTCAAGTCGCGCCGTTCAGTGTGACATGTCAGTCAGTTGTATCTGCGTGCCTTCCGCAAATTCCCGCACCATTTCCAAGATCGATCTTGTCAACCTTTGAAAAGTGCCGTATTGATTGTGCGTTGCGATTGTGAGCACTGACCTCGGCCGTGGTAAAGAGCGATAGGATCAGGTCATTCTTGTCCGCCGCTAACTGATTAATGAAGCACCTGCGTTGCAGATT
>JGI24022J15233_10009844_pt1 | contig 10799 bp, 6 predicted proteins | sample Ectturendosymbi2_FD_15233 | JGI IMG/M metagenome (IMG submission 15233)
TGATCTAGCAGCTGCGCGGAAGTCAGCTGCTCCTCGACCTCGAGCATGGTAATTCAAAACCATCAACAATGCACTCTTGGACACTTTGACGCATATTTAGGCTATCCTGCTGGTTGATTTCGCGTTACAATACAAAAATATTCCATGCATACCAGTGTTTCGATAAGTTTGCATTGAGGGTTAGGCCCAGGCTCCTCTGTCGTCTTTTTGTGATTTCAGGATGTTCTCTCGGTAGGTTTTGTATTGAACACCTGGAGCTAATTGCTCTTCCGCTTCCTTAACTCAATTACAAAACGTTGGTGTCCGAGCAGAGATTTGAGAAATTAAATAAAACCTCCTCAGTCTGTTCGACCTTCAAGTATTTCGGAAGCCCTACAGCAAAATTCCGATGTTTGCGAGGTGACATTTCCAATACAGACAGTTATAGGCGTTAGCATTTTCTCTACAGGCGCACCAAATCCAATTCGCAATGTACTTGAACACAACGTTTCGATTTTAAAGAAAAAAATGCTGAAATTGAAGACTAAAGAGGTTTGCAAAAGGAACAGAAAGCCTTTCATTAAAAGGATTGGTTTTGCAATGTACACAGGTCATGCTCTAACCTTGTTTCAAAAATTACTCTGAAAACATATTTTGTAAATCTAAAAAATCACACCGTTTTTTTAAGCAAAAAAAACATTTGTTGCTTTGCGTAGTCGATCTGATAACATAGAGCAGGGGTGGCGAACCCGTGGCTCGCGAGCCGCATGCGGCTCTTTGCCCAGTTTCATGAGGCTCTAACGTAATTACCGTTTTTGTTCGTGTATAAGTGGAAAAAGTTCGTAACAATTGTTCACTTTGAAAGTCGAGGTGCGACTACACACGAGCCGCGACTTTCACACGTATCGCGTGGAATCGTGCTTGGTGGCTTGGGCTCGTGCAAGCACATGCGCACGCGAGCGCATTTACGCGGCACGCGTGTTCTTTACTGTGTTGCGTGGAAGCGCCCTTAGTGGTTTGCGCAGGAGCACACACAAGCGATCACATTAGCTCGGCTTTGTAAACTTATGTCATTATCATGCTGCTGTGTGATATTTACAATAAATCCAGCCTAGCAAAGATATGCGTGTGGGTGAGGAAAGGATGGAGTGATGTTTATGTGCGCCCATGTGCATGATGCGGCTGTTTTGCGATAACACAGTAAGAAATGTGGCTCTTGGTCTCTGACCGGTTGGCAACTCCTGACATGGAGTAAAATACTGTATTCTGTTCTAATGTTAGAAAACCGTAAATATTTATAAAAAGGTTTACGGGATCAATTAAACGGCAGAAGGCAAAACTTGCCTGAACCGCAGTTGGACTCAAACAACAACCAAACTGAAATTTTGATATATCAACAATCAATTTTAAAACCGTCTCATTCCGATATAGTTGTTTCCTAAACGTACTCGCAATGAAATGTCCAAAATGCTGCAGCCAGAAATCGTTCATTGCTGCAAGCAAGCTATTGCAAACGCGAAAGCTCCAAAACGCACTTTTCGAAGACAATCCGAAAGACTTCTACGTCTGTTCACTGGATACTGAAGTTCTCATGCAAAGGCATCACATGCAACAAAAGTTTCAATGCAATAGGTATTGGCTTCTTGAACTGTAGCTCAGAATGCGTGGCCGTCAAACGCACAACACACGAGCGATGATAGGTGACAGGTGTACAGTCGGAGGTGATGTTTAAACAGCAATGACATAAACAATACAGCTGATTGGTTGATCAACGCAAAGGCTTTCAGTCACGTGACCACACGACAAAATTGACGTCAGAGGTTTGCGACAATAAATGAAACTCGATGACGTCCGCTGCTCAATGACACGATGCACTGAAATTAAATGTGTGGCCACGATGATGATGACGACGATGCATTTTCTGAAATAGTGACAACATTTCAAATAAGCGAATAGTGAAAACAAGCATCATGCACCTTGAGGGCAAACACATAATGGTAACTGAAAAATAAACCGAAATATTTTCAACTGAAGTCTAAAAGAATTCATGCGTGGTCAAAAGACACTTAGGCAAGCTACGAATAAGAGATATCACGGCAAGCTAAAAATAAAAGTAACTGAATACACAAAAAGTGGGATTTACCCGAGTACGGCCCCGCACAGCGAAACAAATTTGGCAAACTTGCAAGATTAAGTCACTCTCTCATTATTCATTCAATACAACCGGCCCGCGCTTAATGGACAGTTTTGTCTATGCGAACAGTTTGTGCCTGTCCGTGGGAATTGGATTCCCATGCGATGGGACAGCAGACTTGAAATTTGTCCCATGTCCCGTCCAAGTAATTCTGACGTCACATAACAGAAATATTCTGAAGTTGAATGCTCACAGCACAGTACGAATTAGACGTAGAGGCTCAGCGCCATGACTTATAGTACGGCGAAACTCTCGAAAATAACTTGGTAATAACTAAGAAAAGGGCCACCCAAGTTTTTTTGGCCCTCTTCGCAATCATGGGCCCTAAAATTGGGGGTTTTGGGGTGCCTTAGCCAGGGTTCTTTAGGGAATGCACATGCGCATGAAATGATGTACTTCGTATTACTAGTTTCGAGGGAATTCGCTGGGACGGGACGGCCACATGGGACCATGCGGGGTATGTGACGGGCACAAGTGTTCCCTGGACAAGGCTGTATGTATAGAGCATCGGCAAATTTTTTCTGGAGAAAACACTCTGACAAGTTTAGGCGAAGAGTGTACAGCCGGGGGTGATATTTGAATAGTGATGACATAAGCAATATCGATCGAACATTATTTCTGGTCACTTTTGTTGCAGAGTGCATTGCCACTAAAAAATCAGGGTCCAAAACATGGACGTGTGACCACCTATAGTGCGCTACAGGTAACTAATCCTTGAAACCAGGCCTTTTTGCCGTGATTTCTTGCAAGACATGTTGGAAATTAAAAAACTATTGCCTCTGTATTACAACCAATAATATCCTCCCCAGCAAAACACACCGGCTCTTGAATAGCATTGACGCAGGCAGATATATTCAAGTGCAATGAAACTAAGATTGACCCCAGATTGATCCCAAAACACAAAAGCTCGGTTTTGAATGGAAAAGAAAACAAACAGAAAAACAGGCATGCTTATTTACAAAAATATCAAATGCAAGCTGGTAATGGCAAAATAAGAAAAAAAAACAAGACACTGACACACACCTGTTGGAGTATCTGCACCGGAAATTTCCTTCTTCCGCTTTTCTCGCTCCATGACGTCTTCACGGAGTGACATAATCATAGGCAAACGTATGTCATACCTGTAGCCAAGATTGTTGAACTGGTTGGTGTTGAGCAAGTAAAGCTTGTTGACCACATCCCTACCTGAAACAAGATATTCAGCTTCTATTGCACTTGAATGTTAATGGAACAAATTCTTACCGTTTTAACGGATTGATATTTCTTTTCAAAGCTTCTCATTCTGAGATCGATTTGGTTTCTTCAGTGTCTAAAGACCTCAACTTCTTTCAGCAAAACAACTTATATAAAAGTATTTTTCTGCTTTGCAACATTATTCAGAAATTAAGCACAAGGTCTATTCTTTTTACACTCGAAATTAGGTTCTTTGAATGTATCCCTATTTTAAGACTGCAGTAATTAACTCAATCTCATTTCAAACAACACATTTGTGAAAATTTGTTGAAGGTCGTACGTCACGTACTTAAAACAAAATTAATGATTTGGATATCTTTCTTACACGTTTTCGAAATGAGAAACATTTCTACATGCAAAACCTGTTTTCAATGAATTGATGACATGCAGTGTTTTCGCTCAAGCATCCGTTTCAGAAGTTGAAACATACCCTGAACGTCAGACTAATTAGTGCATTACAAGTACTTTGGAGTAACAAAACCAATGGCCAGAAAGCATACAACCAAGCCACAAATCCCAGCACCTTGTTGTTTCGAACACCTCTCCAGCACCATTTCTTCATAATACGCGGTATTTGTTTATAATATTTCCCCTATTCTCACTTCAGTCGCGTATGTCTGCGTATGTTTGCTCAACGGTTTTATGGTGTCTTGTACGTCCAAACTATATGGCCACTTTCATGCTTTTGATGTAACACAGCTTTTCTTTTCTTCCGGATTCCTCACCCTCTCCATAAGTTTAATGCTGGTTAAACTTTTCCCCGGTTGGACTGTATTTTTGGACAATTGCAAGAAATTCTGCTGCCTGTCTTGTTTATGCAACACCTGGTTGCACAGACATGTTTTTAGAGTATCGCCGAACAGCTTGTAAGAAATTCGTCCGTTCATTCTTATCTTTCTTTTTTACAAACAACCCCAAACTACTGTACAGTTGATTTATGTAAGAACTGACAAGCAGCTTCTCGTAACGTAACCGACAATAACGTAATAATGCACCTGTCTTCTGACGAAAATAACGCTAACGGCAAAAAATGATTGCGACATTGAATAAAGCAAGTCTTTTCTGTTGTTTGCGCTTTGAACAGAAATGTTGCCTGCGTGAGTAAGAAACTGCATTGCAGACCTACTTCCCAATAATTTGATTCGCAAATCAGCTTTTGCTTAGCACGCGTTTCTTTTTGTTTCAATTATAACGTCGTTTATTGCAATAAAAGCTTGCTGTGTAGTACTGGTGTAATCAGCCAGGCTATGGATTATTTAAACGGAAAGTTGGTACAGCCAATTTGGTTTTGAAACGATTCAGACCTACAGATTTGTGCAACCAATCACCAGACGGTTTTGTTTTCACTGGTGTTTAGTCACCCACTCGGCAGAAACTTACCTATCATGTAATTGAAGATCTTCCCGAGGCGTTTTCGCTTCGCCAGCAGCGTCTGTAGTGGCTTTCGTTTCCAGGCGATATACGTGCAGTCAGTTTCAGCCGTGATTGTCACCTGAAGGAACGTGAATGGCCCACATGTCAGATGCTGTACGCTCAGAGGTCATGAATAAATCACGTTGATTTGGTCCAACGCTTAAGTCATCCTGTTTTGTAAAACTCAAAGAATCAAAGGTTGGAATTCGCGCATTTTGCCATTTAATCGTTTTTCTTTGGCGTTTTTATAACGGTCTCGCTTTCCGATTTCCAAATGATAACGATACAAAATATTTCACGATTCCAGAAACAGAGAGCATTCGAATGTAAAGAATGATCGAGTACCTCGTACGTGCGTTTTGTACTTCCGGCGGACTTGAGGGACTCCCATTCGGGGGAGTCAAGAAAATCGTTTCTTCCGACGTAATGCAGGACTTTGGTTCCCCGGACAACACGAACTCTTCAAGAAAAAAGAAAGTTTTTTTCCAAATGTAGTTAAACTGATGACGCTTGATCGGCCTTTAAATCAACGTTATAGGTCGTGCACGGTGGGAGTCATGGCGATTTATAATCCCCCCAAACAACATGTTTTGTTACGATTGAAAAAGGTGGCGTTCTGCTTGATGTGCAATGCCCATATGTATACAAAGATTCCTCAGTAAAATTCAGATGCGCGTCCTGCATGATTTTGATGCCGGAGACGTTTCTTCCTCAAAGGAATCTGTGTGCAAGCAGCGTATCCATTTGAAACCATCCATTTTTATGCTTTCTTTTCACTTTTCCTTAATAACTATCTTACTTTAAATTTTTAACTATCGTTTTTTTCCATTATGCTGAGTAACAAACATGTCGGTTTTGTTTGTTTTTTTTGTAACAAAAGCAAACAATCGAACTTGAACCCATTTCAACGCAGGCTGCGAGACATAAATTACTAGAAAAACAGTGTTTATTGCAAATTTTCTTTGTCAAATACCTGGTGCAACAATTGATTAGTTTTAATAAACGCCAATCCAATAGTGCTAATCAAATACGTTTGAAGTCTCGTGAAGTGATATGTAAACTTATAGGCCTGCAGTGTGCTTAGACTATTTTATTGTCGTTACATCTAAAGATCCACTGATCTCGCGTTACTTGATTTTGAATCAACCTTTTTTTAGAAAATTTCATATGACTTTGGAGTTATCCACCGATTACATTTCTCCCAATGAAAAGAACCCGGGCGAAAGTTCGATTAATCGCGAATTTCAAGGCAAAAGACCTCAAAGGCAAAAGTACTTTTAGCGAAAGCCCGAATCTTGTGACGTTGCGTTATTCTGAAGAAGTTTTTCAATCACGCCACTTGCACTCCGAAGGATTTTTTATGAACCAGTCAACTTACTTGCCAGAAATGAGCATCGACAATTTCTCAATAGGCGTCTTCCCCTCCGCGGCGTAATTGTGCCCTTTGGTAAGTTTCAAAACTTGACAACCCTGTGTAAGTGCAAGGCTGTTGTATTTAAAAAAACCGCTTTGCCAGGTCAACATTTTCGAAAGTTATAGTAGCAAATAGCATAAGATCTGCAAAACTCCATTTGGAAAAAAAGTTTAATCACCAATGTCAGTGAGTGCGTGTTACCGGACGTCACCTCAAGCAACATGCCACTGTTTGTGTGGAACCTGAAGACAACCGCGCATTTTCCCATCAAATATCGAAGAAAATAACCTACACACCAATTACTTGCAATCAAACAGTGAGTCGCATCACCTTGCACGCGACCAGTTCCGCGAAGACCTCGGGCGTGATTTCAAACGGAGCAAAGAAATGGTTGTAGATGTCTTGCATTTCTGGCGTGAAGACCTCCTTCATTTTGGCGGAACTCACATTTATGTAAACAATCTGCGAACGAAAGAGATCGTTTCACGTTTGATCTGATGATTTGTGTTCTGAGATTCCGTTGTTTTACGGTTGAATCAGTTCTATACACACTTTTACTCGATAATGTTATTTTTGTTTTGCTGGAAATGGATTCATCTTTAAGACAACAGACACACTGCGCCTATTATCTCTCAGTTACGGGTGCTTTGGCTTTGCTTGTTCAGTTGATTGCACTTTTTAGTCTTTGTTGTTGATTCAGAGATGCAGCAAAACAATCAATTGCGAAGTGAAAATCTTTTTACGATTTACAGCGGTGTCATTGAAACAAACAGTGGTTTTATAAAGAAGTACAATCCGAAACGTCTCGCAATAAGCATTAATATTTCTGAAAGCTTTTTTGGTTTTGATGAATGTAAATGGCTGCCTTATTTTTCCTAATCTTTTCCTATTCCGACCTGATGGCGAAGTCCTGCCATAGCGCTAAATATCAGTCAGGCTTAATGCCCAGAAAAGCAGCCGCAGTGCCTGTAGTTGTGGTTGCAGATTATTTTCCGTTTCTGTGGCTGCTGGTAAACAGCAGCCGGTTATGCTTCGTTACTGAAAAAGTTTTATGCTGAGAAGGTGTTGATAAAAGGCTTTTCAGTGGTTGGTTTTCGTGGATCTGATATTAGCAACTAATTCCCATATGTTCTATCGAATTAGTTTTTTCAACGCTTAAAGCGCTTATAGCGTTAAACTGCTAAGTATTTTTCCAAGGTCTTCAAGTTTACAAAACACATTTAATGTTAATGGAAATCTTTATTGTCAGCAGCAAAGTTCAAATTTTCAAGTAGTGCAGCACGTTTCCCAAAATCCTGCGTTTCATGATACATCATGATGTACACTGTGCAGTAATAATGCAATACGTAATGAAATTATTTCAACAAATTAACCAAAACCAAACATGGACTTGCAAGGAAAAGTAAAGGCGGATTGCGTCGCTTGTTTCCTGACGTATAATTTTTCTCTGGTACGACGTCCCTATATAGTCATAAAAGAAACAACCACGTATAGGCAGTGCTGAATTGGGAATTGCTTAAGCAGCAGGCCAGTTTATTGACAGAAGATTGCCAAGATCGTCACCAGTTCTTTTTTATTTTATTCTCTCTTTGGTTTGATATTTGCACTTTCCTTAATTACGTTTTATTTAACTTTGCGAATTGCTGACCTAGAATGGTTTTCACAGATTTGTTTTACTTGGACCTGCAAGTCACAATGCATTAGCTACGATATTAACGCTGTGATGCCTGAGATTTTTCGTGCCATTCACGATACGTTTTTATGCCTATGTCAAGTCGAGGGATATCAATCGCCTTATGTAAGGCAAACTTTAAAAACGCACGAAGTGTCTGTTTTGTTTCGTCAGTAGTGGAGAACTTATGGCAAACTGGGAAAAGCATAAGCATGCGTTAAACCTCAAAAGATCGTGCTGTTGCTGGCAATCCCGCCGAACAAGAGTCGATATAACAAGTAATTTCACTCACCTGCATCACATTCGCAGCAACAAGCACCAAACTCCAGCAGATCACATCCAGAGCACAAATGTCCAAAACTGCCCATATGGCCAGAGCCAAGAAGGCAAAGGAAGATAGAACATGTGTGTAAACAGCAGCAACCTGAAGGAAAATCGTTTGCAGAAGATGTGAGTAAAAATCTTCTTCAGCGGCTTCGCTTCAACTGCTACAACAAGGAATTAACGTAGCAAAGTAAGTACCTTATAATTCAGTGGCTTTCAACCTGGGGGTCTTGAACCATTTTTGGAGGTGTTGCGAGTAGATATTTTATGTACACAGCTGTATTACAAATTGTTTTATTCGAGACTTAGTTTGCCATACAACGGATGGCGGTAAAAACAGGTTGAAAATCACCTTACAAAAGCAAAACTTGCCGCTATTTTAAAATTTTTGTTACAGACTGCGTAAAACTGGTTGACAGAAAAACGGCCGAGTTGAATTTCAAGCTGAAAATCTGTTGGCAGGCCGAGTACTGGTGACAATACGCGATCATGTCCGGCCAAAAATAATAAGGTTCAAAATTTTTTTTTCATGCCGTTGAATTGTTTCGTCAGAGTGATCGTTACTTTAATAGTCGTCGCTTTTGACTTTTTCGCCTGGTTTTGTACAAACAAAATTTTTTCTTACGTGAAAGTCGTTAATGTTGCAAAACAGTTGCGGACAGTCTTTGCGAGCTCATCAACAAGTCCGAATATGCCCAACACTATTTCCCTTGCTCGATGATAATAACAATGAATATTTAAAGTGCAAGTTAAAACCTTTAAGCACGTCTGAGAAACATTGGGCAAACTTATTTCGTCATCGGTAACGTCACAATAAGAGCACAGCAGCGTTGCGTTGCCATGGCAGTTAAAATTCAAGAAGGTGAAACCTCGTTTGAATTGATACTGTAAACAACACTGAAAACTAAAAAGGCTGAAGTTTTGACCACGTGTTAGCAGCATTTCTATGCAAAAAACAACTCCCTGCAGTTGATTAAACATTGCTGCACATTTCTGATATCAGAAGAAACTTCGCGAAAAGCGTTTTATGAGACACAGCGTTGTTCCTTGTTTCTAACTGCGAGCCATATATGTCGTAGTATGGTCGGTAAAGTCCAGGGTTTAAAAGAGCCTTCCCTTTTTATTTACAACATTGCGCCATTGCCTGTTTGTTTGTGTGTTTGTTTTCTACGGACTTAACCAAGCGCTTATTGTAGGTTTTGTGTGAATTTCACAAAAGACCCATTCTTGTGTACTCTACTGTAAGAAGCAAAATGAAAAACCCGCGATGCCAATGATCTATGTAGGCATTCCTACCCAGGTTTCATTTGGTGCCATTCCATCATTCCAATTGGAATTTTTTTCGAGTAAGTTGTTTCTTCTTTGTTCCGACCCTTTTCATTATTACTTCCTAAGATCCTACATGTGCGACAGGCATGTACATAATGTGTTACGGATTTATTAGGTTGATAAAAATTTCCTCTTTGATCAAATTTCTTCAGACGAATTATACAGCAAGTGACAGCGGAAGAATGAAAAGCGGAAGAATTTTTATCATGTTTAAAACAAAACTACAGTAGATCTTCGAGATTAGTGCTTAACGATAGCAAGGACAGGATCAAAGCATTTTCAAACTTACCTTATTATGGCCGGAACCCATAAAAGCCAAAAATAGACAAGTTCCAAAAACCTGGAACATGGAGCCAGGCATAGATTCAAACCAAATAGAGCATTCCTGCCACGTCTTGCCGCGCACCCCCATGTCCATCCACGAAGTTGGGGCGCTTGCGGTCGTCATTGTGTGGGTAGGGACCGGCTGGGAGGTGAAATCCAAGGCTGGATCTTGGGCACCCTTGGGAGTAACGCTTGCAGCAAGGGACACTGACGTCCCGACTGCCGTCGACATTTTTTGTAAAACTCCAGCAACCTAACTCTACGTTAAAATAGGGGAAGTAAAAATTTCTAAGAAGACCATTTTCAAAACTATTTTAACGTGCTTCTGACAGAAATGATTCTCGGAAATTAGTGAACGAAAGTTTTTTCTGTGTTTTTTTCCAACAAAACGCAAGTAAAGGTGAGACCTGTTTTATATCCAGATTAAAATCGCCTCCATGTGAAAGTCAAATAATATATAACTAAGACGTTCCGTTGATAGAAATGTTGAAATCTGAAGGAATCAATCGACGATATCAATGGAAACGCAAGTCTAAAATTTGAAGTTAGCAAACTCGAAGGTCGGGAACACTCTTTTGAGTTGTTAGGTGCGGTGGTGGTTCTATGGGGGGTCTGGGTGGGCAATGCCTCCCCCGATTTTTGGCTGGCCCCTGCTAGCCCCCTCAGTTTTGTGCTTAATTTCACGTTCAAGTGCGTTTGATTGACATATACAGCAGATAACTTTCAGCCAGCAAAATTTTAACAGACTTGAAGACTTTCCGGGGACAGTTCTGACGATATTCACAAGCCTATGTTGGGCTTGATAGGGTCAATCATAGCAAATCAATCTTCATTACAGCGGAAAATCACCATGCAGGAGAGATATTTATGTTGCCCCCCTACTTTTTTCCCTGGCGCCGCAGTGACTCTATGTTAGC
>JGI24022J15233_10009845_pt1 | contig 10799 bp, 10 predicted proteins | sample Ectturendosymbi2_FD_15233 | JGI IMG/M metagenome (IMG submission 15233)
CAGGGGCGGATCCAGCCAGTAATTTTAGGGGGGGGGGGCGATTTCAGTAATATTTGATAGTCAAGTCTCATAACGGCTTCGCTACGGTATAAGGGATGAAGTATACTTCACAACACTGCTGTGACAAAACAATGGACGAAAAAATGGCCTTTAATCGCGAATGCTGTTTTCTGAATTGTTTAAAATAATGGTGAATAAAGTTACTTTCGTAGGTTTAAGGAGGGCGATCGCCCCCAATCGTCCTCTTGGATCCGCCCTTGCTCTGCCTTCACTCGGTTTCATCAAAATTGAAGGCGTTACGCAAAAACGCGTGACTTATAACTGAAAAACGACATTTTTGTGACAAAAAAAGCATTTTTCAAATAATTAAAAAGTTGATCAGTGCAATGACTCTTAGTCCTTTTTGCGATGTTGTTATTTCCACTGAGCATGTTGAAAGTGATTTTACTTCAGATTACAATAGTTTTCTTTAGATATTCTGCTTTTTTTTAAATGAAATTAAAGCGTTGTTGAGATAGTTTTGCCATTTCAAATTTTTCTTAAAAAATCTAACCGTTGCCATGACTTCCTCATAAAGACACCAGATGATAATTTTTCTCATTCAGAGTTGTTACTTTTCTTTTACCTTCTAAAGGTTTTGTATCAGTATCACCAGAATATAATTGGGGTACCATAGTTGAAAACAGTGGATCTAGCAAAATTGTTAAAAGTGTTTGGCTATCCAAGGATGTAATTGTGCAAGACACTACGAAGTTTCAAACAACATCGCTGGGCTGCTCAGCACAGGTTATCCATTTCACAAAAACCTCCGTTGGGTAGTGTCTTATGCTGCGCTTTTGGTTTATAATCCAAAAATGCAACAGTTTTCGTTGCAAGTAAAGCGCATCAACCGCAACAGGTTGCTGTAAAAGCTTTTGTATCAGGGTGAGGAATGAACGTAGAACTTAGTGTGATATCGTTTCAGATTAAACTGTCTGGATGTTCGATGAATAAGCTGCCAAGAGCCATTTGTTCTCTCATTAAAGTGGCACGAATAGACTTGGACAACAACAAACTGACGCAGCTGCCAAATGATCTGCAAAACATGAAGTCCTTACGGAGAATATTTCTTCAACAAAACAATTTTGCATCGTTTCCTGCTGCGCTGTGTCACGTGATTCAGGTTAGCACGCATGGTTGCGCAAAGCCCGGTGGGTGCAATTTTTACGGAAAAAATGCTTCTTGTTTGATAAGCAGTGTTTCCTACTCAAATCTCGGAATCGACATCTCTAAGAAACGACCATCTTGTGAATGTCTATAAAACTCGACTCTAGTGTTATAGACTGTAGGCAGTGGAACATCTCATGTCATTCTTTCTCGTTCAATTTTTTATGACTTGCAGCTTGAGGAAATTGATTTATCAGAGAATTCCCTGATGAGCTTTCCGGACGAAGTTTCACACCTGACATGTTTGGCAAAACTGAATGTATCGAAAAACAACCTGGAGGAATTTCCGAAGGAGCTCTGCTTTGTCACCTGTTTGCGCGATCTCGACATTTCAGGAAATCTCATTGCCGATATCCCTTTCGAGTTTAAGCACGTAAGCTGCCAACATAGATGGTGTGGTGTAGATTTGTTGAGCTTCTTAGCAAAATTATTTTTGTCATACCTAGGATCCGCAATGAATTATTGTTTTCGTATCTGAGGCACAGGCGTATGAGAAGACGTTTGGCAGGAGACGTATTGTATCAGAGTTTCCTTCGACGAAGGTCCACTGCTCGAATTTCACGTCCAAGTCGATAGGTTTAGCTTTCCTTCAAGCATAGCTCAAACTTTCTCTTAGTGATTCTGTTGTATTTTCATGAAAATGTCCGAAAACACCCTCAAAAACGTCATCAAGCCCATTTCGCGATTTTCGAAAAGTTATGTCACATTCTTCTTTTGACAAATCAGTTGATTAAACTGTCCTCCTAGTTTCATCTCACTTTGGTTGGTAGCTACTAGCTACAGTAGGCCACACCTGGACACCTCCTGTGAATTGTTTCGTTTGCCTTGAACATGATAAATCGCCAGTCTCCTGATTGTGAACTTTTTGCTGTCGGGAAAGAAGGCCGTTCTCCCCTTCCCGTACGATTATATTCCCAGGTTTCTGTAGCTGATGACATGCAAACTATATCCATTGAATTTGCATATTAAGTTTATTCAATAATATTTTGAGTGATTCCCTTTCGCTATTACCTAGGAATGATACCCTGTTTGCAGATTTATTGCATTTCTGCCAACATATTGGGGGTAATTCTACAAATACATAAAACATGTTTGTCTTTCCCAAGTGTCTGTAGATCATAGCCTGTGGTTTAATAGCGGAATAACTGAACTGTACTCCAAGCGTTGTTTGTGAAGAAGTTTCTCAAATAAAAGCGTTGGTTACTCGGCTGCCGGTGACTGTTGTATACAATGGTTGTTTTCAATTGAGTGTTGGCAAGACTGCTGTAATCATTCATTTTCCACATGTCAGCCACAAAAGGCAGTAGGATGTGCAACTAAATCAGATAAAAGAACAATTTTTTGATATAAACTGCCTGCTCCACATGTTGGAGGATGAAATTTTCTCCAAAAACCTTAATATTTTTACATTTTCAACTCTTCAACTCACAAGCATATTTCAATCGGACCACTTCCATGGCAAGAGCGTTTAAATCCAAAGTGCTTTAGGATAAAAAAGAGTAAATAGAGCGGGTTTCATTATTATCATGGTTGCTTGCAACCCTTCCGGTGTTATAGAAATGACAAACAAAAGCACCACACAAAGGAATGCGTGCGACACGGAATATAGAAATCTAACACACTTTGACAAACCCGTTATGCTTAAAAAGTGAAACTGCATTTTTACGACATCAAGCCTTGCCAACTCGTTGCGTGTATAATTGTTTTGGCAAAGGCAAAAAGTGTGATGCAACAAAGATTTCGAAAGAATCAGCATATATTCTGTGTGGGCTACCTATGCAAATTCACTTTGCTCAATATTTGCGATATCTGCAAAACCTCTCAACCTTTTCTTTGATTTTTGTATCATGCTATGCTCTAAACTCTTTTTTACATTGGCTTTCTACCAGCTGGAATCTTTGCAACACATGAATGTAAGCAATAATCGATTTGATGAATTTCCACTACGACTTTGTTTCGCGGAGTCACTCAAAACTCTGAAGTACAGCCAAGACAATGGAGTGAAGATGAATGTCTTGCCGGAAAACATATCAAACCTGGACCAGCTGGAGGTATCTGTTAACGAATATCTAAAAGTCATTCAGTTTGGTATTTTCGACCCAGTGGTTGATGTTTTGTTGGTTTATTAGATTGCATTGATAAAAAAGATTAAAGTTTCACTGAAGCGATACAAAAACTGTGGTCGATCGAGGGGTAAAGCTTGGGTTGATTTCCCTTATAAAGTTCGTTTCATTTACAGTCCACCTAATCAACAAACTCTTCGCTTTCCTTGACTTCTGAGCTTCTTGCACATACTGTGAAAATTATGTTTACTGTGGAAGTTGTACAGTGTAGATATATTTGACACCACTTTTGCCAAATGCCCTCGCAATACAGCTATGTCCAACCCAAATGGCTTACTGAGCCAAAAAATATGTCAATATTTTTACAAGGGCCGCACATTAAATGGCTTACTTTGACCTCAGCAAACTAAATTTACCTTAAACTAATATACTGAAAGTTTTCGAATCCAAATTGCAATGATAACAGACGTGATAAAGTGGCACTGAGTACCACCTGCATCAAAAATGTAAAATGAAGGATTATCAAAATACGGACAGGTTGTCAGTATTTATGATATTTTTACTACAGCGAAAACCAACTGGGCCGCATAAAACCCTCGACTGGACCGCATGCGGCCCGCGGGCCGTGGACATTAACTACCTTAATATAATACCAAGTCTAGATAACGCCGCTGGACAAAAACTGACTCATACGAAAACATACGAAAACGCGAAACAAAGTTGACATAGCTCGATGATGTTCGATAAAATGGAGCACGAAAGAAATACGCTGCGATTTAAAAAAGTTTGCAGGGTTTCATTCGGGATGAGTGCTGTTCAGGTTTCCAATCAGCATTGTGCACCGCTGCACCTAGACGTTGGTGTTGGTTGACGAAATTTTACTTTGTGCAAGAGGTTATTTCAAACCGGGTTTCATTGTTTTATTCCAGGAGTTGTGCATCGATCACAACAACCTGTCTTCTCTGCCAACTTCCATCGAGTGCTGCAAGAACCTTCGCAAACTGTCAGCGACACACAACCAACTGAAAACGCTACCTGACTCGTTGTGCGATCTAATGCGCCTCGAGCAGTTGACACTGTCTGGCAAGTGCATTCAACATCTTAATCCTGTAGGAACACACTTGCACGATACTCTGCTGGCAAGCGTTGAACAATCTGAGTAGGACCGGATCTAACTAAAACACGCCTATACAGTAGTGAACTGCTTTGATTGAGCCATAACTTGTCTTGGAGCATGACTGCGCTTAGCGAGAGATGCCCCTGTGGCCTGTGCTTTACAGTATTACATTTTTTCGTGGCGCACCCATGGGTCATCTGTTCTGAAATATATAAAATGAAAGGAACTTAACAACTGACTTGACCTGCAGGAGATATGGCGCAGCAAGCCTTTCCCACTTGTTCCGATCAAATAACCCTTTCAAGTTTTGACATACAGCAGCTTGTTCTTTATGTACCTTGAATAAGACCAAAGCATTTAAGCCAAGGCTGTGGAACCGGTAGTCAAATTTCAGGCTCCGGCTCTGGGAATCTAATTTTTTTGGCTCCGGCTCCAACATCTTGAGATTTTTGGCTCCGGCTCCAGAACAATTTGGTCCAAAAAACAGAAAAAATATTGTACTATTTGTACAACTCGTTTGAACCGGAATCCAAATTTCAGGCTCCGGCTCCACCATCGAAAATTTTTTTGGCTCCGGCTCCAGCCATCCAAAATTGCATGGGCTCCGGCTCCACAGCCCTGGTTGAAGCAAACATCAATTTTCCGAGCATGAGGGTGGGTTTACCTTTTTTTCTTTTTACATGTTGCAAAGAACTGGTGCAAATGTGCGACAGAAAAACACTTAACGGATACTAACTGCTCTAACTGTTAAAAAATAGTTTGCCTAAGAATATGACGTTGGTCTCTGATTCTGAAAAACAACTAAAATTTTGCAGGAATAAAAAATCAAAAGCGCCAAATAATGTAAGTAAATTTCATTTGGAAGTGTTCAAAGCAAGGTTTTTAGATTCTATTAGTTATAACTTTAAAAGATGGTTTCATTCAATTTGCTTTTTTCATTCCAGATAACAACATCCAGGCTTTGCCGTCTCAATTCTATCAGCTTGTTCAACTTAAACTAGTGGAGCTAAGTGGCAACCCAATCACGCGTCCTCCGAGACAAGTGACCGAAACGAAAAACATCAACCCTATTGGACGATACGTAAAGAGCGCAGAGAATCGAGATGGTAAGCCCCCGCAAAATCATCTGCGCGAGTGCTGACTTCGGCTGTCGAGTCTCGAATTTCAAGATGAAGCCGGATTTTGCTTTGTGTAATGTTGCTAAGACGTACTGGAAGGTTTTTCAGCGGGTGGACGGAAACTGTTTGTTCTGAAAGATTCGTCATTGCAACTAGGTTTCGATGTTAACCGCAACATCTTGAACTTGTCAAAATATTATGGTCAACACAGAGTACCTTTTAGGAAAATTAGGTCCGGCATTTATCCAATTCGTGTGTAGTTCACGCTAAAGCTAACTCTCCAAGGACCGCCTTAACTGTGTCTACTGAAAAGTGACGGCGTAGCTTGCCCTGAAAAGATTTGCTTCTTCCTCTGCCATCAATTATAGTTAACACACAAGATAATTTTATATCACAGTTATATATTAAATACTTGTTGCATGCAAAGAAAAGAGCATAAAAAGTTTTCCATGCAGAAGACTTTATGCAAAAGAAAGAAAGCAGAAGGTTTCGTGCAAAAAGAAAGAGTGAAAAGGAATATTCTCGCATTGAATGTTGCATTGTATCATGAACAGGGCGTTACGTCGCGTTAGGAACCAGATCATGCGCATGCGCTGTTTACGATCATTCGTTCACACGCAGGCTCAGTTATCATTCTCAATCCACACAGTCATTTCTGTTGCTACCATGGACACGTACTGAGCGCGGCGATAGTTCGTGCGAATTTATATAAACGAATTTATATAACCTTACGATTTTAATTTTAAATGACAACGTTTTAATATAGATTGCGCATTTATCATATAGAATTTATTATAGTTTCTATTATTATATATTTAACTCAAATGTGTGTTTATCAAATGTTGCTTATCGAACGTACACTTCTTGTCGTATACCACTCAGTCGCCTTGCCGAGGGAGCCTGCAATCGCTATTGGCAAAAAATCGCATTCGCCAGGCCATAGGTCAAGTTCTCATGACCAATGACCATTGTTCGACAAAGTTCGCATTGTCAAACCATTTCGTTCCACAATGAACCTTGCTGCTGCTTATAAATTAATTATTTTTTCATCATTTCGTGCGGCTTATATATTTGATTTCTTTACATTATGGAAAGGTGTAGGATGACGCTCAGTCTTTCCTGGGCTACCTTTTTTTGACCAAACCCTCTTTTCACATTCTATTCTATTCAGCATCACGTGCACATCCGTCACAGGAGGGATTATGATGAACAGAAGGCAGTTGTGTGTAAACATCATTACCAGGGTTATGAGTAAACGCGAAACGTGGTAGTACGGGAAAGTATCTCAAAGGCTTAGGTAACCTACGTTCAAGTGCGGTTTGCAATGAAAGGCGGCTTACATTAATTTTTTTAATCCATTTTGTGCTGCTTACATTCAAGGGCGGCTAACAATCGAGTAAATGCAGTAATGGCGTTCTTTCTCTTGCGAAATTCATGGAAGACGTTTAGGGTTGCCAGATGCGTGTTGTGAAAACACCAGCCATTTTTACAACAGCGACAGATCCAGGCTGTGTTGTTATTCGTAAGAGCATATTTAATGGTACGGGATTCGCGAATAACATTTTTAAAAAGAACGTTTTCTTGGCAACGTATTTATTTTTTGTGTTGTTTTCTCTTCAATTTCATAAAGCTCCGACAATGCTTGTATTGAAAATTTGCAAACAGTGTATAAACATATGCTTTGTCAGCAGAGTCTATAACCCTATGCTGAGCATTAGAATTAAACTTACCACGGCATGCTTAACTCTGCTTGCAATAGTTCAGACCACCCCACCTACGCAGCTTTCACGGTTACGTGCCACAAAACAATGCTCATACAAATCACGATAGGATGACGCAGAATGGTAAGTATGACCAAACAAAGGAACTGGGAAAACGGAGAGAGAGTGAGTATTGTTAAGCCTTAGAAGCAATAATTTGCCCCTGTTTTGGCCCCAAATGAACTTCGTTTAGGGAACTGTACTGACAAGATTCATTACCAGAGTCATAATAATTTGATAAGTTCTGCATTAGTTATTTTGCAGTTACTGCAAAATATTTATTTTCAAATAACGGCTTCAGACATTGATTTTTGAAATACCGGCGGCTTCTTATCGGCGTCTGCCAAACTTGCAGTAGAATACCGGCCATCTGGCAACCCCAACGACGTTTGATATTTTAACATTATTGATAATATGCTCAGCACACCAAAGACCTTTGTGACAAGCAAATTTTGCCCAGTTTTTCCGAATTGGACAATACAATTTGGGCATTAGCCTACTGCTGCACGCACTTTTTCAAGAACAGTAAGCAATAATGACAATTGTTATTTCTTACATTTTTTCAAAAGTGTGATATGTAAAAATGTCAGATTTACAAGACTTTTAAAATTTCAACAAATTTAGCCCGATTTTTTGAAAACTTGGAAGTTGTGTGATCGCACATCCATCTCCTACAAACTGAACACATTGAAAACGTATAAAGGTTATCTGAGCGTGCCATCACTGTACAAATTGCTGAAGATGCCACAAGTCAACGGCATGAATAAACTGCCGCAAATCGAAAAAAGGTCAAGAAGCGGTGTCTCAGATGATTATGGAAAATATGTAGGGTATTTAGACATTTTGGTTTTGTTCTATATGTCGAATTTTTTCTTTTTTGTTTCAGAAGCTCTTTTGTCTAAAATGATAAAAACTGTGGCAATTCAATGTCCAATCGACGAATTCAGCCGGTTGTGTGCAAAGCTTCGTCTTCCTCCAGAATTTTTAGATCAAGTAACTTCTGACAAAACCATGACAGAAGACCAGCAGCTGGTGATTTTGCTCTGGAAGTGGAGGAACAGGTGATAGTTTTGGGGCTAAGGAATAAAATTTAGCCAAAAAATATTTGTGCCAAACCCTTTATTGGCATTTAACCAGAGAATATCTTACCAAATAAATGACCATATTTTGAAAACAGCTAGGAATACAGGCAATTCCAAAGCCCTAGGTTTTGTTTTTTTGCAAATTTCGTATACTTAGAAAAATGTTAGAAACCTGTGTTTCCATGTCTTTTCTTGATTTTCACAGACAAATGGAATGGTGCCCAAGTTATTTTACAAAAATGCCCCTGAAAGCCTATAAATAGAAAATTGAGGCACTCTACTATCCTGGATTCCCTGATGTGTTGGAAATCTGTTGCACCCTACCACCTTAAAATTTCAATTTGATTTGAAGTCAAAATGTTTTGTGACATATACGACATCGGAAATCGATTTTGTGAAGGGTACACCTGACTTGACATGAAGAAACACGGATCTAAAACGCGCCTGACGTAGAAAATTCCCTCCAAACAAGTTGTTTGCAGGACAGTGTAAAAAATTTGTATGCTACATGTGCTTCGCTGCGCAGATACGATTTTGTTGTGAAAGTGATTAAAAATGGGCGTCGGGAAGTCAAAAATAGTTGGACCGGAAACAACAGAGATCACGTGTCCCAGGAAATCGTTATCAAATTTAGGGTTGCATAACATCCTTCATTTTCCGACTCATATGGTGTTTGAAGGTTTCCTGAGCAGGGTGTTGCGTAAATAGTTGGATTTTTATAAATGTCGCAGTTGCCTACGTGACATCAATCACTTCGACGTCTTGCGCTGCTCTCTTAGACGCAGACATTCATCACGTTGTGAACCATCACTTATTCGTAGACACCCAGCCGCAATAGTTTAAATTCCGGTGTATTCAAACCTTTTACTTTTCAGGAACCCTTCTTCGGGAACGCAAGGCCAAGAAAAACTCATGCGCTTGGTTGACCTTGTTGATTTGCCCAAACTGCTTGAAGACTTGAAGCTCATGCGGCTTCGCTCCAGGGCTTTGAAGCTCTGACAATATCAAATCAGCATATCCAACATGTTGCGGTGTTGACATATTTACTGCAGGCTGAACATGAGATTAAATATTTCTTTGTGTGGTCGATCGCGTGGCTACTCTTGTTTGAGCCATTTCTGGCCCCCTTACGCAGTGGCGTACCTAGGGTTTCCCGCGCCTGGGGACAAAGTCAGTTTAGGCGCTCCCACCCAGCCCGTTTGTGATAGCATAGATGCGGAGAATGAGCAGGGAGTAAAGGGGCGTCGAAGGCTGAGTCGGGCCCTGTATATGATTGTTTCTAGATTCGTCTGGTAACTTCATGACTCTGACGTCACGGAATTGACGTCAAGGTCTTTGCATCTTGGAAATCATTAACTATCTATCGTAGAGTTAAGAATCTAATCATTGCGCGTAAGCTATATCTATCCCCGCTTTGAAATTTCGGTTACGATTGAACATTCAAAATGTTGTATTGCGACAGTCCAAATTGCGGTAATAAATTTGAATTGTAGCATCTAATGAAATAAACTGTAACAAGTAAGCAAAAAGTTCCATGATATCTGCAAAATTCTGCATGAATTTTATTGACGGAAGTTTATGGGCACAAAATTCTTCTGATAACACAACATGATATTGGCTAGAGTTGCACCTTGTTTTCAATAAACGGGTTTACCAGAGCCCATAGGTGTAGCAACAGGCAAATTTTTGGGGATGCGAAGGATTTTTGCAGGAATTTTCCCAGACTTGCCAGAAAAGTTTATGTGCGACTTTTGCCTACAAATATTCTCCCACAAATATCATAAAGACCTTTTTTGTATGACCTCCAAAAAAAGGTCTTCATGTGTTTTTCTGTAAAGGTTGGGCGCCATTTTTGCCCAGATTTTTAGGGATTTTTGGCAAATCAAAACTTTTGGGGGTGTGCTTGCACCACCGCTTACTACACCACTGCCAGAGCCTTCTGATGATCTCAAAAACAGTGTAGCCTACCCGCTTGCAGGCACGGAAATCCCCCCCAATTTCGAAAGTAGCACTAACAATTGTCAGGTCAATCAAGCTTTGGGTGTGTGAGCCAAAGAAATGCGTCAGTGCAAATCAACGAAACTGCTTTAAAAAACTATTCTACCTCAACTTTTGGTCGAACCTAATCAAAGTAATATGTTTTACCAATTGCCCATGACTAATCAAACATTGTGTATAGTGTAAATGCTGGATAATTCATGCATTGGTTGACCTTTACATGAGGTTTAAGCTCCGTGTGGAAGTTGGTGATAATGAAATACAAACTTGTATATACGCGCATGGCATCGGAAGGATTTTTTCCAGGCAGGGGTCAATAGTGGATTTTCCAGAGGTAGGTTTGAATTCCAGTAGGTTGGTTGAATATGAAAATAAGTTGAATCAGCTTGAAAAAGAAAAAGAACAACTACGCGATAAGATGGTTCAGAAAACAAATCTGCTTGTCTTCCAACTTG
>JGI24022J15233_10009849_pt1 | contig 10797 bp, 9 predicted proteins | sample Ectturendosymbi2_FD_15233 | JGI IMG/M metagenome (IMG submission 15233)
CACTGCTTCTGCCTGTTTGTCAATTAAAACCATGAGCTGAGCAGGAGCCATTCGTGTCAAATTGATTTGTGTCGTCAGGGCTTGCACTCGTGTGATCTACTCCCGTGCTGGCTTCGGTCAAAGGTTGCTGGCGTGGTTTGCTAGTGAACCTACATCCACCAACTCCTTTTGCCCAAACTAGTCAAGGTTACCTTAGGAGAGATTTTTGTAAAGAAATTTTGTTACACCTCAGGTAACCATAGGTCAATTTGGGCAAATTTTTGTTCTCCATCGAAAACTACAAAACTTGTGCAGCTTTGGATAGGACTGCCCGAAAGAGCGTCTAAAAAGATGCAGCTATTGAAAGAACCAGCTTTCTACGTGAGCGTTAACTAATTTTTAATTTAAGTACAAGAACCATTTGCCCAAATTGGGCAGAGGTTACCTGAGCAGGGTGAAGTTACACCACTTGAAACCAGCATTTTGCAATCTGGACTCTTCTCGCATAATTGCTTGCCATCTACATCTGAANTGTACACAGCTCCTAAATTGTCANACGTAGATTTTAGTTTCTCACAGTCAGGACCTTTTCACAAGGCATTGGNCATCGAACAGAAAGCCAACTTTGGACAGAAAAAGCTAGCTCTAAACAAGAANAACAAATCTCTTGCATGAGTTAACATTTTTGCTCAACTAGTACGACAACGATACTAACTGCTAATTTTTCGAGGACAAACTAATGTTCTCTACCTTAGTTTCCGGAATGGAGCATTATATTCAGCCTATTTATCGGACACTAGTGGCGATCGAAGAAGTTTCATAAAGGCGGGGTGGGCCGCAGTAATTTAAGTAATTTATAAATTTGTGCGACCTCAACAGCAGTTATTTGAGCATCAGTCAGATTCTCACAGCCACGGACTTAAACTCGTTTCAGCCAGATTCTGACTAAATATCTTCTTGCCTGAAACGCAGCAGTACGGACTGACTTATCCTTTCTTATAGCGTGAGAAGGACGAGGTCTCGTAGATATGGCAACCGAACGTTCTTGTTGTCAGTGTCTGACCGTCGTGCTATAGCATGCCACAACACCAGTTTTGTCATGACGCTTGGTGGTGCTGGCGTAACACGCCCGACTTAATGCTTCAGGTAAGGGTGCGGTGTTGATGCAGCTATGCAGTTTATAAATGCATGGCAAAGGGGCATAATGAGGGGGGATAAGATGGGCACAATTCCCCGGGCGCCGAAAAGGCCCAACAATGTCACAAGTACTTTCTTCAAAACAGCACATTTGCTTCGGGAAGACCTCAGGCTCAAACATAGGCGCGCCAAACTTGCTTATTGTCCCGGGCGCCATCTAACCTTGTTACGTCCCTGTCCCTGGCATGCGGCGCAAAATCGAGGTTCAAGAAACTGTACATAAATATTTTAATTTTTGCCAAGCAAGTTTTGCACCCCGTCAAAGTGACCCCCATGGCACGTGCCACGCCTGCCATACCCTAGATACGCCACTGGCTGTCTAAAACTGTTGTGTACAGTGTTAACAGATTTAGCAACAGCCGATAGTACGGTCGGCCATACTCACTTATACGCATGAGTGGCGAAAATTTGCCCCCGGTTAATAAGCCCAAAATCGTCCGATCCCGAGGTGGGCTTAATAAGCGGGGACTACTGTACTTGATATTGAAGCACAACAACGTAGAACCTTCTCAGTGACGTCAGGAGATTTATTGACACTGGATATTTATCTTGTACGTTTGGATTGATTTGCGTCTACGGCTTGTTACCTCTAATTTGTTGGGTCTTTCACACTTCGATTTTTGTTTTTATTCAACAGAAAAAAGCTTTTTAACCTGTAGGTTTGATTTCTAATATAGGTTTTGTATTCCGCGTTACAATTGCAAACGCAGGGAATTGATAGGTCAAAGAAGTTAAAATTTAAAGTTTTTAGGTCAAAAAGTGGTTGCCCTAGTTATGATAAACTTAACGTAAAACATGTTTCAGCGTCCGTTGTTTTATTAAGCAAACATCAACAACATGATCACTCAAAATGAACCAAATTGCACAGCAGGGGCGTGCAGAGGTCTGATGTTGCCCGGAGCGAATACTTGATTGCATGCCTGCTTGTCGAATTCTAGTGTTGACGAATGTGATATATATTTAGGCCCACAGTGACACTACCTGTCCAGACGTTTGCCACGTCGAAACGGATTTCCCTACACAAACGTCACCTCAAGGGAGAACAAAGAAAAGAAAAAAGCTCCACGAGTCTCGTACCACGTTACGCAGCAGTAAGCAAGGCAGTTGACCGTTGTAAAACGTACGTGAAAGGCATAGGTGCAGCAGGCAAATTTTTGGGGATGTTAAAGATTTTTGCCCGAATTTCCCTAAACTGTTTGTGTGAGTATTTCTTCCCACACAAATCATGTTTGGGATGACATCCAAAAAAAGTCTTCATGTGGTTCTCCCCACGTTGGGGGCCATTTTCATCCTTATTTTCAGGTATTTTGCGAACTTTTCATAGATTTTTCCCAGATTTTCGACAAATCAAAACTTTTGGGGGTGCGCTTTCTCCCCGCCTCCTACACCACTGGTGCAAGGTCACAGACTTCGTCCCGCCCCCTCTGCACACAAGCCAGTACTGTATTCATCATTTAAGTAAAAATATGCACCTCGTAACATCGCCGCAGCTTGTATTAAGTTGTCAAAAAAAAACAATTCGCCACAAAAAGATTTTGCTTTCAAATGTTTCTTGTGCTCTTAAGCGTACTGGGTAACTGACAAGAACGCAGAGATCACTGCACTTATGTTTATAGCAACAGTCCAAATATCTGCGTTTTATTTGAAAAAACATCCAACAATCAAAGCACATTCATCTGAGAGATAAGAGGTGCGTCAGGGTAGGTACAGGATATATTGCTACATATGCATAAAAGCGGTACTTTGACAGGCAAAAATGATTGTTTCTACTTCTTGATTGCTTCTACTACTTCTACATCTCGTGCTTCTTGATTAAATCTTCCAATCTGGCTTTGTTGGCACCACTGAACCGTTCCACCTAAAAAAGCAAAATAGGAGTAATAATGACAACAGTATCAAGTTCGGACAGTTCGCTTCACGACTCCTAAGGATTAGGAAAAAGACTGGGCTCTAATTGATTTATCAATGTTAGCAAGCTGGGATCAAACGAATTCGTAATATACTGCTGGGGAAAACGAGCACACCTGCTCTTCCCAGCTTCGCATGAGCTCATTTCATGAGTTTGACAATTATTTCTGAGATGCATGAATTGGGATTTTAAAAAATGTGAAAAAATTTTCACAGGCTTAAATTTTCACCGAAGTAGAAAAAATGTACAAACGTTACTGCGTTGAAAAACCTGGGCTTGTTAAACTCAACATTGATGAGTGTTTTTTTGTAACTGGTCATTACAGCACGGACAAACATAGTTCAAGGGAATTTTTAACTGCCCTTGACCTTTCTTCACAAACTAGACAATGGTTAAAATATGTCTGCTTAAGCCTTAAACTCTAAAGCTACAGTCTACTAATTGCCTGAGCCTCAATTTCGTAACTACTATTATGTTACATTCCTTAGCAGTTACAGTATACGCCATGTACTGGCGTTAATGTACGAAAGCGACCTCAAATTGATGTCGCGGTCAATTTGCTAAGTACAGTTTGAGGTTTGGCCGGTTCTTTGGAGTTCGGGTGAAAAGCTCGGACTTTTCGTCGGGATGTGTCACAAACATTCCGTGTCAACTCCGTTCAGGGCAGCAGTTGCCACAATGGAGCACATTACCGAACAAGTCCACACTACCACGGTGGGTTGTCCGATGCCAACCGACAGAGAGCTATATGAATAATACTGGCTTCTGCGCCTTGTTAGCAAGTAAAATCGGTCAATTTTGAAAAGCACCACCAGCTCACCAATAACTGCACAGGTTCTTCAGCGCTGCGGCTGAATGCGGCGGATTTTATCCGCAATGCGTCACGCAAACTACCTGCTCGCACCATTAATTGTTGCGAACAAGGAACAACCACGGGTGCACGCAGTCTGGGTAATAAAACTGTTTTCAGTTTACTTTTTGCGGGCAGCCGAAGATGTCCAGAAACGCAATCACTTAATCAAACTCAAAACACATAATGCCGACTCCGGTGAAGTGAAAAACTCGTTTGGAAAAAATTCAGCACAATTAACTGACCGCATGTTCGTCGAAACTATGAACCCGTGGCTGGAACGAACCTTACTGCTAATATCCTAGTTTCTTAATATCAACAGGCAGGGTTTTTTTAAGGTTTGGTTTAAGGGAACACCAAGAAATTTTATGAGGCCGCTAGTTTTAGCAAAACGTACAAAATAATTATCCAAACGTAGTGTTTATTACAGTATTGGCAATCACAGTGCACAATTAGTACTGCTGTATTTACAGAAATGTCAACACAAATTTTTCAATTTCAACTTCAATAAACAGCTGTTGTTCGTTAGTGAAAGCATCGGTTTCTTACTCGTCATATGCAGATTCTAGGGTCTTCATTGCTCGCTGTGTCACTCCGTTTATTATTTGCTTTTATCCATTTCAATCACAAATTTCATGAGCAATCTCAAGAGCGCCCTGATCATCGAGCTACTCTGGACCCAGTCTAGTCGCCATGGGGGTGCGGTTAGCCCCCAAACAAAGCTCCTAGACCCCAAATTGAAATATGAAATACGTGGAGTTTTATATCGCTCTTAAGCTATTTGGTGCGCAATCGCAAACCATCTTTGACAGATCTATAGAAAATGACCATCTTTCATCGAATCGTACAGGTTCACAAATCCTTACAAAAGTTCGTCTAAAAAAATGAGACTTCAGCCCAGTGTGCTCCCCTGCTTATTATTACATACTTCTCATCAGCACCTACAGTATCACCATGAGTGCTCGCGTTCATTATTGGTGCTCGCGATGAAGCTCATCGCTGTACCTATGAGTAATAAGTCCTTGTGAACTTGAATTTTTCCCATCAAAGACAAACGATTTACCAGTTAGGACGATTTCCTGGGAACAAGCACTCTGGAAAAATGGGCTTGAGGTAGGGAGTTTCGCGACTAACAGCGTGCTACGGGGTAATGTTCAGGGCAGTTTTTGCTGCATGCTTTCAGCGGTATGGACTGGCGCATTTTGACGCAATGTGACTGTGATGTCAACAAAGTGCTTTCCATGAAAAACACTTCCTCCAGAAAAAGTTTGCCAAAAAAACTACCTGGANGTTTTCTTGAGCTGTACGCAATTATTTTTTGGACTTCCCGCATACTTTCCCATTCAGTTTGCGTTTTCCTATCGTAACTCCTTACCGAGTTGATATGCCCGTGTACTCAACGTGTTGTCTCTTTGATAACATATCAATTGCAATCGGTCGGTCAACCTTTTCACGCAAGTCAAAGACAGCATTTCATGGGCAAGCGAAAAACGGAAGTGTTGAAAAGTCTAATGATAAAAATAACGGTCAAAGCAACGAACAGACATTTCGTAAACGTTTTGGTAAACACTGTTATACCACCATCGTTTGCGCCATGCATGAGTTTTGTTATAATTTTTTTAAAATCACTTTACAAAATATTTTTTCCTCAAGAACTTTTAAGAAAATGCTTTTTTTCATCAGATTTCTAAAACAAAAAATATTTTAGTCACAAGTGTCTTCAAACCGAAAAAAACACCAATGGTGAAAAAATGATTCAAGCAAAAGGTAGTTTTTGTCCCAATTAAAATTGTCTGTATCACAAAATATTCCAATCAACTACTTTCCACAAGGGAGACAAAGAAGGGATCGATCAGAAAAATATTTAATAGGAAGTCGATTTCACGTAATACTGCGCATCCTCACAACGCCGGATTTAGTTGGTGGGGGGTCTGGGGCCCAGGCGTGATGGGAGGCCCCATGTGCATACACAGAATCTTAGGTAGGGGATGATCGATGAAGTCATTACTATTCCTTGGGTCATCAATCTTTATTACGTAATCTTGAGACGTCACATAAGTTAACTCAACTGTAACACAACTTTTTGATACAACATGATATTTGACATTGATTAGCGATTTGTGAAACTTTTACACAACCGGTCACCAGAAGCATCGCATCTTTTTTCGATAATCTGCTTGAAAAAAGTTTTTAAATTTTTTTTCAAAGAAGTTTCTGGATGATCCAACGTTTTCATCATCTCCTCTAAACGCCAATCGTCGATCAGCAAATTTTATGACAGAAACCAAACGTTGCAGAAGTGATTTGCAATACAGTTCGCATTAACTAACCTGTCAGGCTAGCTCCGTATAAATTCTTCCAAGTGATTTACATCTGCGGTTAAACGTAATCGTGGTATCTACGTGTTTCATTGATTGCTCGTGTCTCCTCAACAGGCCTGCAGGCACGGGGGGGCAGTTTCCCCCAAAATTTTTTGTGCCCTCCCAAAATTTGTTGAGACTGCCCAGAAAACTTTTTTTAAAGCATAATAAGAACAAAAGCCTTGTCCCCCATAAAAATGTATTTTGACCCCCCAAAAAACTGAATACATGGTTACGGGCCTGCTCCTCGGGCGCTCAAGAGCGTACTTCCAGTCGTAGAATCCCTTTACAACAAGGAAATGCGCATATTTGGTCGTATCTGGGCACATCAGTCTACAAGTCAAATAATAAACATAACCTTGTGAACAAGAAAAACAAAGCCAGCTTCTGTCAACTACTTCGCCGTTGTGGTTCTGGTGACGAATAAGATTTATGGTGCATTTCCGTTACGAGTTTCTTTTCTGTATTGTGGATGTTGTGGGACATCATGGTTTAAAAATAACTTTTCGTCGCAATGTCGAAGAGTACAAGTTTCATTTTTCAACCAATAATCCCGCATTTTTGGCATATTGGCTAGCCACAGACCGATATCTTTGCCTACCGTGACAGCGGCAACTATCTCATCTATCGTGTTTTTCGATGATGCTTCTTGACCTTCTTCTGTTAGTGGTGCTGCACCGCTGGTCAAAGGTCTATTCTCATTGTTACGTACAACTAGGTCTGTCACAGCATGTTCCTCGATTTTCTGCCCTCTTCACAGGATCCGCAGAAATGTCTCCGCTGGACTTCATTGTCACTGCAGAATAGTAATCTTGAATCCCTTTTGACTTCGCTGCAACTTCTCTCATTTCTGCCTCTTATGCTTTTTTGTTTTTTAGAACCACTTGGACAAGCTCTACAGTTGTTAAGGTGTCGATACTCTTTCCTACTGTCCATGTTTATTTGTTAATAAGCTCGAGAATAGGGTTGCCATATATTTATCAGCAAAAAGGAGGACTTACGCCTGTCACTTAGTTAACTGTATTATCTGCACTTTAACAAGTCAAACAACAAATATTCGTCAGTTTTAAGCGTTTAAACAAGACGTCGGATGTGGACGATGTTCCAGTCAAAACATATAAATCAAAATCCTTATTAACTTGTCCTATTTAGCCCGTGAATTTGTCCTATTTTAGCCCGAAATATTCTGCAGTTTCCTTAAATTTGTTAAAAATGTAGTATTACCTTTAAACAATATTATGAAACTGCTTGCATGAAATATGTTTCAAATTGTATACCAGATTCAATAAAGAAGAAACTGGTGCAACTAGAAAGATTTCTCTTTCTTTTAGGTTTGTGGTTGCATCACGGAAAAAACTACGTTCCGCATTAGCGTAATGATCCATAACGCTGAAGAAAAACTATGCAATCTTTTATCAATTCGCTGAAGCATTCAATGATATTGCAAGTTACAAAATGTTTTGCCCACCTTTCATGTTCCATCATGTTACAATAAATTACATTTGTTTGATGGTCTTTCTGCACGAACTCAAACAAGTTTGGTATTGGTCAAACAGTTCAGCTTCATCAATAGAAACGTTTCTCAAGGAGATACTATTCCATGCTTCAACATTTTCCCATTGTTTGCAACAGAATTTAGTCAAAGCAGTGAAATTCAGCAAATAAAGTGGTCCATTTATCCAGAAATGCAACACAAGATTTGTACAATACAGATACATCTGACACGAATAAATCACAGTCACGATCCTTGCTTTCTTCTCGGAATTTTTTTTAGTGCTGATTTAACTTGGCTTGATACGTTCATCTGATTCTCTCTTGAACTGCTGCTTTCGCAGTGGCGCAACACGATACAACCTCGACAACTGATGCTTTTGTCTTCTCAATATCCCGAACTTGCTCATTGGAAACAGCCACAAATGATTGCAAATCTCTTAAATAGAGTTCGCTCAGAGAATTCACACAAAAAAAAGTTTCAGAACAACACTTGGCTTGTCGATGGACATGAAGTATGACTGTGAAGCTGGGTACAATTGAAGCATCCTTGGCAAGCTTAGATAAAGTGTTAGCCACCTGTTTACGCTATGAGAAGAAGTTTTTGGTAGTCGATATCCACAAAGCCGCAACAGTCTTTTCACCTTTCTGTGCGCGCTGTGAAAATGCAACCACACGTAATGCACTCAGCTTCAAAATCGTGTCGTCCTTTTCTGACAAGGCATACTTCTGACGTAGCTTTTCATTAAATTGCGAAACTGCGAACCAGTGATTAGCTAGGTAGAAACTACTACACTAAGCTATATACAATTCATGCAATACACTGTTTCACCGTGCCACGGTTCATCAAAAAAACAAATATAGCATAATGGAGTCAGCAGTTCGCACTCTAATGCCGAAGTCATTGAGATACCGAAAAAGGATTTACCGCTGTTACGTAACGGTTAATGTGAAGGCATTCCCGCCTTTTCAGCCGACAATCACAACATAAATTAATTTGACAGGTTATAGACCCTTCCATACACTAAGATACGCCACCAGCTCGTACCCTGTTGCAGCTGCGTAGGGACAGCTTGCTGTATGTAGGGTTGCCAGATGGCCGGTATTTAACCGGCCCGGACGGTATTTTACTGCTAATTTAGCAAAGGCCGGTAAGAAGCCGCTATTTTGAACATCGGTGCCTAAAACCGGTATTTTGAAAATAAGTAATTTGCAGTAACTACAAAAACAACTAACGCAAAACCTCTCAAATTTATTGACTCTAGAAATGAAACTTGTCAGGACACTTCCTTCAGCGAAGTTCATTTAAAAAACACTCATTGTCTCTCCGTTTTCCCTTTTCCTTTGTTTGGTCATAATTAGCATCTTCCGTCTTCTTAAATGTGATCTGTATGAGCATTTCTTTTGGAAATTAACCGTATAACCAGCGTAGGTGGTGTTATTGTCTGAACTACTACCGCAGGCCTATGCTATTGCAGGTAGAATGCAGGAAGATCATAAAAATGGACAGGACGACAGTGACATTGACGTGACTAGCGAACCTTTCGCAATCATGCGAGCTGCATTGAACAGACACATTATTTCTTCAGCGGACTACAACCGGCTCAAGCAAGGGCCAGCGAATCAACCGGGAGGTCATCTCTCAGCCATTCTTAGTGGTCCAGAAAGTAGTGAGAAATTTTTTGAAAAGCTTCAGGTGTGCTAAAAATGTTTGTTGCAAACTGAAGACAGTGTAGCACGCAATAAATTATTAGTTGTGCTATGGTGTTCATACAGGTAATACTACCGTAGAAAAAAGCAAATACCATCAAATTGTACGGAAAGTTGTTCACTTCAGAAATTGAGATACAACATGTAAAATTGGGATTTTACTAAACGCATTATTTTTTAGAGTTTAATAAAACGCCTCTCTTCAAATTAAGCACTACAGTTATCGTTTTTAATTTTTATGAAAAAAAGGTTAGTTTTGCTAATGCTTAGCATAGGGCTATAGACTATGCTCACAAAGCGTACGTCTATATAATGTTTGAAAAATTTTCAAATCAACCATTGTGCACTGTGAAAGATTCATGAAATTCTATTAAAAAAAATAACACGAAAAAAATGAATGCATTGTAAAAGTGTTTTTATATGTTTTTCGAGAATCCATTAAATGCGCTTACGAATGCAGCTTAGAATTGTCATTATGACAAAATGACCGGTATTTTTACAAAACGCATTTGGCAACCCTAGCTGTATGCAAATACAATATACTATAGCCAGAGGTGTAACTGACAAAGGGGCAGAAGGGTCAATTGCTCCCCCATGGCAAGCTAAAACGTAAAAACCCTTCCCTCACTTAACTTATACTTCGTTTTTAGTATTCGTTTGGTTTTCGGTAGGTTGTTCTTTTTGCGTTTTTCGGAGTATTTCCTGGTGATTTAGGGTTTCAGTATAGCCATCCACATCCGGATTCACCATCATGTCTCAAGTATTTTCTGAGTATTGCTAGTGGGCTCCGCACAGTGACCAGTGGGCCCCTTCAGTGCCATTGTGACATTTTTTATTGTCCTCGGAGAACAATTAATTTTTATGAAAAAAGAGGACATGTCCTCCACAAAGAGGACGTATGGTAGCCCTACTTAATAATGCTACTCGTATGTGACCTGTGCAAATCTGAATAAGACAGACGCAATCTAACAGTAACCAGTAGAGACGTAACCTGATGCGTTCTACGTACGTGGCTTTCCCTTGACCTTGCATTCACTACATTCAGATACCTGACCAGCTTCAGGAAACCTGTAAGTGTAAAAGTTGCTTCGTCATAACACAATATTCAATAGAATTGCTCCATCTGGCCGACCGATAACTAATATAGTGCCTACTCCACAAATACACTTTCGTTGCTAAAAATGTCTAAGTGGCATGCACATGTCGCACATATAGCTAAACACATGAACATGTTGGGGTCCTGGGCCCGGCCCCCCCTCTAAATCCGGCGCTGCATCCTCAGTTCTAAAAGCTGCATACAG
>JGI24022J15233_10009854_pt1 | contig 10794 bp, 7 predicted proteins | sample Ectturendosymbi2_FD_15233 | JGI IMG/M metagenome (IMG submission 15233)
CCTTCATGTATTTGCGTATTTCATGTTACTGCGATGCATGCTTAAATTCAAGCGACTTGCGTGTGGGAGTGACGACGTTACTCAATACAATACAATTTACAATACAATTTAGCAGATTGAAAATATAATGTAGTTTCGATTGCATGGGCATTAAGAATCAGTGCCATCCATATCATTTTCTGTGCTAGCTGCCATCTGAGGTTTTTGACTTCGCAAAGCAAATAGCAGAGCTTGTGCATGTCGTGCTGTAAATGCCCAGCTTGCTATCGTGTATTCCAAGCCTGATTTTATTTGAAAAGCCAAGCGTATATGAGTTTTGAGGGATAGGATTGCACTTACAATTTTCCCAATTTTCATCGCAGATGACGTTTCACTAATTATTTGCTGGAAATGTCTCCACCGTGAGTATGAGATCAGGCAATGAGTGGTTCCGTTGCAGAGCCGAGTTTTAGCGTGTATGTGATTACTGATTATGATCATACAGGTCACAATTTACGGACAGAGAAATGGCCGCAAACAGTACCTTTCACCATTCTAGGTTTTCATTTTTCCGTTCCTGAAAAACCGACGTTACCAACTGTTGTCTTCATTCGTCCCTTCCTCCACAGTAATTTGATCTGCTATTGTATCGTTAACGTCGAGTCTGTTCTGTCCTGGTTTGTTGCAGTTGATAGGCCTGTTCTGATCGTTTCTACATATTTATTGGTGATGAATTTAAGGCAATCATTGTATTAATTATAGTTTTTCCTGTTGCCATTGGTTTTGACAAGCAAGAACAAACTGTTGTTTTTTCTTGTTCTTGCCGGACCCAACTTTTTGCTGTCGTCACAAACAGCACTGAAAGAATCCATTTACCTTTTTGTTAAAAAGTTTTTCTTTCCTTCAAAAGCTTCAATGTTGTTTGAGAATCTACCTTTCCATACAGGCTTCGACTTCCAGTAACTTTTACTGACAGGTATAACTATCGCTATGCAATTTGCCATGTGTTTGAGTCCAATGATTTCAAATATTATATCTCATTTTCTTGTTCACGCATATATTTTCTAAATAAATAGTTATGGTCTGCGTAGATGTTTTCTCAACAAATTTCAACTCTAGTTTGATTTTACATTAATTTCTTCAAACTACTTTGTGCATGAGCATTACTTACTTTATTACTTAATTTCAATGCAATGTAACACAAGTACTGATCAGTAGTCTAACTGTAACAATTGTTGTGACACTTTTTTTCCTTTTATTGCTTGTCAGAACGGTGTTGTAAGCATGTCAGGTGACCTGTTTGACAAGTTCTGTCGTGAGAACCTCCCTCATACACATTTTCGGAGCCATGCTCTGGTGGAATTAAACACACAAGTCAAACTATGCGTCGTGGTAGACTACGCTAACAACTGTTCGGCAAGCACAGCATCTTTGCAATATGGACTTCTAATGATTACCATTCCTGAACGTCTTTTCTTCTGACTTCACCAACTACATTGCGGTTGGTACAATAAACCTTGCGTTATTTATACATAGAGAACATGCATTTCGGGGTTTTTGCAAACATCTTATTTCAGTGAATCTTTTAAAAGTTGGTTAAGCAATGCAACAACAATTTTTGCATTTAATTGTTCTGGAAACATTTCCTATGGGTATAAACATGTTGGTGAAAAACGTTTGGAAAACGTCGCAACTAGCACTGTAAACCAGAGGTGGGACCGGTTCCGGATTACCGGAGTCGACTCCGATAGGATTCTGCGTTTTTCTTTCGAACCCGGACCCGGACCCGAAGTCAAAAATTTGTGAAAAAACGGACCCGGATCCGGAGTCACTTTTCCATTTCGGCAGTAGCAGGAGTCTGTGCGGTCATTTCATAGGTAAAAACATGGGTAAATTACCGTTGGATCGATGATTGTAGCCGGAGTCTGAACAGGAGTCGGATTCTCAAATTTGAAGAATAGCCCGACCCGAATCCGGACCCGGATTCTAAAATATTGGAACAGGAGCGGAGTTGGAGTCTGAAAAAGTGACTCCCGCCACCTCTGCTGTAACCGTTTTCTGAATCGATTTGACAAGAACGAATCATCTTCTGGAAATGTTGATCGAGGTCACCACATTACCAACATTTGTTGTCTGACAGCTCAGCCAGTCATACAAAAAGTAAAAATCAAACTTTGTCACTTTTTAAATTGTCCTCAAGTTTGACACCTCCAGCTGAGATTTTGACAACAAAAAACCACAACTTCTAACCATAACGGAATGCAGTCTCGACATCCGTCTGTTAGCACTGTGATTATAAGACTGCCTTTGACAAGATGATTGTTCAGGGTAAGGGTACGTCGAATTTCAACAAGGTGGAGACATATAGTACATGGATACAGTACAGGAAAGCAACCGACTAATATAGGAGTACAAAACAGGATATAAACTATAAGCAAAGATTTAGTATCGTTCCATAACAATCGTGACGAGATCGACAAACTTTTCAAGAACTAGCTGGGATGTTAGCTGCTAGACCTTTCTAGAATTGTTTTAGTGGTAATTCTATTTGTTGATATAAAATTCAATTTCAGTATTACAGTGCGCTTGTGAGTTGTGGCCTGCTCTTCGCTGCATGAACCACAAGAGAGGCGGATCTAAACCTGGTGTTTCGGTGGGCAGTCAAAAGAGCGTTGGCGTGTAAATTCATTATCAATTTTCAGGGTTCAGCAACGCTGTCGCACATGCAGTGTTGGAACCGGGCCAGAAACGTTCAGCACAACCTGACAGCTTGATTGCAAGTGCGAATTAGGACCGACTGCTAGAAATTCCTGTAACAAGGCAATTAATTTGCGTCTAAATAAAATTCAGCAAATATCAAAATTTGAAGTCTAACCCAAATCCTTGCATTGAATTTAAAAACGAATTAAGCAGACTAGTTTGTAACTCTAAATCATTCCTTTATTGCGGAATTTGTCAACTCCACACTTTCTCTGCTTTTATCTAAGCTTCTGTTCAAGGGGACAACTTCCGCAACCTCTAGCTATTCTCTTGATCACTCTTGTATATCCAGTGTTTTTAGCATTTTAGTCAAGTATTACCGCCATGCGTAGCCGCAAACGACTGCAACACATAGAGGCTAAAACACGTTTGTTTCTGCACATTAAGCAGAATGCAAATGGCCGTAAGCACACCAAGGCTAAAATATATTTCCTAATATCAGGGTTGTAAACGGGACTCATTTTGAAGGCCGAACCCGGTTTGAGCCCAAACCCGGCACGAACCCGACATTTATTTTTGAAGCCTGATTTAACCAGGGCAGTCGCCGGCCGGGGGGGCAGTGGTGTCCGGACTCCCATTTAAAAATGTGCTCCCATTTCATGTTTGACCTCCCGATTGCTGCATACATCCAATATTGTATTTAAAAATGTGCCCCCCTTGTGATTTCTGCCCCCCTGCTACGAAATCCTGCCGAGGGACTGGAGTTAACCCCCGAAAGCCAAATCTAACGAGAGAGTCGAGATATGCACAACTTCGGGGTGTTGCTGACGTAGAGAAGTAAAGATGACTAAATAATTCATGATAATCATTTTTATTGAAGATTTAATCAACTCGATTGCTACAACAGTAACTGGAGGCATTTCTTTGAAAAAGTGCTCAAATAGCCTTCGCTTTTCCCATAAAATTGTATATATGGCTTTTTGTCTCTTTTTGGTTAACTAGAAATATGCTCAATTCAATTATAATGATTTTCAATCCTACCATGGTGATAATGCAGCAAAAGGGTGAAAATGAAGAAACAAACAGAACTGAGCCAGTTTACCTTCGATGCAGCAGTCAAAGCTGCGTTAAAGAGAGAAACTGCCTCAATGCAATGAATTATTTAATTTACGGTTCATCCTACACCGGAATTATTGGCAAGGGATCCATACTAATATTACCTTTTGTAGGACAGAAAAGAAAGATTTAGTAGCAAAGCCCGGAATCTTTACTTTGTTGAGAAGCAAATATTAGCAACATCTTGGCGCTTGTACATTGCACAAACAGAGTGAACCTTTATTCAAAACATTTCAGAGAACTTTGAAATGGATTTTTAGCAGCTTATTTTCTAATTTTTCATCAAGCATAGAATACATTTCTGGTGCAGCCTGTTCGTAACTTTTACATCTGCTACATCCATCTAAATGACCACCAAATTTTATCGCAACATACGCAAACAGCTGATGTAAAATAACGATGAAATACGTAAAAAAACAAGCAGCTAGTCTCCACAAAGGCGACCGGTTTGAATCCATTAGCAAATTAGTTTAATAGGAAATCGATTTCACGTGACGCAACGCATTCTCACTCCTAAGATTTTATTCAAATGTAATGTCTTTCAAATATGCTTTTTTGAATAAGATTTTATGACTGAGGATGCTTAGTGTTACGTCAGATCGATTCCCTATTTTTTAAAATAGCTGATGGATTCAAACCCGCCACCATTTGAATCACTGCAAAAAGAAGAAATCAGAGTTCAGTCGGCTGATTCCTCGAAAGCATGTAACAAACCTTGTGCTTTTAATTGACGTAAAAAACAAGTCTTCTACTAGGAACTAAACAAAGCTAGTGTCGTGGATGTTGTCTAAATCATTTTTCGCCAAAACGTTAAAAGATATTTTGAAAGAAAGACAGAAGGGCTTGATTTTATTACAAATGCGGTAATTAACTCTTGAGCTTTGAAAGAAGATCTACCTTTGCGTATGCTACAAGCGAATGCAAAACAATTGTGATGATGATAAACAGCACATTAAATTGTAATTGGGGTGCTTGCAACCTAATAGTTAATATGCATGCAAAATTTATCTATAAATACTTTTGACCGTGGCCTAGAAGAAGCGGCCATAATTGCTTATGTAGTATAACATCAGGCCTGCGCTGGTACTTCTTTGGCACCTCTACCTCACAGAAACCTTATAGATATCTATTATCTTGTTGATCTTAGTGGCCAAGAAGGTAAACAGCAGCAAGAGAAAGAAATTTGGTTTGCTCTAAGGGTCAGCGACACAGCTAGGCAGTGATTCCAGAACTAAACATCTCCCGTAAAAAGACATTATTCTTTCCTGATCAGAACAAAACGGACGACGTCACTCTACTCCACTGAGCACAGCTCGGCATCGGTACGTCACACAAAGTATTTACAGCTGGCGATTTCAGATTCACCATGCTCTTTTCATCTCTGTTGACGTGCATGGACAGAACGTTCCCACAGCAGGCTTGTGAATGTTCTTTTGCTCAGCTTGTCGTCATTGACATAGAAAATGTCAAAATGGCGTTGGCTAATGGCCGCAACTTGTCTGAAGTGTAGTAGAAGTATGGTAATTTCTCATACACCGCGCTATTGCTATCGTCAGTTTTCAAACGACCAAAGGGTTAAACCGTTGACAACGTGCTTTATCAAAGATTACGTTAACCGACCAGGAAAAAGACACTTGAGCAAGAAACAAGTTTAAAGCTACCTGAGCAAATAAATGTGGTTGCCGAGGCAGTTCGAAGCGCAGACATTAAAAAGTTAACTCCCCGATGAATCCTTATTCTCTATTACAGGCTGGCGACTCGCCGCTGTAACTCCGCCTGGCGCCAAGATGACCCGGCAGACAACAAGTCCTTCTTTAGGCGATTGCAGCGCCGCTCCAAAAGGTGGAGTGTGTTAAAATATGGCCGTCGCTATCAATCAAGGTCGTAGAATCAATACTGCCCGCCTCATGCCCTTTACGCTATTGTCGCGCAAAGCACGCAGCTTTTATTTGAGTGAATGCAAATAGTGAATCGCCGTGTGGCTACTAACTTGTCGGTTGTTGTTCCGGTGCGGATTTGTGAACATTGTCTTGCTCGTCGTTTTGCAAACGCGCGTCTGAAACAAACCGAATGGTTTGAAACCAAACAAAGCTGGCTTCGTGGACAAGCGGTTGTGCGAGAGTTCGCGACTTTCTTGAAAAACGCTCGTTTTCCTGCTGCCGCTCGTTATTCAGCCTGTGCATTAATTAATCAGAAAAGTGTCTGAGATGCTACGGATGTGCTTTGCGAGCATTTGCCGCAAGAAAAGCTTTTCCCAGCCGCAGAAACAGCGAAACTGGTGCAGGCTATCCTTACTGGACGACCGTATTTTGCTGAGAAATTGCTTTACGAAAGCAAGAAGTTCGAAAGCTGCTTCCAATCACAGAGTTTAGAGATTGTGTGTGTCGATGTCAAGTTTCAAAAAGCAGTCCGACTGTGCTGACTTAAAACTTCCGCGAATTGCAGCTGCAGAAAAATGGTTTAGCTTTTTAGGAGTTTTATCAATGCTGTCGATATTCGTGCTGCCAATGCATTAAACACCGTAGTGTTCGCAGTGGTTGATTTGTATATGTCAACTTGCCACTCGTATACTCTATGGCAATGCAATTCCCATCATTAATTTTTATCCTCTACTCTGCTTGGTTCGTGCTAAGTATGAATACTATGTTACAACGACTGAACTTGAAGTTAAACAGCTTGGTCCCTGGTGTGAACCTAGAGCTTCCACGAGAGTAGGTTATCCTTAATGGAAAATTTTGCAACAATTTATTTGTTGCACTCAACCAAAAAATCACCAGACCACGTAAAACCTTGTTTGGTTTGCTGTTGGTTTGAAATTAACTCTGAATGGCATTTTTAAACCTGGGATTGCGCGGCACTGACCACAAGTTTTAAGCGCCCACACCTTCGTCATGCTAATAATCCTGACAGAATGTTTTATTGTCGCATTCTGAAATGGCTCGGAATTTTCGAATATTTTCTGCACGATAATCGGTCAGTGATCCTGCTTAGCAACGCTATAGATTTCTTATCGTTACTGCGATATAACAAAAAATGAGAATAGGTCGTACAAACAAAGGTACTTGTTCCACGTGCAGTGATGGCAATCTTTACGCACCAACTTCCTCCAGAAACAAGTTAGCTATCTTGGAAAGGTCGCTTGTCAATGCGGAATGAAACTGCTAAACTATAAGAATGCATCAAATAGTAACAGCAGTCAGATATATAAATACTACACCCCGCTGAGTGTGTTGTGTCGTAGACGGTCGATTTTTTCTTAGTTCTGAAACATCTTGTTGGGTGAAACGACGTCACTGCGACTTGCTATCGGTTCGAAGTTGCAGTTTATTTCGCTTTGTCCCTACGCAACCCTTGTCCTTCGTGGCTGCGCTGCAATGCTGCTGCAGCATGAATGGTAATGGAAATTACTCAAAAGTAAATCGTACTGGCATAATGCTGCTACAAAAGTTTTCGGCTGATATGGTAAATTTCACAAACTAGAGATTGTCTTTCATATATAACATTTCATACTTTTATCTTTGTTTTTGTTACTTACACTCCCAAATATATTGCATCCAGTAATGTATTTGAAAATTGTGAAAAAAGGCATTATATGGCAACCATCGTTTGCATGTCTACTAAAATAAGCAATAAGAAAAAAATAAATGTCTGTTACGAATCCAACGATGAAAGATGTGGTTGCTTAGCATAATTAGAGTTACAACATTACATTGCAGAACGAATTCAAAAAGTAGCAAAAAAGGCAAGCTGTGAGACAACCAGGAAAAAAGTTTGTTCGGCGCGGCTGTTAAACAAACGCAAAAAGCAAGTAAAAGCGCCAAAATATCGAAACAAGTGTTAATGGCCCTGCTTCAAGCGGTAGCTGGTACAGTTTGAGAGAATATCATATTCTGATGGATCTCTGCTGCAGTGAAGACACCAAGCTCTATGGAGTGCTGACAAATGCTGGTTGGTTCGGGTTTGTGCGTCATGAGCCTGTGTAATAGCAAGCAAGGCTCAGTAATACACTTCCAGCGGAAACATCGAGGCGTTATTTTGAAATCCACCGAACATTGGCACTTCCTACGCGGTCAAACGAGCAGATCTCGTGCGATCCACCACAGGAGAACAGAGAGCATACATGGAATGAATCATAAACATCGAAGTTACCTTTCTATTTTTGTATTGATGGCTCTGTTGACTATGAATGAAATACACATAAGCAAAAGTCAGGTACTTGACGGTAAGTGATTTGAACGATGCTTGATCTTTTTTTTTAACTTTCCAGCTGTGTAGAGTATAACTTCGCATCCTTTTGCAGGAACCCGGAAACGTTAAAACCAGTAACCGACTCTGTCATTTTGTAGTCTTTGAATCAAGGCAAAAGTCTTTATCTGCAAGTACTACAACATTAATAATCCTAACTAATGTCTAGCCGGTCTTACCTTATGTCTGTATTGAACTGCATTAAAAATTTATGTCGAACGCAAGAACTTTACTTTTTGAAGGCCTTTCAGCCCACTTGATCAATAAAATTACATATTTTTAGTGGAAAATAATTTGTTAATTTTGGATTGGGCTTTGATTTGTCTTCCTTGCAGAACAACACTCGTCCATGTTAGTTCTCACACGTGAAATGTGTGCAAGGCTGTGGGACGAGCGCAAGGCGACTCGCAGCTCTGTTGCAAAATAGTAATCGAACTAAACAGCCTATGGCTTGTGCACGACTGCACGTGAAGGGTTAGCTTTTATTTTATATAAATGCGGTAGTTTATCATCAACAGAGACTGTTTAAAAACTATCACTTGTTGCTTTGCATACTTAAATTTTTACGACAATACTACACTTATTCAGTACTCACCCGACCCTCCCCCTACATAGGCATGTTTTTCAGCCTCTGTTTTTTATGTTTTGCTTTACTACTAGCTTTTGTCTGTTGTTCAAATTATTGGATTTTGTCACTTCAATTTCCTTTTCACTTGAAGCGTGTTCTACTTAGTATTGATTTATACCAACAATAGATCTGACTGGGTAGTTGACTCATTAAGTCATTCGCCAATCCTTTTTGTCTCAAATATGTAGTTCACACTAACTTGTAGAATTCCTAGTTCTCAGTGGTTAGCCTCTTTTATTGCCTATTATCATGCAATTGATTTCTGACCTTTAGTGTTTTATTCTATTGATTACGTTTCTGTTACTTGGTGGCTTGAGCCACAAAAATGCATGAATAAACCTACTTGCATAAGATGAGATCATCTGCGACCATACATTCGTATTGGAAAATATCTTGTTGCTGTCAGGGGGATAACCAATGTCTATTATTTCAGTTTTCTTTCAGCAAGTTGGCGGAAAGTTGTAACTTTTCGGATCGTAAATTTTAGGTGTGGAAGGCAAATAAGGTTTTGTAAATTCGCTTGTGCTTAGTTGGATATATTGCTCGGGTATGTTTTGCTTTTATCATTTTGAAGGGCAGTTCGTTTTCGTGATCACGTGGTGGCAACGACGAAATTCGGTTTTGTCAAAAAGGCGGGTGCTTCATTATGTGTCCTGTGGTATGAGCATAAAAACCCAGTTGGACGTCGATGTTGCTTTGACTATATTTTGCCTTCAGCAAGTTTTAATGATAAATTTTGCAGTTTTGTATAGTGGCGTTTCCAGGAAGATGAGGAAAAAAAATACCTGAAAACTTGCAAAAATAGTAATTTGACAGAGTTTTACAAGGTTTGCTACAGCAAGTCAAATTACTTTTAAAATGTGGAAAAGTGCAGGCGCTTTCGATTGAAAATCGATCTAAAATTGTAGGTAGGTCACATCTTCCTGCGTTGCCGAGTCAGTTCTTTTCAAGCAGAATTACTGATATGATTTACCATAATGCTTATGATGACCAAATTTCTTAGAACATTTTTTCCTATCTAGTGCGCCCAGGACTTCGAGTTCGCCGTGGTTATTAATGTCTCGGAAACCATGGCTTTTTCACCAGACAAGGGGCAACCACTCGATAACCTTCCGGTTTTTGCGCTGCCCTGGATTATTTACAATTGCTACGGTTTCTTTCTCGTATTTGAAATTTCCAATTTCCGCCAAATAAATTCAATGTTTCGTTTAGACATCACGTTCGAACTAAACCTCAAATCTAACGTTTGGTCATGGAGTTCCAACACAACTCAGAGTAAAATCAATGTATTAAGACTTTAGTTTGATTAGAAACGGTAATTTCAAACTTTTTTTTAATGTAAACCACGCTACATTTTTATGTTAACGACACCATGTGCATTGACGCATGCTGAACAAACAATCAGTGAAAAGAAAGCATGGGATTTTTTCATCGTACAAACACTGTAGACGTTCACATCCTCAGTTGTGCACAGGGCTGTGGGGCCGGATCCCGTAGCCGGAGCACAAGCAATTTTGCATTGCGGGAGCCGGAGCCAAAAACTTTTAGGTGGTGGAGCCGAAGCCAGAGCCTGAAATTTGGGTTCCGGTCCCACTGACATAGTTTGTGGGGCAAGCGAGTTCTACAGATAATACAATGACATTAGATATCAATGGACCAAATCGCTCTGGAGCCGGAGCCAAAAACTTCTAGACGTTGGAGCCGGAGCCGGAGTAAAAAATTTAGATGCTTGGAGCTGGAACCGGAGCCTGAATTTTGAGTTTTGGGTCCACAGCCCTCTTTTGCGTCTCCAAACCGGACCGCATTTTATTGCATTCTTCGGAGTGGACGTTCAACGGTTCTGCATTTATCACTCAATATTCATATATAACAATGTTTGTTTCTTACATTTATGTTTCATACATTCAGTTCTTCTCAAACCGCTTTTGCGTGTGCTTACATTTTTGCAAATGGTGTGAAGCCGCTTATTCGAAATGTGAAATATAAGAGCGTCTAATCAAATACCTGCTGGAGAGCTTCAGGTACAAGTGAACGAACGCTACGTGGACAATACACTCTGTTACCAGGCGCGTCACCAGAGGGAGGCAGTGGTTCCTATCTCCCAACCCAGTGGTTTAGGAGGCGGG
>JGI24022J15233_10009858_pt1 | contig 10792 bp, 4 predicted proteins | sample Ectturendosymbi2_FD_15233 | JGI IMG/M metagenome (IMG submission 15233)
GCCTGAAACTATCCTCGCTTTAAAAGGAGGTCATGATTCAACACACAAATTGTTTCATTGCGACATTCCAAATTGGGGAAATACAGTACATTCGAAGTTTAGCAACTAGTATAAGAAATCCAAAAAACAGGCAAAATATTTCATGATGATCTGCAAAAATGTGCATGAATTTTAGGGGCACAGAATCGTCTTATAACACAGCATAAAATTTACCAGTTGCAACCTTGTTTTATAAAGCACGAGTTTGTCCGAGCCTTTTGAATATCCTGAATAAAGCGTGCCCTCTTGTTCCACACTCTCGTCAGGTCTGGTCACAATCCAGGGCTGTGGAGCCGCCAGAGCCCAAGCGATTTTGTATCTAAGAGCAGGATCCGGAACTCAAAACTTTTAGATGATGGAACCGAAGTCGGAGCCTGAAATTTTGATTCCTGTTCCACAGCATGTGTTTCTGGACAAGTGAGTTGTACAAATAATACAATGGTTTTAGTTTTCAATGGACCAAATAATTCTGGAGCCGGAGCCAACACTTTTAGATGCCTGGAGCTGGAGCCAGAGTCGGAGCCTGAAATGTTAGTTCCGGCGCGACAGCCCTGATCACAAGCACAGCTGGTGCGAGCTGTAGGGGTTTCTGTAGCATGCGATCTAGAAGTTTGAGTTTTAAAACGTCATGAAGCACTGACTGAGGGCAGACAGAATAATGCATATGAAAAACTGAAGGCAAATGATTTTATTCAAAACTACTAGACAAACGTAAACCTGCAAAATCCTAAAACATTTTTATGAACCAAATACCCGGAAAGGTTAACAGATAATAAAAGAAATATTGCGATGTAATGCTTTACTTGTAATAATCTAACTTCAAAGACAAAGTAAGTATTCTCCAAACTGGGGCTTAGCGAGGTATCGATCAGCAATATTTGATAGTGCATCGGTTTCAAGTAAAATTATGCATCTTCCGTCCCTATTCAAGCAGAAAAAAATGACAAGTTTTCTTGCCTTTTCTGTGTTCAAAGACGAAGTTTTCTTGTCTTGGCTGCTGCAAATTTATCGATTTATTTTTTTAAAAACTGATATATTTTAAATGTGTCACATACATTAACCTAGAAATGAACCAAAGCCAGTGACATTCCATGAGAAGTTCTTGTATAGCAATTTTGTGACTTGAATCTCGGCCATCATGTCCATTAAAATGCTCAGTATAGGTCGAATTAATACAAAGCATGTGTAGCAGCAACTGCAAAATTAATAATTATAACTATTATACTAAACGTAATTGCACACAGTTGCAATTAAAATCTTGCAAATGTAGTCAGCAGTTATTTACGAGCCCCACAAATAAAAATTATCATAACTACCTCCAGAGCCACATGAAATCCACTTCAACATGAAGTTTGACAAACCATCTTCAAAATTTCCTAATCATCAGATCTGTTGTCGTAACAACATACTGTAAGTTCATTGCTGCTCAAAAAGGATGCGCAAAAGCAAACTGCTTGTACTGTGAACGCTGGATTCCCGTCCCACTTTGACGAAACTATAGAATGAGAGTGAAGTCGGAAAGTTCGCAACCCTGGCTATCCGAAAGCATTGTGACGTTACTTTCATTCAAACCACATGCGGCCGCTGATTGCTGCAGGCAAAAAGCTCCGTCTTAAAACATCACCACTGCTCCCTTTGCGAACCGTGGTGATCTTGATGAGATTTCGCAGTAAGTAGCCCTTGCAATCGACGTTTTTGTAAATCGTAATTATTAGCATCCCGCTGACATTTGACATTTCGTGATCATTATGTAACACTCCGAACTCAATTTGGCGCCCACAAAGCGCTGCGACCGGGGGAAGATGTCCCACCTTGCCCCCTAGTTACGCCACTGCCTCCCACTCCCTCAAGCTTTTTATAAATCAGGGTTTATCAACTGGGGCGCTCGGCCCCTTTGGGGTCCACAGAACGGTTCTCCAAGGACCACGAGCAGAGACCTTTATTAAATAGCTCTGCCGTAATATTGCAAAACCCAAAACAAAGATAGGTATTTTTATTAATGAGCAGGGGGCCACAAGTGTTGAGAATCTTTAGAAGCAGGCCACAAATCATGAAAGTTTGAGAACCACTGTATCGATGTACTTGGACGTCATCGTAATACTACATTACAATAATCACGATGGCGTCATTCATGCGTGTGTCTTAAATGCTTGTGTTTCGTCAAAGTAAATGTTTTATCGCCATCAAACCTATACACTTGTACTATACCGCCACGTATATATCCTCGTGTTCTTTCAAGTATTTGTGTGTTTCTTGTTACTGCGATTCATGTTTAAAGTCTAGCGCGTTGCGTGTAGGAGTAAAGACGCTACACAATACATTCAACCATGGCGGCCAGCACAACGGGAATGTGACCGAAAGGCCAGCTATGAACTAGGCTGCTTGATTATATCTCCAACTTGGCTTGGTCTCGCCTTGGTATGGAGCCAGTGAAAATATCATATATTGCTGAAACCCATTAGATATTTCGAGAGTTTCTGGGGCTGCTTACCCCACGACACTTCTGAAAAGAAAAGCGGTTGCGGAAAGAGAAGGGAATCAAGAAATAAACACCGCGATGAAACAATTTTATAGTGTTGTCCTCATGCTAATTGTCCTCAAATTATTTGATTTGGGTTTCTTCGCATTGTCCTCAAATTATTTGATTTGGGTTAGGGGTGCCCTTGGGGGGTCGTCACAAAATGGAGTGTTTTTGAATTTTTGACCAACTTTGACTGGCCCTGGGCGCCTATCCAATGAGCCATTTTTTGGCTCAAAATGTTTTTGGAAACTAGACGATCATCCCCGTCTTTACAGCCCGCGATTGACCTTCTAGCATGTGCGGAACCAGAATTATGGCCAAACAAACATTTTGCACAAAAATTCAAAAATGGCAGAAAACGCATGAGTCTCCGACTAACGGCTTCTTCGATAACTCGCCAGACGCGTATGCTAGAGAGCTATTCAAACCCTCGAAAGACTCGTAAAGTCTTCTAGTTTGAACTGAAAAAAACAACTTTTGAGATTTGGGTTTGGGGTTTTCGGTGGGTGTCGTCAAGTTTGGGGTATGTTTTGCTTTTTTGGTTTTATTTTATGACGTCATCGCCCAGACAATGAGCCGAAATTATGGCTCAAAATTTGGTTGGATCCTAGGCTGTAATATCAGTCTTTAGAACCCTAGATCGACTTCGTGGCGTTTCTGGTGCCAAAGTTATGTCCAAGAGACCCCAAATCTTGTAAGAATTACCTAGCTTAGAATCCAAAAAAACTTTGAGCCACAAAATCGGCTCGATTGATCGACTCACAGGCGATGATGACGTCATCCAAATGCAAACAAATATGCATAAACATCTTCTCATTATGTAAACATCAACAAAAACCCGAGATCTCAAGCTTTAAAATTTTTTTTCAATCTAAACTACAAGTCTTTACGAGTTTTTAGAGGACTTGAACAGCTCTCTAGCCTATTCTGCCTGCGACGTATGGACATACGCAAAATGGGTGTTATTCAACCCAGGATTCCTTTTGTGGGGGTAGAAATTTTGACCACTTTTTGGTTTTTGTGGCATAATTTTCGCTCCGATATACTAGAAAGCCAATCAAGGGCTCTAAAGACTCGGATGATAGTCTAGTTTCCAAAAAACTTGAGCCAAAAAATCGGCTCATTGGATTGGCGCCTAGTGCCGGGTAAAGTAGGCCATAAAAATGCAAAAACACTCCACGTGTGACGTCCCCCAAGAGAACCCCAACCCAAAACTGAATTTCTTTTCAGTCGAAACCAGAAGACTTGCCGAATCCGTAGGTGGTTTGAACAGCTCTCTATCTCTATCGGCTGGGCGAGTTATGGACTGTTGTGAAATTAAAAAGTTTGGTCAAATATGTGGCCGCTATGGGCCATAAGGGGTTGGGCTTGCATTTTGTTCTTTAATCTTAATTAAAGGTCCAGATCAATGGTTTTCAACGGGGGCGAAATCGCCCCCCAGGGGCGATTTTTTGATTTACCCGATTTGTGGGACAATTTGAGTTTCCAGGAGGGCGATTTTGCCAAGTTAGAATAAACTGAAAATCTGAATGATTCCAAAACTAAAAACTATATTTGCCACTTTGGAGCCAAATTATTTGATGCACTTTAGACTGAACATGGTTCGTAAGAAAGGTTACAAACAGTGGCGTATCTATGATATGGCAGGCATGTCACGTGCCATGGGCGCTACTTTGACGGGGGCGCAAAAATTGCTTGGAAAAAGTTAAAAGCTTTATTTACAGTTCCTTGAACGTCTATTTTGCACCCCATACATTCACAAACTGCAAAGCTGCATCTACACTGCCCCTTACCTAATGGGCTAATATGCAAGTCGAGTGTGTTGCGCCAGCACCACCCAGCATTATGACAAAACTGTGGTATTGTGACATAACACGACGGTCAGACATTGTGACAGACCAAGAACGCTCGCTTGCCGTGGCTACGAGAGCTCGTCCTTCTCACGCTATAAGAAAAGTAAGTCAGTCCGTAGTGCTGCATTTCCGGCAAGAAGATATTAATCAGAATCTGGCGGCAGGGGCATAACGAGGTGAGATGGAGCCCGGGTCAAGAAGCAAGTTTGACGTCCCCATGTTCGAACCTGAGACCTTTCGGACGCAAATGTGCTGATTGAAGAAAGTACTTGTCATGTGACAATGTTGGGACTTTTCGGTGCCCCCCGCAGTGACTTGGCGCACCCATAGTGATTCGGCGCCCCGGGGAATTATGTCCCCCTTATCACGCCCCTGTCTGGCTGAGACGAGTTTAAGTCCGTGGCTGTGAGAATCTGATTGTTACGCAAATAACTGCTGCTGAGGTCCTACAGATTTACACATTGTTTAAACTGCTGCGGCCCACTCCGACTATTATTCGATGGCCACTAGCGTCCTCTAAATAGGCTGAATACAATGCCCCGGTCCAGAGACTAAGGTAGAGAACATTAGTAAGTTCTCGAAAAACCAGCAGTTGGTATGATAACCGTGCCAGTTGAGCAAAAATATTAACTCATGAAAGAGATTAGTTAGTCTTGTTCAGAGCTAGCGTCTGTCCAAATTTGGCTTTCTTTTCGATGACCAAGGCCTTGTGAAAAGGTCCTGACTGTGAGAAACTAAAATCTACGTGTGACAATTTAGGAGCTATGTACAGTTCAGATGTAGATGGCAAGCAATTATACGAGAAGAGTCTAGTTTGCAAAATGCCAGTTTCTAGTCGTGCAACTTAAAATTATAGCTTTGAGGAGAATAGAAAGAGACGGAACAGCGAAAGCTCACATTGCTAAAATCATAGACGACTTTGCTTCCATAAAAGCACGGAAAGCGTTCTTTAAATTATCATTTTTGGCAATTTAACCGGAAAAGGCTGAATATAGTTATGTTTCGATGGAGTTGTGTGTTTTCGAACGTAAGTGATGCATGACTTGCATCAAATAATTGATTGTACAATTCAAATTAAATGTGTTCCATTTTGAAAGAAATTGTCGTTTGCAATTGCAATATGCTGTTTGATTTTTTTTGTAAGATATGCAATTTTGGCGTGCAACACTATGTAGTCCTATAAACTACGATAACGTCATTATTTGAATGTTTTGATATTCTTCATAATAAAAATGAATGAGTATAGAAGCATATGGTGGTCTTTATGGATATTTTATGTTTTGTTTGCTGGAAAGTTTAAAGTAAAATTAAACACAAATATTTTCCGTTTTAAAATATTTGTTTTCTTCATGGTTTGACTTTTGTAAAAATTGTGCCTATATCTAATATTTCAATTCTTATGAAAGGGCGCACATTTAAACTTTGCCATGGGCGCCACTTTGCATAGATACGCCACTTGTTACAATGCTCAAGATTGGTGATATAATAATCAAACTAGCATTGTCCTGTGTAATGCTTGGCTGCACTAAATATCCATGACCACAGAGAGTGTTGCTGGTTGGGAGCCAAGCACTGCGGTTCTCACGAATTTCCAGTTATATTTTTAAGCCCAATGTTTGAAATAAGATAAAATAACGGAAGTGTTGCAATAAATAGTTTGGTAGTTAGTTGACCCAATGTTTGTATTAGCAGCGTCAAACAGGGGACATCAAGCAATAACATTTTCCAACTGTATGCATAGCAGCACGCGCAGAATTTTGGATTTTTCTTGTATAGGCCGCAGCAGTCTGCATTTCTTCGTTTTAATATGCTTATATTGGTCGAAAGCGACCAATGCTGATATAGTTCTCGAAAAATACCCAATCGGCCGAACTCCATTTTTCAAAGATGAATATCTTCAGTATCTTGGAAGATACCAAAAACGGTCCAACAATCATAACAATACTACCAATAAATCATCACATGGACTTTTGCTGCGATTGGGAATATTAATAAAAAGGATTTATGAAGATTAGCCTGATTTCTCGCAATAAACTGTCACAAATCTCTCCAACTGTAGCCTATGTCTTGCCATAAGGAAAATTACCTTGAAACAAGACTTCATATAGTCGACGGTAGAGCAGTGCCAAAACATTGCTTCGCAAGCAAAACACATCATAGTCCATTATTATGTGTTTTACAAATTTTGGTTCGTAAACAGGGACGTACCGGGGTTAGATGGCGCCCGTTACAAGAAACAAGTCTGTCGCTCCCATATTCAAACCTATGATTTTTCGGGAGCAAATGCACTGTGTTGAAGAAAGTACTTGTGAAACTATTGGGAGTTTTGGCGCCATGGGTGTTGTGCCCCTCGTTACGCCCATGTTTACTTGAGCAAAAATAATGGGACTAAGTGCATTCTATTGAAAAAATACGCGGAACATGACTGCTGTGAGACGATTTACGTAGCAATCGTGGCGACGTGATAACGTTATACAAGAGTGAGTTCGTGACAGCAGTAGCAGAGGAAACCTGGCTGAGCGACAAATTCGAGGGTCGTTAGTTCGACTCTCTCTTTAAGTGGCTCAGAGCAAAGATTAAAATTAATTACAGTTAACGGTGTTGTAAAATGTGCGTATCGTATTTTTCAGTAAGTTCGAGAGTTTCGCTGTGCTTATGGGTATAGCTGTACTGTGTTCATCTCACTAATGACATCAGTATAACAGAACAATAGGTAGGGTAAAGGATAACTTAAGCAGGTGAGTAAGTCCAACCACCTTCACTTGCGAAACTAAGAATTCCAAGAAATCGTTTTCGTCACCTCTACTTTGAGGCTTGCGAAAAAGTCATCCTGTTGTGGAGATAACGCCGAAAGTTGGATTGCGCAGAAAGTGACTGGGTGATTTGCCTTTTTACCAGTTAACTAACATAAGCGAATGCGATTCCACCTCTAGGAACTTTTCATCTACTTTCAAAGTGACGATAAAACAATGCCATTAACACGGATGTTCAGAATTTTGTATCAAGTGCAGTAAGCGTTTTCCGGAAGTTTAGGGATAAGTGAAACTTTTAATACTACTGGAGTTTCCCTCGACGTATATTGCTGAGTAAGGTTTCAGCCAAGTACTGCACATGCGCAACAAATAACGCAATCGTCTTGACATGAAGAAGACTTGGGTAAACGCCATACAACTTAAGCTGACCAACTTGCAAACTGCTTTAGCAGATTTGGAGATAAAAAGCCAGGGGCAGTGTTCACAGTAGTTGGAACCAGGGTTGCGGAGTTGGAGGTAAAATGTCCGACTCCAACTCCTAGCTTCCAAACTTGTCCGACCTTTCAAAAATTTCCGACTACAACTCCTTAACATAACGTGAATGAAGTTTGGCTCTCAGCAATTTTCTAGCAACTAGTAATCAATGAAAATCGCTGCACAGCAAGAATTCTCTGTTTCAACATAGGCTTCAAAAGAAATTGCACCATTTCAACTTTCAACAGGCACGAGTTGGGATTCGTAACTTAGGAGTGCAATTTACAAAATGGTTAAATTAAACTGTCGGATCGGATAATAAATCCGACTCCAACTTCTAGTGTTCTTAGAAATCCGACTCCACCCAAAAACTTCCGACTCCTTGCGACTCCGCAAACCTGGTTGGAATCACCTGGTTTTGGAAAAGAATAACGTTTTTTGTACAAATGCAATTGCATTTGTTTTGTTTGTTCGTTTTTTGTGCAAACTAAATTGCCCGCTCATATTTCATTAGCCTTGAATTATTTTCCAAATAAAATGTTATTTTAGACAACACTAAAATCATAAGTGGGGTGCGATTTTCAAGCAAAGTTCCTGTAAGGGGGCGATTGAACAAAAAAGGTTGAAGACCACTGGACTAGATAATGCTCAGTCTTTCCTCACAAGTAACCTATGTTCAAGGGCGGCTTACAATGAAGGGCGACTGACAATCGAATAATACGGTAATTGGATCAACTAAAAACTACGAATGTTCTTTCCAATGCAACTCCTTTGATACTAACTTGTGTTCAAAAAATATATATATGGGCAGTCGGTTGTGAACTAAAATTAGCTTCAAAAATTAACAATTCCATGAACAACGTGAAAGGATTAAAAATATTAGATCAATCAACTGATTATAGGATAGGCGCTAAATTGCGGGCTTTTCAGTACAACTGCAGCAACACGTGTTTAACCATCACCGTTGTCAACGTAAAGCCAAGGCATAACACCACATGGGTACCAGTTCAATTTCAGACACGCTCACGTCACAAGTGGCTTCAAACGAAATAATGTTTCACGAATAATGATCAATGTGAAAACGTTTTACGTGAATGCTCGACAAGTTATGTGGCCATCCAGCCATATAGCAGAAAGCTGCTCAGTTCATTCCGCTTTACCATGCTATTACGACTGCGTAGGATAAGCATACTTAAAGATACATAACTTGAGCTTGTGGCAAAAGTTGCATGCTTAAAAGTGAATTTGTCTCTTTAAGGACCGCAAATGCCACGAAAGTGGCTTTTGAGCTGAATTTCGGCCATACCTCGGCAAATCATCGCGATAAAGAGTCAATCAAGGTCTTAAAGGAAGTATTTTCGCCTATTTTTATTTAAAAGGGTAACTTGGCAGTCAGGATTCTTTCACGAGTGCCAATAGAGCCTCTTGGATCTTCTCGTCACGTAACACTACGCCAAAATTTCCATCTGCCAATTTACACAATCGTTTTCAATCGAAAATACACAAAAACTCCTCATCTTCGGATGCTTTGATTAGCTTTCTGCCGCAATCGGTCGGCGAGTTATGGCCGATCCTGTCTGATACCGCGAGTCATTACCTGGCAAACTGAAGTTCACAGCAAACGCATAGCATTTAATTATTCGAAGATACGCAGAGTGAATCCCTGGAAACTCAACTTTCCAGAAAAATTTGAATGTGCCGAAGCAAGAAAATTGTTTTATCATGGTAGTGCGACCCGCTGTGTATGTTGACTTATCACAACGTTGCTTCAAGCTAAATTGTTGGGTAATTAGCATCAGTTTTGCTTTTCCTCTTGCATATGAAGCCAGCTGTATGGCCACAACTTGTGCTGAAACTAATACTCTCATGCTCTCTCTAAATCTTGCATTTGGTCTTACCAAAGTATTACGTCTCTCTAGAACAGTGCTCCGCAACTCTTTTCACTCACGGCACACTTAGCAACTTTGCAAAATTTTGCGGCACATCTCGACCACTATTTCAAAAAATACACTTCTTGATTTATTTTGTTGGGATATTTCTGCTTGTTTTAATGAGCACAATCGCTGTACGTTAGGCTCAATATTTGAAAGAGCAACTGGACGTTCTTCATCAACTTCTTTCAAGCATGGATTTTTATCGTTTTTGATCAATAACAAAAATGAGAAACTTTGTTCACACAAACATGTAGTGCAAACTGAAGAACAATTTCAATAGTCACTTTCGAAATTCGCTCATATAACTTTTCAATATAAATACAAAATTCATCAAATGGAACATTGCTGAATTTTAAGCTCACAGTTTTATAATTTCGTAGTTGAAGAATATTTTTTCTAACAGACATATATAATTCTTGTATTGACATTTCAGCTCTAGCCGAAAAAGGCTGTCGGATCCAACCATGCTGTTCCGTATGGATTGCGAAAAAGTAACGGTCATATTTCTGATGAACTTGGACCAATCCAACACAACACAAATTCTTCATCAATAGTTCTATTTTGATTCCTTCTTGGAAACATTTCCAGTGATCCGCGTGTTAACTCAATTTTCCAGAGTACTACATCCAGTTTACAACCTTTCAACTTGTCAGAACATGTCGGTATCATATTTGCCTTGTATTTTAATGTTGAGTTCATTTAAGTGTGCAAATATGTCGGTCATATATGCAAGTTTAGCAATCCAACAATCATCTTCAAGGTGTTTGTAAAGATGATGATTGTTCTGACTTAATGCGAACTGACTTATTTCATGCCGGAGCTCGAAGAGTCTTGCGAGAACTTTGACCCGTGAAACCCAACGCATAGAGGTATGAAACAGTGGAGTACGCAGAAAATTTTCATGGGGGGTTTTGGTTCAAGGTCATATGGTGGTTATTTGTATTTGGTGTGCGCTGTTTGTGACGTCACAATTTGACGTCATTTCCATGTTTTCCAAACCAATGTTTTGGCGAAGTTTGTTGACATAGTATGCATATTTTTCTACATCCACTCTCCTTATTTTATGTGTCGTTGCACTGAATATGAATTATCAGCGCTCCAAGTTAGGCATTCGGGGAAAAACAGACTCAACGCTACGACACAGCAGTTCATAACTGCAAAAATAACAGGCTGCGCGTTAAAACAGGGGAATGAAACACACTCATCACTACGTCAGAG
>JGI24022J15233_10009862_pt1 | contig 10791 bp, 9 predicted proteins | sample Ectturendosymbi2_FD_15233 | JGI IMG/M metagenome (IMG submission 15233)
AAATAAGGTAGCCTGTACTTTAGTGAGAGTGAAATATTTTTCTCAAAATTTCAGCCCCCCCCCCCTTAAAAAATTCCTGCGTGCGCCACTGTACATAAGTGAGTACAGAAGACTGTTATGGTCCTTATGGATAATTCATATTTTATTTACTGAAAAGGTGCAACAAATAAGAAATACATATTTTCTGTTTTAAAACATTTTCTTAGTTGATCTTTCGTAAAAATTGTGGCTATATTTGGCATTGAAATAATTAAAAAGGGCGCACATTTACACTTTGCCATGGGCTCCATTTTGCACAGATACGCCACTGACCAAGACAGTTTAGATATTAATGTGTGAAAACGACCAGAAGCCGCAGCCATGAAAAAAGAGAGCCCGGAGCAACACTCATGAAAACCAAGAGCTCCGGAGCTGGAGCCATGTTCATGAAAAGAAGAGCTGCAGTGCCAAAGCTGTGTCATTTTTCCGACAGCTCCGCACCCCTGAAATAAACCACACTGTGGCCGAGCACAGACGATCCAGAGTAAAAATTCAAGGGATAAGTTGCTTTAGCAACAATCACCAACGATTGTCATAGTAAATTAAAGTTTGCAAGAAACTAACAAGTCTTAATAGTAGACTACTGAAGTTAACTCAATGATCGATTAGTGGTTGAGCATTTTCGCCCCTTTTGTGTTGTTTCGTCCCCCTTTCGCAACATTTGTTTTTTTCGCCCCTTGCCCATCAAAATCGCCCCCAAGGGGGCGATTTCGCCCACTTTGAGAAATGCTGGACTAGAGAGAGACTCGGCAAGAAACAACATTCACCCGAACAATAAGCAGAAACCAAAGATTACAAACAAAAACACCGAAAGCAGAACATGTCAGTATGGCCAGCCAGACTGAGTGTGAAACTTGTTTCCTAGCTAATGTCTTGATTTTCACCTTAATTTTCAGGTGCTCTGGTTAACTCCACTGTTTGAAAGTTTGGCTAGAAAGTGATATGGTCGCGGCGTTTTAGCTAACACTGCCAGACCCTTGCGCTTGTTTTCTTAGAAGCTTTGCGCTTTTCATAGCTGCTGATGGCATGACAGGTTTCGGCGTCGCGCTAGCTAGACACTGCAATCTCGTTTTTTGCTCTTTCGTTCTACGAATCGACTGATTAAAACCTTTTCTGACGGACCACGCAATAACATGTGGTATAAATGGCGTGAATAGCTTCATATGTTTTTGATGTAACACAGCGATAGTAACCATCGGAAGAAAAGTGGGTTTCCACGACACATTACCCTTTATGACGAAACAAAAGGTGCAGTTCGGCTGCGTCTACCTCGAGACTTCACCAGAAGTTCGGGATCATTGATACCAGTGTTGCCACTTCTGATATTTTAACATGACATCAGATGTGATGCTCTCAGATAAATTTCTGATGTCTTGTCGAAAAATCTGATGTTGGCTGGGTTGTTTTTTTTCTCCACATTTCCTCTCATTTTAGGACGAAAAAGTTAGACTCATGATTTTTACGTTTCTTTCATCAACCTCTCACCCTAATCAGTGGCGTAACTAGAGGTTTGACCCAGGGACCAAAGCTTAGCTGAAGGGGGCCCACTAGCCAAAACTCAGAAAAAAGCTGAGAAGACAGTGAATCTCTGGATATCTGAGCTAGATAAAAGAACGAAAACACCACGAAAAACAACAATCTAAGAATACTAAATATCAACTGGAGGGGGCCCAGTTTTTACATTTAGCTTGCCAGTAGGGTCGCGCTTTGCCCCCTGTCAGCTAAGCCACTGAACCTAATGTGTGTTTGGTTATCGTTTCAAACGAAAGAAACTCTCTTCTCTGCGTTGAGACTAACATTTTACGTAAATTTTAAACGATTTCTCCATTTAATGGCGAAATGTCGCTCTGTTTCGGATTCAACGAGGGTTATCGCGCTTTGTTAGGTTTGTTAATAGAAGCATCTAGCTTATGTGAAACCGTAGCGTAAAAATTTAATGTCATCTGATGTTGAAAAAGGCAACAATCTGATGTTAACAAGACTGACCCCAGTGGCAACGTTGATTGTTAAAAGCAGTCAGCAACCACTAGCTTTAGCACGCAAATGGTAACGTTTTAGTGACATTCGTGCAATAGGCGTGATACACGAGTAGAGTCATACCCATGCCAAAAGAACTATTAGGAAAAAGTCACCAGCGAAATCAAATATGTTTGCATTGACCAAAACCGAAAATACTTATAGGCTATTCAATAGCGATTACTAAAACTGGCAGACAGTCAAACTTGTAGAGAAATCAGTTGCTGTTGGGGGCCCCTGATACTTAACGCAACATAGGAATATAATATAGAGTTGGATTCTTGTATCGCTTCTAAATCACGAAATTTTTCAAACGAGTATTTTATTTGAAACAAATAAATTTCATCCCTTGGGCCCCCTTGCAGCGGGGACCTGGGGCAATTGCCCCCCCTTAATCCGGCCCTGCTGCATCCCAGGCGCAGCATTTTGGGGACGTCGAATTGAAGTCGGAAAGTTACGTACAGTATCAACTACGAAATGTCAGTGGACGCTGATAATCACGATTTACAAAATGTCGAATGTCAGCGGCTGCTACTCAGTTGCGAAATCTCATGAAGATCACCAAGGTTCGCAAAGCGAGCAGTTACGAATCTTAGTGATGTTTTAAGGTGGAGCTTCTGTCTTTTCAATATGCTGATTAAAAAACATATACTGCATATCGCGCACTTATAGCATCGAAATTTTCACAAGCGCTTTTGCAGATTTTTACCAGTCAATGGTGGCTTTCATCTGAAGCAGAAACTTGGAATTTCACTAAAAAAAACTTCCAAAAATTTGTCAGTTCTATGAAAACAGACTTTTTACTTGCCGCCTTAAATCTGAGCACAACTGTTCAGGAAACAATGCGCCAGACAAATACACGTTTTGTGGATAATGCTGTAAAAACAAGCTTTGCGCACTTGCCGGGCTTTTCCGATCGCAACAATGTCAAAGAAAATACCACTTGCCAAGTTGCATTTGTCATAAAACCAATGTCCTTGCTCAATTTACACATTTTTTCCGTAAGGTGAGGATCAAACCAAAGTAAGGACTATTGATTACATGAGTAGCAAACTTGGGCGTCACAGGGGGAAAGACCCCTTTGGATTTTTAAATTTGGTATTTTCGTATTGACTTTTCAGTAGAAAAATGTTTTGCTCTTAGTTTTCAGTGGGCAAAATCAAATTTCATCACTGTTGCTCCCCTCAGATGTCCATGGCAGCAAGGTTTAGGTGCCATTCAATAAAGTTGTTCGAGTCTCGTTGAAACTTAAGGTTTAGCAAACTCTCAAGGGTGAACTCATGCTTATCGACTGACCTGCTTCCATCACTTATTTTTTCAGTTCCGAAATCACACACAATTGTTCCTTCATTTCATTCAAACGATGAAAATAATTTTAAACGCTAAACCATTGCTGTTGGGTACAAACGAACATAAAACACCAGCAAAACAAATTTAAATTAGTTGTATAGATTTAACATTAAAACTAGGATTAACCGACTTCCGTAAAGCGCATAACAAATGATGAGACAAAGGACTATGAGTGAAACGGATTTCGTAGTGAAGTTAGGTTTACAAGGATATTTAGAATAAACAATACTCTATCGGTTAATGTCAGCGGCAAGAGTATACTTGAATGAGAAACAGTGTGATACTACGATGAGATGTGCTAGCGAGCCTCTTCGTCGTCAGAAGAATAGACGTCTTTCGAAGGTAGACTGTATTCGCGATGATCATTGGTGCTCGAGCTACGTCTAAGAAAACTTTCCAATACCGCTCTATCCTGCCCTGCATTCAGAACTGTTGCTGTCTGGTGAAAAGATGAAATGAATAAAAAAAAATAAGGAATCATCTCCTACAACAGAAACTAGGTATCAAACACACGTCTCGGGACCAGGGGCGTAACGAAGGGGGCAAGGGGACGCAATTCCCCGGCGCCGAGTCACTTGGAGGCGCCAAATCACAGCGGCGGACGCAGAAAAGTCCCAACACTGTCACAAGTACTTTCTTCAACACAGTACATTTGCTTCGAAAGACCTCAGTTTCGAACATGGGGGCGCCAAACTTGCTTCATGCCCTGGGCGTCATCTAACCTCGTTACGCCCCTGCTCGGGTCATATCCGTTTAAACCAGGGGTGAGCAAAACACGGCACGCAGAGAAGTCACACATTCCTGTTGCTTGGAGACAGAGAGAAAAATATATCACACCCGGCGTCGCTGCCCGCCTTAGACAGATATGGCTTTACCGCCTCACTGAACTCAAGTAATCAAAGATCAAACGAACTGCGTTGCGTCGTTTTATTGCTGTTCTTAATTCATGCCGCGCTCGTTTCAGTGGCCACCATACAAGCTCAAATTTGACTAGCTTCTGTTGTAATACCAAGTTTGAAACGGATTGTTTCGGCAGGAGGGACCAAAAACACAGCATCTCCTTTTCAGCTGCAGTGATTGCTGCATGTCTGTTCACGCGGCAACGTGTTCCGGTGGTACCCCCTGTTATCGCGAAAGTTGCTGCGCAAATTAAGTTGGGAAATTACTATCATGAAATGCGCATAAATCAGCCTGGTCCAACTGCTTTTGACCTACGGGCCATTTTATATAAATGTGACAACGTGTGGACCACGTCGACAAAACGATGTATACATGTAAAACGACAGGTTCACATGATTTAAAACTAAAAAAGATAAGAGAGTACGCCGTTGAAATCATTACACCATAGCAAATTATTACAAATCCCTATCAGTGTGATGGGGGGAGATATGAAGGTGTGATTGCGACATACATAGCCTCTCCCCTTCAGGTGTAGTGATCGCCGCGGGACCTCCTGCCCTCCAGGATGAGTTACTTGCACTTTGGCCTCTCCTACTTAAATGTGCTTGAAGCAGTGCCTTCCAGTGGCCCCTCTCGTTATAACAGAACCTGCTGTGGGTACGACCAAGTCTCCAGTGGTATACGTGGAAACCGGCCTGACGGTACGCCAAGGTGGCAGCCCCACCAGCCGTCTTATCCAGCGGAGGGTTAACAACCCACCCTGGAGAAATCCAAACATGTTAAGAAACTAACCAGAATTCACCGGACTGACCCACAAAGACGGACCTCTGCCTGTCCCCGACCTGCGAATGGACATCGACCAATTCCGATGAACCTCAAACATAATGTTCGAATCGCCACATGGAATGTCCAAACACTACTACGTCCGGGATCCACAACGCTCCTCTCGTATGAGCTATCACGATACAACATATCGATAGCCGGGCTATGCGAATCCAGATGGCCCGGAAGCGGAGAATGCTCTGCAACAGACTACGCCTTTATTTGGAGCGGTCCTACTGATGGTCGCGGCCTGTATGGTGTCGCTCTTGCTATGCTTCATCGCATTTGTAATTCGCTTGTCAGCTGAAGCCCTGTGAGTGACCGGATATTGACAGCCCGTTTTCTCCACAGCCATGGCAAGATCACCATCATCGTCGCCTACTGATGTCACCGACGACCCCGCCAAAGATGCTTTTTTTGACAAGCTTCATCAAGTTGTACAAAATGCTCCACCGCACAACATCACTGTCATCCTAACCGAAGCGAATGCAACAGTTTCATGCTCCTACCGCAGCGATGAAACCAAGTCAGCAATTGGAATATCCTTTGTGGAATCATGTACCAACGACAACCTCAGACGTCTCCTTAATTTATGCGGTCTCAACGACCTTTCTATCGCTGACACCTGGTTTACCAGGAAAAAATTCATCAGTGGATTTGGTACACCCAGACGGAAGAACTCGCAAGGCCTTGGGCTATATCAACCCGACGCTGGAGGTCCTTTGTAACCAATGCCCGTGTCTACCGCGGCGCGCAGTTGGCAGGCTTGTCCATGGGAATGCCATTCCTATGGAAATCCCGTAGGAAACGTCCCATGGGATGGGACAGGCATAAATTGCTATGGGATGGGAATGGGACAGATAAATATTTCCCATGGACAAGCCTAGGGTTGTCCATGGGAATGTCATTCCTATGGGAATCCCATGGGAAACGTCCCATGGGATGGGACAGGCATAAATTGCTATGGGGATGGGAATGGGACAGAGAAATATGTCCCTTGGACAACCCTGGCAGTTGGGCAATACGGACCACCGTATGTTAGTGGGGACCTTCAAATTGAAATTAAAACTCCCCCGACCAGCACAGAATTCACGGCCTCTTGACTCGTGCCGGCTTAAGGATCCTACAATCGTATACGCTTACAAATGCTCCATCTCTAAGAAGTTTAACGCAATGGCAAATGCAGCCCGATCTGACTAGAAACTCTTCACGGAAGAAGTCACTCAGTCGGTCGCGTGCACGGCTGGACCAATTAGGCGCCGACCCAAGAAACCTGGATATCCAGTGACACCCTGAAGATTATTGATACGCGTCGATTCGCTCGCCTCTCTGGAAACTTAGCCGAGTATCGCAGACTGAATCGAGAGCGTGACGCCGCCATCCGCAATGATCGACGGAAATTCTGCAATGATCAGGCGAAACATCTAGAAATGGCGGCCCAAACCAACAACTTCTCCCAGGTTTTTAAACTTCTTCGGAGAGCAAGAGCTGGGCACTCAATAAAGACGTCCCTAGTAAAGGATAGGGAAGGCCATATCATCAACAATGAGAGCTGCTGGATCTCTTGGTGGATGGAACATGTCAGTAATTTGCTCCACCACCATTCAGTAAGTCTTGATCTACTCGGTCGCTTGCTCCCAGCAATCCGAAGCTGCAGGCGACCACAGCAAGCCGGCTTCATGTCAAACCGCTCAACGATCGACCAGATATCTGCTCTTCGCCTCATCATTGAGAAGACCCGAGAGTTCGTAAGGGCCGTCCCTTGTACACTGCTTTCAGCGATCTGAAAGCTGCGTTCGACTCCGTCGACTACACCTCGTTATGGGCAATTCTGACATGCATTGGCGTGCCTGGCAAGATCCTAAGGTTGTTCAAGAAGCTCTACGGCAGGGGTCACCAATGTGGTGCCCGCCGGCACCAGATCGCCCGCAAGGACCATGTAGGGCGCCCACGGGCCTGTTCTAGAAATAACATTAGCATGATCAATGTGTTCACATTAACGAATATCAATACTAAAATAATGGAAGGTAAATTGAGCAAAACTTTTATTTCAGAAGTTTGTATCAAACTAGTAGCCCTTCGCATTAATCTGTACACAAGAAGTAGCTCTCAGTTTCAAAAAGGTTGGTGACCCCTACTTTACGGAGACTCCCAAAGCTGCGTCCGCATAAACGGGAAACTCTCGGAGTGGTTTAACATCAACAGTGGCGTTAGACAAGGATGTGCAGCTGCTCCAGACCTTTTCAACTGCGTTGTTGACCACCTCATGTCACGGGTTTGCGCATAGATCCCGGCCGTGTCTTTCGGCAACTCTACACGCGACGCGCCGAGGGGCGTCGTGCACGAGACACGATGACGATGATGATCAGTGTGATGCCTGTGGTTGAGGCATCTCTGACACTATTGCTCCTTTATCAATTCCAGTGTTAGCAAGTCGGAGACTATCGTCCAGTGTTCCGCCTGCCATTCCATTTGTTTTCAGATTTGACTTGCTTTATCGTAGAAAACGTACTCTCACACGTATGTATTTCCAAACATATTTTCATTGCGAAATCTTTCAATTTGGGAATTTTACCTTTACTGATTAATTTCCAGAGACTCTCTGCAGTCTAGTGTAACGCCGTTAATATTGTACATATTTATTAAAAGATGTTATGCTTACTCTAATTAAAATTACCTACTGCAACACATACGCAATGTTGCAAAGAAAGCTCGCGGGCCTTAAAATTCGGTCCGCGAGTGTCATGCGGCCCGTGGCCCTGTAGTTGGAGCACACTGGCATAAATGATCAATACCATCACGCATCAGCCAACCTGCTCCTATCCAAGGAACCAGTTCGGGCTTTAGGCATACGGGCCCGTTCGAAAAACTTGTGGCAATCTCCCTTATGTGTCATCCACAAATGGAAGCCCCGTTTTGTGCCCGATACTCATCTGAGGCGAATGGAAACAGCGCAGAACGCTTCTACTCTGGGTGACCTGCAAGCACTTTAACTGCGATCTTACTGCAAACTAGTGATTGGAAAATCGTTGCGTATCTAGAGTTTCCCGACCCCAGGGACAAGTCAGTTTGTACGCCCCCATCCAGCCTGTTCATGGCAGCGTAAATGCGAAGAGTAGGGGTGTCGAAAGCGAACTCGCGCCCCGCGTATAGTTGTGTTTTCAGACACGTTTGAAAACTTCATATAACTGTGACGTAACGGACGTGACGTCAAGGTTATTGAATCTGAAATTATTAATTATTCGTAATGTTTAGATTTTATTCGTTTCGCATGAAGCTAGCCCCACTTTTCTAATTTCGCTCACGATTGAGTGTTCAGATTACTGTATTGCGATAATCTATTGTATTGTTCGGCTTTACAGGAGTGTTTGATGTGTGCGTGAGCAAGAGAGACACTTATTACAGTAGGATTTGCCTAATTCGTCACCTCAAGGGGATTAGAAAAAAGTGACGATTCAGGCGAAGTGACGAATCATGCAAGCAACCTGAAATGAACTACAGAAAGCGCTACTCTCAATCAAATTTTAATTGGGAAAACTTTTTTGTGGTTTAAATTAAACCGACATTTGATTTCATTTCCTAAAAGGCAACACTACGGAGAAAACTATCGACAGTTTGGAAAATGAATCTGTAAAAACGAGTTCATTCTCAATGCCATCTACGGGATCAGCTCAGGCAAAACGGAGCAACGTAGGACACTGATCATTTCAAAACAGCGCTGAAAAAAGCACTTAAATCCTATTTGCACAAAAACTTTGTTATTTCGGCATATATTATTTAGGAGAGAAAGTCTTTTGGACCACACAACGATGAAAACAATGCATCTTATATTCTGGTGTGATAGCCCGTAACAATCCATTTCGTTAGTAATACGATTTTGGGGGTGGGATTGGGAATAAAACAAAAGTTGGCAAAGATTCACTTTTAATTAAATTCTGGTGTATCACTGGCATATTGCACGAATAACTGGGTATCATGAAAGGCGTTTCGTATCCGTTAGATATAGATACAAATGTGGCCAGCTGAAAAAATGTCATGTCCGACTCGTGGGCCAGTCTCTTCATACGTTTCCATCTCGATGGAAAGACAAACAATGCCTCATGTCTCGACAGCTTTCAGGTAAAGGCTGAGAATGCGAAGAAAACCTCGTCTGCCCTGATACTGTAAGAAAAGCGGTTTATGTCATCATCTGATTTCGTAATTATTCGCAAAATCAACGAGTTTAGAAAATATCTGGGTGGTTTGTTTTCCTGACTTGCTTAAGCAACTTCCTGTTGGATAGAAGCTTCAATATACACCAATAAAAATGGCCAACCAGTAATGCATTAATAGAATATCTTCTAAGTAACAATTTCGAGACCAAATTTTTGAAATCTTGATAAAGCACAAAGCACCTTGTTTGCGCCGAAACAACAGAATCAAAACACGTCCGTAATTTTCACACATTCAGATTTGCAGCTGCTGGAAAAGATAGGGAGAATTGAACACGATCAATCAAAACGGTCAACGCACCTTGTGCACGTCGCAAGGTTCGCTTCTGTGTCGTCGCTGTGGTGGGTTGGGTGGCAAGCCCCACTCAGGAAGCGAGTTGTGTCTGACTTCTTGGTGCGAAACGGAAGCAGCGTCATAAACAAGTTGAAGCAGCAGCAGAATAAAAAAAGCAGAAAGATAAAAAATTAAACGGAAGGGTGAACTTACGGTGAGTATCACCGTAAGATATTTGTGACAAATGACAGTGAAATCGCCAGATCGTGATTTGGTACAAAAATCGGTCGGGAAACTTAACACATGAGGTAGATACTGACAGAGGAACGCAAAACACCCGAGCCAGTTTGCCAACGAACTTTTTCAGCCAACATGCTTCACAGTTCCCTGTTAGCGCTTTAACACCTCGCTCGAATAGAAACGTGACTATGTTCTGTTCAAGTCGCTTGTTTCGTTTGTCAAACCATCTCATTTAACGAAAACTCGACATGAGCCAAAAATACCTGAAAATCGTTGCAGCTCCTGTTCATCATCAGTTTCGCCAAAGCACTCGGCTAAGTATGTGAAGGATGCCTTTGGCCGTTTGTTCTGTAAGTCAGCAGACAGAAGTTATGGGCTACTACACCAAAGGTGGTAGGCTACGAAAAGTGTTTCTTGATTTGAAAATAGTTTTGTTTTTGAAAGTTTTTGTCTGTTTGGCAATTCTCCACTCGTACTGAAAGACACCACAACCCAAGAAAAAGCACAATGACTGAGTCAGGAAAAAGGCTGAACCTGGCTACTCTATCTGAAAAAATGGAAAAACTGACACTAGTAGTTAATGCTCTGCAAAATCACACAGATGATAAGTTGACAGCAATGCTTGAAAAATTAAAAGGAATAAGACTAAGCCAAGATTTTCTATGTGAAAAATATGAAGATATGAAGAAAAAACTGGAAACAATTACTATGACTTCTCACAATCTGCAAGAGGAAAACAATAACTTGAAAAAGCGTCGTGCTGGATTTACAAACAAGATCTGAAAAAATGGAAAATGATATAAATGAACTAGAACAGTATAGCAGAAGATGCTGTCTGGAGTTTAAAGGGATAGCTTATGAAAAAAATGAAAATACTGATCAACTAATTGTGCAAGTGGCCAACAAAATTGGAGTTACACTACATCCTAGTGATATCAG
>JGI24022J15233_10009864_pt1 | contig 10790 bp, 6 predicted proteins | sample Ectturendosymbi2_FD_15233 | JGI IMG/M metagenome (IMG submission 15233)
GGGCAAACTAGGCCCGCGGGCCGCATGCGGCCCGCCGGGAGTTGAAGAAACTCCTACGCATGTAGAAGTTTATGAAACATTCACTATTTTCATAAAAACGTGGAATTTTATGAAAATAGTTTATGTTTCAGTTCTAACTATAACTGTGTGAATAGCATTAAACGTACCGAGTGTGAAATATGAAAATGGTTTGTAATATGAATATGTGGTTATTTACACACTGAATAAATGTTCCTACTTTGTAAGGAGAGTGTGCGGTCCTCGGCTGCAAGATTTTTAAAAAATGTGGCCCTCCGTCGCAAAACGTTTGCCCACCCCTGGTTTAGATTGACGTCAAAGGTATATGGGTAAACTGCAGATGGTCTGTTTTGTTTTGGGAAGCGTGGTGCCATGAAAGAGCTGATGTCTGGTTGACCCCTTTTTACATGCTATTCTCATTTTTTTCCTTTTCTTTTTTCTTTTCTTTTTTGTGCACCAGATTTATAAATATGCATTTTGTGTAGTTTGTTCGAAATACCGGACCAACATGTTCAGGCTGCAACTGTAGGTTTTTCTAAAAACAGAGGCTACTGTTAATGAACAGCAAAAAGGAAATTCTAATGCAGTTAAACCACCAAAAATTAGACGATTTGTTTTTTTGTTAGGCAATCGATAGATTATATAACGCGTAAAATTTATATATAATCTTTAAATATAAAATTAGATAGATATAACGGTGCATTGCAGGAATATTTTGTTGCGCTGATGTCGCTGGTCCTGATTCCAAAACTACTTGTTGTCGCTCATGTTAACCGGAAATGCTGGGTTTGATCTAATTCATTAGTCACGAAACGTGGTGCTTTTGGATCAATTCCTTTATGTCACTCAACGAGGATCAGTACCAAAATTGACAATTTCCTTGTCCTACGTACGAAAGGCAGTGAACAACTGTCTCTGTACAATTTTGACTTGAGAGTGAATAGCTTTGAACACATGAAAAATCATTGAAGGTAAATCCACATAAAAAGAAGGCGAAGTTTCCAAAAATGAAACTTGTTCCAATATCCCATTACTATCTGTCTCCGACATTCCTGACTCGTCGTCTTTCGCGTTACAGAATATTATGTTTCTCAACGACAAGAATCAACACATCGGCAAGCATTTTTGCAGCTTAGCTGCGTGTTTCACAACCCCTAAAAATACAGTGTGCAGCTCATGAAATGCTTAATCAGGGTCTTTCTATCTGTGAAAACGTAGTCATGCATTCCATTATGTTGGAACAAAGACTTTGGACAAAGCGTTTGTTTAAAAAAATAATCATTTTTCCACAATAGTTTACCGTTTTTCACTGATCTCTTGAAGTTTAGTCAAGCATGTTTTACGTTCCAGCAACATAAACATCGCTAGAAATGTCACATCTCGTTTTTTGATCATCCCTGCTACACACTTTATAGCGGAAAATTCATGATGATGCAAGAATTTAGTAGGTATGCCTTAAACTACACAACGACAAAAATATCTTATTGAATTTTCAGAAGCAGGCAATAAGCGAAAAGTTTTGAAAATTCCCAATGTGCAACTGGTTTGATCAATGTCTTGCAATTCAATATTTAATTTTCTATTATTGAGTTTTGGCGATACAGAAGAATTTTTCTTTTCCGACATGCGATGGTGGCGTTATATTTTGGCATAATTGTCGCTATGATGTATGGTGAAGTGTTTGTTATTTCTCTGCACTAGGACAGAAAAGATGCCTGGTGTTTGAGGTTTTGGGAAACCGAATCGTACAAGTTGATCGTGCCAGGAGTAAATCATTCTGCTCTATTTCTATGCACAGACATCAGATAAGAAGTGATGAATTGACATTGCATGAAATCAATCACAGGGCGGTCGCGCTAACGTATGTGAGATAAGAAAACTCCATAAATGCCTGAAGCGCAAAAGACCCCGGAGTGCTTCTTGGAGGCAGCTGCTTGCCACCATCAACGTAAAGTAATAGTGTTTGATTAACGCCAACCTTGCTTCATTGTTGCTTCACTCTGATGGTTCAGCTTCATTTCCATAAATGTTACATGAGAATTATTGGGAATTTTTGTAGTGATAGTGAAATAATTGGAGCAGAGTTTCTTGTGACGTGAATTATTATTGACATTGTGCCTCAAATCTACTGATATCAGATCGAAAATTATATCTAATTAGATGTTGCCAAATCAGCACATACAAACCAACTACCGGGCATTGTGCGCTCGTCAAAACCACAGGGTATTTCCAGGGTCTATGATGCGACGGTCCGCAGTGGTTTCATGTTCGAACTACCCTTACAAAAGCGCGTGCTGTCTTGTCCTTGCACTACTGAAAATTATATTGAAGAAGTGAGAATAGAAGTCTGCAGACTGGGATGTGAAGCACATCACTCTGCTCTGTTTCCTGGTGGTGTGTTGCGCAAGTTTGATCTTCGCTCAAGCACCTACACCGAACAACTTTATTGGTGCACCTCTTCCTGAAATAAAGTGAAACGTGAACATACATCAAAGCAACAAACACAGTACTTTAAGGAAAATGCAACCTGCATTGAAAAAGCAAATTGAAAGAAACGAAGCTTGGGTTTCTTGCAGCCCTCATGAGATTGACGTATGTACAAATATTTGTAGGGATGATTGAGCCATTGCTCGCAGAATCTTTTATTTTTTTTCAATCCATAACTTCAAACGTGTGATGATCGTGTAAATATATTAATGGATGAACGTTATGCTCGAAAACATGTTTGAAATTTAGGGATTTTGCAATTAAATTGCACAAGCATGATATTTTTATTACTTTTTGGAGGAGAAAGCTCTTTGGATGATATTAACGTTACTCTTAAAAGACTGTAATGCTTGATAAAGTGACAGCACTGTAATTTAGCTTTGACGATAATTGCCAGCAAAGTGAATAATGTAAATGTATAGGTCGTTTGACATATGTTACATTGAGATTAAAACAACCTGAAAGAATCTAGGATTTGTTGTCTATCTCCGCGAAAAACAAAAATTTTAGCTTTTCTGCTGGATGGGAATTGCTTTACTTTGCTTTTTCCACATGTTAATTTTTAATTGATTTCATGTAATGAGTTTCAAATTGTGACCTTCATTTAAAAAATGCACCTTTAAGAAATTTATACTATTTACAGATTGCATTTTTTGCTGACTGGTCTGTGCAGTGACAAGGAACCTCAAAAAAGTAATTTTTTTCTGCCTCTGCGACAACAGACATGAGTTGCGTAGATTATTCAATCCTGATGTGCATGTAGCTTTCTTAGAAAAGTAAATTTTTGAAGGAGCCTTGGTTTCAACCCTGCACTCACGTTTGTTGATGTGCAGAGAACTTCTGCTGTCCAGTGGCACGTGAATATTATTGGACTTCGTGGATGGATTTCGACGATCCTTTCATTACTCTTCACAATAATCAAGACAATGAGTTGATTTGGCACCGAAAAGTCTGCAAATGTTCTTATGCAACCTTCCCCATTCTAAACCGCTACACCCATTGCGATCGATGCCGAGTTTGAGAACGGCGGTGTGTGGTCACCGTGGTGGAACAGTGGAAACTCGCTATCTTATTTTGACCATGTCAATGGCTCACTGGGCAAAATTGATGGGAAAAAATGCAAAGATTTTCGAGTCCGCTTTTGTTGTCCATGGAGATGATAATTCAGAAGCCCAACCCAGCCTACGGGTTACGCAAATAAACCCTCCAATAAAAACATAAGTGAGCATTGCAATATTATAACTGCAAAGGAAACCCAAAGAGCGGTGCATACAATGATAAGCATTTGACTGCGTTTTCGATGCTTCATCCCGATTTTGCCAAATCCAGTTTTCTCAAATGGTTTTGGTGAGTGCGTTTGTGGATTCTGCCCTTGGATCGTACCGTGTTGCTTACATTTTCTCGTCTTATTTCACGCTCGTTCATTTCCCTAACCCTACATTGCATTACGTACTTGCACACAAAATATGAATAAAATTTACTCACGTGATCAAACAGGGTCAAGTGGAATTATATACTTGTAGTTTTAGGGAAACATGCTGCACCTTAATGAGCAATGTAATCTCAGTGGACGAAAATGTTTATAATTATCGTGAAAAATACATAACGTTCTTAGTGTTACGCAGCAAATGATAAATTACATACGACAAGGCGAGAAATGAAAAATGTACAGACAATTGTTTGACGCATTTGGAAATAATGTATAAAGCTTTGATAAAAACAATGAATTGTGAAACGTGAAAAACACTGGAAAAAAAAACAGGAAACTCCTTTCGAAACCTTTGACCGCAGAAGTCGATATGTCGGCTTTTTCGGCGCGATTTTGGCGATAACTTGCGAAACCCTGAAACTACAAGTAAGGCATTGCAGGAAAGATTTTGTGGCGGCGCATCTTGTGAAGTCTTGATGGTGCATTTGTGACGTCAGGTCGAAAAAAAAAAACGATTTTGGCGTGACCAAAATAGCAGTGGTTTTGTTCAAAGCCCTGTGAAGACAAAATGAATCACGTTATGTCTTACAAATATAATATGTAATACAAATCGTCTATGCTTACGATAAAATTAAATATTAAGGAATCTATCTCAAAACTGATGCCTTTGGCTACACGTGTTATACGATGCTGTCGCAGTTTTCATATTTCATTTGAATTGATTTTTGGGATCGTTCGGGAAGGGATGAAACCAATTGTTACCAATGAAAGATACAGCCTGAAACAGACAAACATCTGTTGGCAGATTTGGAAAAAAGAAACAAACGGCTGGGAAATATCATTATATAAACGGCAAATGGAAACCGATAATAATGCGGAAAATGTTATAGACATTTTAAAGGCAAAACAATGTCATTGTTATGTTGACAAACACTATCAAGTAATGTGATGCGTTGCCCTCGTGTCTTCTACGGTTTCGGTAAGTCGAGCCCAGTTGATTGAGAAAATGGAATGTCTGAGAATTGTTTTAATGCAACGTGTTGATTGGGCTAATACCAGTGGGTCTCCTTGCTCATTTTTCCGCTAAAACTGGAGTTTCTTCAAACGGTTTCAAACAAGAACCACAAACGCGTTATCGATTTCTTGTAAACACGTTGCTGAACGCTCTGCTCCAAATATCCTGAGGTGTGATAAGCACAGCGCGCAAATAAACGCTTATCAGCGTCGTTCCAGCACGTTCGTTGCTTACGTGCTGGCAACGAAACTTGTAGCTGCCAACACTGCAGTTTGTTGTGACGTAAAAGCATTTCAAAATTTTGTCGTTTCGATGATCGCCAAAATAATGTCAACAGTGGCAACTGCAATGCATCGAACTTGAGACTGCAAAGCCTCGAAATGGTGGCAACTGCAATGCATCAAACATAAATTGTAATGCAACTTCAGACTGAAATGCAACTGCAATGCATCAAACTCCAGGTTACCCCTAGATGTTTGGCCGTTGCACGGTGCGTGAGCCTAGTTCCGTTTAGGCAGATGTTTCTAGAACTCCTTTGTATACCGCATGTAACCCCACGCATTTTCTTCGGAACCAAATGTACGAGAACAAATTCGCGTCGGGCCCTGTCCAAGCGGAAAGGAAAGTAAATTATCTGACTTAATTAATTCTACAATTAATCTATCTTATTCCGATAGTAGGGGCGACTGATTTCGTAGCGAGACCCTAATGTGAGCCCCAACTTGCAACAACGCATATCAACCGTTTCTGCCAAATTGAACATTTTGTGAAAGAGAGCGATGGTTTCATTTGATTGCATTGAAATGAACATTTCAGTGACGATGGTTGTAACATTAGAAGAGACCAGAATTGCAAAGCAGGCTATATGCTGAAAACGCATGTGCATTTGTTGGAGTTAGTTTTGTAGCTTTCCAAACAGGTATGTTTTTTTCTGATATTTTGCACCACGGGTGTTAAACTTTAACCCCGCTCAGGTAACCTCTTCCCAGTTTAGGCAAACGGTTCGTGAAGTTAAATTTGAAATTGTTTAAAGTGTTCGCAAGGAATTTTCTGTTTTTGCAAATGTTTTTCACGTTTAACAATTCATTGTTTTCACCAAAGCTTTATCTATCGATTTTATTCGGGTCAAAAGTTTGTAAATCTTAGTTGTGCGTCTTGTCGTATACAATTTATCATATATTGGATAAGCATTAACAATATTAAGTATTTTCACGATAAGAATTTATGCAAACTTTCATCTAAAGTACTGAGATTGCATTGATCATTGAGGTGCAGGATGTTTCCCTTACATTAAAAACATTTGAATTTTGAACCTGTTTTAAACCTGTCAAAATCAAATCCACAAACATTTGATAACGTGAGCATGTTGTATTAACATTTTGTGTACACGTTAGTAACGAATAAAAGGGTGAAGTAACTGAACGAGCATGGAACAAGGTCAGACAATGTAAGCAACGCGGTGAGATCCAAGGGCAGAATCCACCAACTTACTCATCAAAACCATTTGACAAAACTAGTTTTTGCAAAACCGGAATTAAGCATCAAAGACACAGTTGAATGCTTATCACGGCATTTACCGTGCCTTAAGTTTTTTTTAACTGTTATATCGTGACGCATATTTTTGTTTATATTGGAGAGTTTGTTTTCTTAACTTCTGGATACGGTTGGGCTTCTGATTTATCATCTCCATGGACAACAAAACCGGACTCGAAAATCTTTGCATTCTTGCCGGTCATTTTCGCACAGCAAGCCATTGACGTGGTCAAAATAAGATAGCCGATTTCCACTGCTCCACCACGGTAACCACGCACCACCGTTCTTGAACTCGGCATTGATCGCTATGGGTGTAGCGGTTTGGAAGGGGAAGGTTGCATAAGGACATATGCATACGGTTCGGTGCCAAATCAACTCATTGTCTTGATTATTGGGAAGAGTATTGAAAGGATCGTCGAAATCCATCCATGACGTCCAATAATATTCACACCCCATCGGACAGTAGAAGTTCGCTGCAAATGCACAAACGTGGGTGGGGGGTTGAAACCAAGGATCCTTCAAAAATTCGCTTTTACATGAAAGCTACATGCACATCAGGATTGAATAAACTCCGCAACACATCTCTGTCGCCGTTCAAGCAGAACAAATTACTTTTTTGACATTCTTTATCGCTGCACAAAGCAATCAACAAAATCTACGAACTATGAAAAGTATAAAATATTCTAGAGCAATTTTGGAATGAAGGTAAAAATTTGGAATTCTTTACAGTAAATCAATGACGTTTTCACAGATGGATAATGCAAAACAAAGTGGAGAAATTGCCTTCAGTAATAAAGCTAAAGTTTCTACTTTCCGTGGAGATAGAAAACAGTTGCTAGTTTGCATCACTTTCGTTATCAATGTAACATATGTCAAACGACGTACTTATTTACGATATGCACTTTGCTAGCAATTATCGTCACAATTGTGCTATCGCTTTTTCAAACATCACTGTCTTTTGTGAGTAAAGTTAATCTAATAAGTAATTTTCTCTGAAAAGTAATAAATGTATCGCGTTTGTACAATTTAATTGCAAAATTCCTAAATTTCAAAAACGTTTTCGAGCATAACGTCAATCCATTAATTTATTTGCACCATCATCACAACTTTGAAGTTATAGATTTAAGGGATATGAAATAAAACATATATAAAAGTTTCTGCGGGCAGTGAACTCAACATCCCTACAAAGGTTTGTACATACGACAATCGCATGAGCGCTGCAAGAAACCCTAGCTTTTTTTTCCAATGCAGGTTGGATCTTACCTCGAAGTAATACGCTTGTTGTTTTCAAGTACACTTACGTTTCACTTTTTTTCTAAGAGTAGGTCTGCGAACACCGTTGTTAGGTAGAAGTGTTTGAACAGAGTGACGTTGTTAGGTACAAGAAACAGAGCAGAGTGATGTGCTTCATCTCCGAGTCTGCTGGCTTCTTCTGTTCTCACTTCTTCGATATTATTTTCAAAGTGGTGCAAAGACTAGACAGCACGTAAGGGTAGTTCGAACATGAAAACACTGTCACTTCGTTGACGCTGGAAATTCACGATATCCGCTGGTTGGATGCTATGTGCTGGTTTGGAAACATCTAATTAGATATAATTATCCGATCTGATATCAGTAGACTTGAGGCAAATAGCAGACTTGAGGTAAACAATAATTCACGTCACAAGAAATTCCATGCCAATTTGTTCACTATTACTGCAAACACATTCCCAATAATAATTCTTGAATCAATTTGTTTGTTTTTTATTGATGTTTACGTTGTTTTCAAACAAATGTTGGCGATGACTTTTTCTGACTTCGGCAAGTGTTGTATTTCTAAACACGTTGTTGAACGACAATTCAATATTCCAAAATCTGCATATCAATCTCTGGCATCGAAGCATTTTCTATTTTTGGTGCTTAGGAAATTCCGTTACGAAGTGAAACGTCACCTGCATTGCAAACAGTTTTACGTAAGTGAGTATCTCTTGAAAAAGTTGTTCAAAATTTTTCAATGGGAAATATTGCAAAATTTTGAATTAAATAAAAGCAGCTGAAATTCTAATATGTCTCGCAGCATTTCTGCAACCACGCGAAATGCAGAACTCGAATCATTATTCAGAAACAAATGTTGCAGAACTTGGAAACAGTGCTGTTGTCCTGGATTTCGAAGTTGGTAACACTGTGTTCTACGATTTTGCTTCTAAGTAGAGAACGTTTCTCACGAAGCATTTAAATATGAAAATGCAGCCAAACCAACTGCGTGAAGCCACCACAAAGCAAGGTTAACGTTGATCAAACACTACTACTTTTCGTGGATGGTGGCAAGCAGCTGCATGCAAGAAGCACTCCGTGGTCTTTTGCGCCTCATGCATTTATAAAGTTTTCTATCTCATAGAGACGTTAACGCGACCACCCTGTGATAGATTTCCTGCAAAGCCAAACCGTCACTCCTTATCTAATGTCTGTGCGTATAAATGCAGCAGTATGATTTACTCCTGGCATGATCAACTTGCACAATTCGGTTTCCCAAAACCTCGAGCAGGAAATAACTAATCGACACTTGTTTCATAGAGATAACAAACACTTTGCCATGCATTATAGCGACCAATATGCGGGATTATAAAGATACCGTCTATTTTCTAAAGAAAAAATTATGCGTACCGCCAAAAGTCAATAATGGAAATTGAATATTTAAGTGCAAGAGATTGATCAAATCATTTGTATATTGAGAATTTTTGAAACTTGTCACTTATTGCCTGCTTCAAAAATATTTATTAATATTGTGCTGTGGTGTAGTTTGAGACATACCTACTTAAAATTAACTATAAACCAACTTAAAAGTATGAATGAGAAATCTTTAAACGTCTAATATTTTAACGAGTCACGATACACTAGGTCATTTACAAGCTGTCGTTTCGGATATAAGCATTTGTCAATGCTTCCAATCTTACATCATGACTTTTCTGCTATAAATCGTGCAGAAGCGATGATAAAAAGACGAGTAGTTGCATTTCCAGCGGTGTTTACTTGCATGTTGCCGCAATGTAAAACATACTTGATGCAACTTCAAGAAATCAGTGAAAAGCGGTAAACTATTGTAGATAATTAATTCTTTATTAAAACAAACGTTTTTACCAACGCTTTTGTCCCAACATATTGGAAAGCATGACCGCGTTTTGACAGATGGAAAGACACTGATTGAGCATTTCATGCGCTGCACATTATTTTCTATAAGGAGTTGTGAAACACGTAGCTAAGCTGCAAATTGGCCTGCCGATGTGTTGATGCTTGTCGTTCAGTAACAGAATATTCTGTAACGCGAACGACGATGGGTCGGAAATGTCGGAGACATATTATGGAGATTTGGGTTTTTCCGCGCTGCCACCAGATGTTAAGCTAGTTATAATTTCAACATTACAATTGCTAGGGGATCTTTACTGACAATTGTGACATCGTAAAAGCCGCACAATAATTTTGGTGCGATGTAGCTGATGGACTTGCTTGTTGTTTGTTCGATTTGTTTAGCCCTCATTAGGTTCCCATGGAGACTTTGACAGAACGGTACAACACAAGAGATGGATCACGTTATTCTGTTTTGTCTTGTGTCATTGACATACACAGCAGTGGCACAAATGTCTAATATACAGCAGATATTGTACGTAGTCTGGTAAGGAAAGTGTCCGCGGACAAACAACGACGTGGGTCTTTTCAGTTCATAAATTGCTCAGCATTTCATCAAAATGTTTATTTGAAATGTTTAGTCACTTTGAAAACACTTGATGTAATTTATGAAATGAAACATGAAAAACTTAAAGAATAGCGAGACGTTCAGTTCTTTTCATTATGCATGGGAGTGAAACATTTCTCTGTATAAACATTTCTTGTGGAGCCGTTATGATGGGGTGAATTTACTGATGAAGTTCAAGTTATAGTGCTTTGTACAAGTAAAAGCACTTCCTAAACTACTTTTTTCAATGTAAACAATAAAAATATATTACGCAACCATGATCTGCAGGTACGGCAAAAGAAACAATTGTCGAAATAAATCGATGCAGTAATAATGCGCAAAAACTTTCCAATCTTACAGTTAAATTTTTGTTTGACACTTTCGGCGTGCATCTCTCATTAGCATAAAAACTGAAAAATATAGTATCGCCACAGTTTACTCTGTTGTGTACATTTTTTTAAAGGATAACTGTGAACTACAGAATAACGTGAACTATCTGGTATATTGTACCGTTCTGGCGTCTCGTCAAAGTCTTCGTGGGAAACTGTTGAGGGCTAAACAGCCCGAGGAAACAACAAAATAGTCCATCATTTCCGTGG
>JGI24022J15233_10009866_pt1 | contig 10788 bp, 6 predicted proteins | sample Ectturendosymbi2_FD_15233 | JGI IMG/M metagenome (IMG submission 15233)
TATAACTATAGGGAGATTAGTAGTTTGTTGATTTCAGGTAAACAGTAGCAAAGATGCAGGTCTTACGTAACTGTTAATCTTAGTCATATATCTGATTGTGGGTCGCACAATAAAACTTGCATTTAAAGTGGGTCGCGAACTGAAAAAGGTTGGGAAGCACTGATATAGAGGAAAATATTTCCCGTCGTAACTACGTTCGTTTGAAGGAAATATGATTACTTGCTAGCTGAGCTCTTTTAAACACCGGCACATAAAATAAATAACTTAAAGCCCTTTAAGTCCCGCACGTGCTACTTTTTGCAGAGATTTGCAGTCCTTTAACTCGCCAGGTGATTGAGCTAGAAAGCTGTTCAACCCTCTACGGATTCAGCAAGTCTTTTACTTGAAATCGAAAAAATACGTTTTTCGTTTCCGGTGGGCCTTTTTTTGGAGGTGACGTCACAACGAAGACATGTTTTGGAAATTTTGGCCACCTTTGGCAGGCCGTGCGCCCAAGCCCATTGACTCATTCCTTTGACTCAATGTTTTGTTGACACAAATCCGCGTCTAGTAGACAAAAATCCGCTTCTACAGAGCTCTGAATTGACTTGCTAGCATATCTGTAGCCAACATTATGGGTCAAAAACCCACTTTTTTGCCTATTTCAAAACTTTTCAGAAAAGGCACAATTTGCCTTTTCAGACAAAATTTGGCCAGCCATAACTCAGCATCAGATTGAGCTAGAGAGCTGTTCAAACCCTGTAATGACTTGTGGCGTCGTGCAGTTTAAAGTAAAAAAAAACTCTTTTTGCATTTTGATGGGGGTTTTGGGCCTATGAGATCATGATGGGGGTATGTTTATTGGTTAATTATGTGATGTCATCATCCGATCCCACCCGCTAATATCTTGGCTCGCAGTATTTGTGGATTCTAGGCTAAAATACGCGTCTTTTAAGCCCATGATCAAGTTTCTATCATTTCTGGTTCAAAAGTTATGCCAAAAATTTTCCAAATATGTCAGTAAGCTCCCAGAGGATTAGCGGGGATTCCCTCATTAATATTCTACCATTTTTGTCACAACGCATCAACTAGAAACACTAGAATGTCTATCAAACACTCTAAATGCTCGTACTATAGCCTAGACGGCATTTAAATCTCCCACGGATTGTCGCCAGTGTTTAGCCCCGATTTTCGCACTCCCACTGGACGCGCCATGGATTGTTTTGAGAAACCTGTCAAAACATGTTGAAACAACCTGTGCTTTTGCAAACACAGCCAGAAAAGCCGAAATCACACGGTGAAAAGTCTTTTTTTAGCCGAAAATACAATTCTTTCCTCATTCAGATCGGATTTGAACAGCTCTCTAGCTCGATCTGCTGGCGAGTAATACCCATTTAGAAAAAGCGTGTATTGCACCCCAGATTAGGGGTTGTAGGTGGAGAAATTTTCACCAAGTTTGGTGCTTTTGTCCATAATTTAGGCTTCAAATATGCTAGAAAGTCCTTCAAGGGCTCAGAAGACGCGGATTTTGGCCTAGTTTCCAACAAAATCTTGGGTCAAAATAATGAGCCAATGGGTTGGTGTCCAGGGACGGGTAAAAGTGGCTGAAAAAGCCAAAAAAAAACATTTGTGGCGGTCCCCAAAGAGAACCCCACACTGAAAACGAAACATTTTTTTTCGATTTCGCCTAGTAGACTTGCCGAATCCGTAGATGGTTTCAACAGCTCTCTAGCTCAATCGCCTGGCGAGTTATAGGATTGCAATGGTCGGGCCAAAAAATTGGCTCGTGCGCGAATTAAAGGGCATTTGAAAATTCCGAAAAAGCATTGCGGGCTGCGCAAGACACACTCGCGGGCCGCGTGTTTGAGACCCCGAATCTACACCCGAACTGCACGTTTTTCTGTCTTCACAATCAAGCGTTTTGGAGATTTGTTGTATTATCTCATTATACTCGAAAGAGGAAGTCAACTGAGAGTGTTACCGGAGAGTTACTAATGAAAAAAGTGTTGAGAGCTTTTATTTCACCTTGCATTGACTGGCAAACTTCAAGACATCTGCTTGCGTAGTTGAGAGACTAACCTGTGCTCCTGCAAGCATTTTTGTGTAATCATATTCGACAGAATATATTCGATTCTGTAATAACCAAAACCCTACCAGTGTTGTGACTCACATGTAACTTTTCAGAATATCTAGCCCGCTGCACAAACATGTAGCTCCCAAACTGAAGACTTTCTGGCGACGGTTCTGCCGAAATTGCGTCTGCAAACGGAACTAAAAAATAGTGAGATGCGACAAAATTAAAAATTAGGATATTTTGTTGTGGAGGCCATTCGTCCTTGGGATGTGACTTTAGGGGGGCTCTGCAAACATTGTGCGGGAAGCCCAGAGTGGGACTGCTATGGCTTTTTTACCTATGGCTGTAAGTTACTTCCTCCACCTCTAATAGTGTTAGCTATGCTTACCTGATGATGGCACTCGCAGAAGAAGGTGAAAATCCATATTTTGTTTGAAATAATACCCTGAAAGATATTAAGAAGTCATCAAGCAAACGACAAAGCTCGCAACGTCATGAGTTACGTGCTGAAGTTATCAACTATGTTTTCAGTTTGATGTATTTTTCTCTAAACAAAAATATCATACGTCCACAGTAATTTTCCCGATATAGATGTGATGCAATAGTTGCTTTGAATAAATGATCTGATACTAGGGCCTCTTTTGGAGGACGCAAATCAACGATTTGGAGAAGCGCAGTAAGTTTTATTTGCTCACTAGCGTCATCTATTGGAAACAATCCAAACGTTCGTCACAAACTGATGGTTGCAACTGCACCTCCAGAAGTTTTGACTTGGTGAAAATCCGGGCAAAATCCCTTAAAATCCGGGCAAAATCTGTAGAAATTTTGGCAAAATGTGTGAAAATCTTCGCTGAATTGCATTATGTGCTTTGATTTTGCAAAAATGGCAACGAAAATCAACTGCAGAGTTTGTTTTTTTGGAGATCATGATTTTACTGTAAGTGCTTTTCGGTCAAGTTAGGGGAAACTTGGGAACGTTTGGGTGAAATTTGGGCCAAAATGGTGCTTAAAGTGATTTGATTTGAAAAAATGAAAATGCAGTTTATGGAGTTTATTTTTCCTGGACTTTTTTCAGCCACGTTTTTTTATATTTGGGCAAAAATCCTTCGCACCCCCAAAAATTTCCTTGCTCCTATGAACCAGAAACACGAACAATAAGGCATCCGAAAGTCACCGAAAAGCAAACGCAAGGCACTGTCTGACTATTCTGGTGCTGAACGAGAAACTTGGCGTGTACTGTAAAGGATTATGCAAAACTTGAATAATCACGCATTGGCTTTACGAGAAAATGCAGAAGAACTTTATACATTCATCTTTGAAGCATGCAACATTTGGAAGAAAAGCGTGAGTTATTCATTTCAAACGCTAAAAAGTTCTTATAACGTTGCAGTTTGCACTAACAATGAATCACAGCCAAAGTTAAGTGTAGTATTTGGCTGTTCATTCATTATTATAGATGCTGTTGTAACAGCTTCTCAAAAACTTTCAAAACAGATGGAAGAACGTTAATTGCTGTTTGCAGTCTCTGATTTGCACACTCATTAGTAAACGGCACTTAGAATGCCCCAGAAAGACCCGAGGAAAAATGTGGCCAAACGTTGGTTTCAGATTTAGCTGCAGGGACTTCCTGAGTAAGCAAATATTTGTCAGGTTTATTACAAACTGCGTCTGCCGTTCCAAAGAGACTCATTGATCCATAGATTGCCTCCTGCTGGGCGCCACCAGTCCAGGTCAAAGTACACCTCAATAAAATTGATTGGGTGTTTCAACCATTATGGCTAAACGGAATGGTTGAAACACCCAACCCAATTAAACTTATGGACTTTCACCTTCATCACCCGGTGTTGCCTCAGCATCATATTCAGGTCTTTATCAAGTTAAAACCTTGCAGCACTAAATACACAAACGTCATCAGTAAAATTTAGAACACAACACACAAACCTACTTTCCGAGGCCAATGAATGGTGTCACAGCCCCATAATAACCAATGCACATAACGACAATGATCCCGAGTTGTGCAGGGAAGGTTTTGACGTCGGTAAACTTCACTTTCTCTCCACACACATCTTTCTTTCGATCCAATATCTTCTCAGCTCGTTTGTCCATATAAGCCAGGACCAAGGCACATCCAAGAGAGAAGACGCATGTCAATGCAGCTGNGCATAGAAGACGTTTCTTGTGGAAACTACTCGATAAACGATAAGCAGNGCAATCAGGGGCGCATTTGGAGGGGCGATTGGGGCTATCGCCCTACACAGAACCANCGATAGTAACTTTATTCACTGTGATCTTGTACAATTCGGAAAATANCATTCGCGGTATTTGATACTGCTATAACGTGAGCAGGGACGTCGGAGAGAGGGTGCATAACAGGGGCATTTCCACCATGCCCTTACAGTGGTAGGACAACGGGGCCAGAAGTGCCTTTTCATAATATGCAATTTAATGGATTATTAACATCGAATTGAAACAAATTTGGTGCAGCTATTCGCACATTCAGAAAATTGCGAGTGGTTTTCTATATTTTCTGTTTTTATTTTTTAGGTCAACTTTGATGAACAAAAGCAAACGTAGTTGGGAAGAATTTTGTTGTTTTTCATAGCTGCCATTGCTCTCAACTCGTTTATCCCCCCTCCCCTGCCCTACGCGCGCTGCTCGTGCTTGTGCGTAATCGATTGCGCGATAACCCACGAACAAAACGTGCACTAAGAATTGCACCAGTGTGTAAGTGGCGCGAACGAGCAAAGAGAGTGATCACGTCGAGTGATCCCTTAGTTACTTGTTGCCAGTGTAATCCTTTACGCGCTTGCCGCTCGGGCTCTCCGACTGCAGTAGCTTCAGGGGGGGAATTATCGTTACAATAAAAATTTGCGCTTTTGGATTTATACATCTGTCAATAATTTAAAATGGTAAAAATCAACAAACCTAGTTCTGAAACTAATTTGAGAATTAATTTTTGAAAAGAATATTACAATTATAAAAAAAAAGAATTAATTTTGGTTTTCGCTGACCGACACAAATGTCGGCCACACTGAAAATATTGTAGACATGACTTTTTCGTCAGCAATAAAATCAATTTATCGACACTTACCGATGAAAAGTGAGATTCCCAGTGGTCTGTCTGAGTGCATTCCGTGTTTGACCATGTTGTACAACGGTCCCATCACATTCATGTCTACAGTAATTGCCTGTGTGCAAAACGCAAGAACGGGGGATGCTGCAAATATGATTGGAAGCTGGAGTGCTTTCCAATCCCACCATGGATTGAAGCACAATGAGCGAGGACGGATATTGCGTGTGATGCAGCGATCCAAAATTTTATGTGAATATTAGCAGCGCGCAGAAATTTTCAGTAGCGCACGCATACAGACTTTGCCATTTTATACACATAACATTGTAAACTTGGCACTGCTACGTCGCTGATAATCCCATCCGCGCACTCCAAAATCTTAGTCGCACGATGTGAGTGTGCGACCACATATTTGCACCCCTGGTGTAATGTGAGTCAAAGAGGAAAAAACTTCTTGTCTTTCGCGGAAAATCTAGCACTGACTCGCTATCGAAAATGAAAAATGGTTGTTGAAGACACGCGCACGAAAATTCTTGCCGTCACTCTTGGAAGAAAATTCGCAAACCACAGGCCAGCTGCTTCCTACGGTTAACGGCACCCAGGGACAAAAACAGTTTGAGCGCCACCACCCAGCTCGTTCATGGTAGCATTGATGCGAAAAGTGAGTTGGTAGTAAAAGGGCGTCTACAACTGACTCGGACCCAGCATACTGTTGTTTCTAGACCTGACTGAAAATTTTATATCACTGCGACATTACGGCATTGACGTCAGGACCTTTGAATTTTAAAAATAATAAACTATCCCCGAAATAAGAACTTAAGCTTTTCGTGTGAAGCTATCCCCGCTTTTTCGGTCACCACTGAATCTTCAAATTGTTCTATTGCTTCATTCCAAATTGCCGTAATACATTCGAATTGTAGCAACTAGTGAAGAAACGCGCAACTAGTCCAAAAGCTCCCTGATAATCTGGAAATATCTGAAATAATTTTACTCTATTACCGGAATTCTATGGGAGCAAAAATCTCCTGATGACTTAATTTAAAATTTGACATAATTGCTCCTTGTTTTCTAAAGCAAGGGCTTGTCAGATCGTTTTGACCCACTTCAAATGCAGCGTACACGCTTGCTCTTTCTCACATTTTGGCCACAATCATTAAGGGTGAGAGTTGTAGAGGTATTAGAAGCATGCACTGCCCTAGATTTTAGTATTAGAACGCCATAAAAGACTGACTGATGGAAAACTTACAAATACGTAAAAGAAAAACACGGACAGAAAAGTGCATATGAAAACTGAAGGCAAACGATTTTATACAAAACTACGAGACAAATATAAATTTGCACAATCCTAGAATTTTCTTTGGATATAATAACTGGAAATTTTACAGAAAATGAAAGAAATGCAACGATGTAATGCTGTACTTGTAATTATCAAATTTAAAGACAAAGTTTTCTTGCCTTTGCTGCTGGAGATTTATTGATTCTTTCATCAAAACACTGATACATCGCAAATGTGCCACATGCATTATCTTAAGAAATATCTAATCAAGTGACTTTCGCGAATAGTTCCAAGTTAGCAATTTGGTTTGTGTGAATTTCGACTATCACGGTAAATTAATATAAAAGATATGTAGCAATACCTGAAAAATTCACATGTATAACTAATACACTCAACGCTGTTGCACAGGTGCAATTACAATATTGCCAAGAAGTCAGCATTAGTTTAAATATCCTACAAATAAAGATACATCATAACTACCGTCAGAACCACATCAAGTGCATTTCAACATAAAATTTGTGAAAGGATAAAAGCAGGCATGGTAGACACTGTATCATCACAATGGCTAGGTCAACTTCATAAACGCCAAATACTCCGTGCGGAGGTTAAACGTGGGGTAATATACTTTTATTAACAAATAAATCGTCGTTAACTATTTACAATTATAGGTCATCATTTTTTTCCATTTTGCTGGGTTTTAAATCGTAAAGTGGGCAATTACAGTCAGTAATAGAAGCGTGCGAGTTAACGTGCGCATAGACACGTTTTCATCTTCAGATTCCGAAATGTGGTACCACATGCAAATTAGGCCAAATGTCGGCCAAGTGTTCAACAATAATCATCGCGCCAAACCACTTCCGCAAACTGGTTTCCCAATTTGTCCGAAAAACGCCTTGTTCCCACTTAACCCTGCATGGAACCTCAAAAATGTTCCTATCCAAAGATCAGATCTGTTGTAAGATCATACTGTTAAGTTTCATTGCTGCTTTGAAAGCATGTGCAGTAACATACTGCGTGCGCTTTGCGTGCTGGATTCCTGTTTGTTGTGACGCAACAAGAGAAAGTGAATGAAATCGGAAAGTTCTCAACCCTGGCTATCAAACACCATTGTGACGCAACGCTGAGTCAAAGCACATGTAGACGCTGAATCTGATTGCTGTAGACAGAAGCTCCGTCTGAAACGTCACTAAGGTTTACAACAGCTCGCTTTGCGAACCTTGGTTATCTTGATGAGATTTCGAAACTGGGTGCAGTTGCTGTTATACGACATTGTGCACATCTTAAATATTAGCAAATATTAACGAGAAACGTGCAACAAAATACAAGAAAGTGTGCTGAACCTCAAAAGTGATATTATAAGTGACCCAAGCTCAAAGACAATCTGTTATAATTGCCCCGGTTATTCGTCATTAAGCAACGTCTTACAATCAGGTAGGTTGTGATGATCATGATTAGGAATGATATGATGAGAAATTTAGCAAAAGAGTGGAAACCAAACTTTATTATCGAAACCACTTTCAGCTTACTTGCTATGCCTAATGTCCGCGCCTTTCATGCAAGCCAACCTTTAATGCTCCCTGCAGCATGCAATAATTCCTGCATTACAGTATGATATTGTTTTTTCCTTTTGTTGCATTTGTGCTATTGCGTTATTTAAATCACAACATTGCATGAATAAACCACTACTTATTGATGAAAAACGCAATGTTCGTGTACATGGCAGTCGAACAAAAAACAAAATGGGCAACAACAATGGAACAGCCCACAGAGTTTTCACTGTGAACTGTTTTCCACGAAAACAATCCAACAAAGACTAGAATGAGTTTGCTCAAAATGACAGAAAACGTACGATGGTCCCCATGCTGAGCAGCACGCCAATCGCTAGATTATGCTCCTTTCCCTTGAACCAGAGCGCGGCATAAGTGCTTTGCACCACTTCCAGCGACGCCCCACCGATGCCGAACAAAAATCTCCCGAGCATCATCAACCACACCTTTCCAGCGGTAGCTCCTGCAATGACGACGTTTCGAATAGTAAAATTGTTGCGTTAAACCAGTGTTTTTCGACCGGGGTTCCGCGGAACCTCAGGGATCAGCGAGCGGCTGCCAGGGGTTGCGCCGAAGCAAACCGAAATTGCCTGGGACGAAATTTGTAACCGCAGTTCTACGCGGTTGTAGCAATGCCACTGCTTCACAGTATCCTTGCAACTATATAGAAACAGCCCGCGTCACGCTTTTCCAGCATCCAGGCATATGATGTTTGTCATTGCAAATGTTTTGTGTCGTTTCTACGAACTAAGACAGGGGTGTCCAAAGTACGGCCCGCGGGCAAAATCAGGCCTCGAAGCTATTTCAACCGGCCGCAAAGACAGTTTGTTTGTGATAGAAAGACAATATATTTACGAAAAATATTTGATTAGGTAGAATGTAACATATCCAGAAACAATCGCATTGCACAAGATGCCTGACCCTTGAACTTTTGCATAGTATCTTATGTGGCCCTGTGGCGAAAAAGTTTGGAGACCCTTGAACTAAGAGAAGAGATACTTGCTTCGTTTGCAAGGCAACCTTACGAACTTCAGAACTTCTGAGCAATGAATCTTGGTGTTCCAAGCATATCTGGCCGACATATTTCATGAACTGAACTTCTTGAACAGTCGCATGCAAGGCAGGAACGAAAATGCTTTGACGTCGACGAATAAACTCGCTTTTCTTAAGAAATTGACAGTTTGGAGAAACTGTGCATCTACGGGAACGTTGAAACCTTTCCTACTGTTGTGGAAAGAATTTATCCATTGTTATTGAATCATTTGGATACTCTGTTGGCACGCCTCAGGAAATTCTTCCGTATATATCTGCTGAATAGTACAACCGGGTTAGAAAACCATTTGTAGAATCTGAGCCGTCCTAAGGTCAATTTACTTTGGCAAAGGAGTGAAAGTTTGCTAGTGTTGCATCTTAGAAGTGACAGAGCACTGATGCCAAAGCCCTCGGCGCTCTACCTGGATGCATTCTAAATATTATTTTGACAGAAGTACACGGCAACTGATCAGAAGTCTCTGCGAATTTTGATTTAGGTTTAAACTTCCCACTTGTGCGAATTTGGATTTTCAGCCATGACAGCAATCAAGCACAAGAATCGAGAACGACTTCTGTTTGTGAACGAAGAACGTCGGGCGTGTCTGTCTGAAACATGGCCCAAAACTCAAGCGCTTTACAGACATCGTCAAGCAGATGTTCGCCCAGAACTTTTGAACTATTGTAATACAAAACATTTATACTTCAATTTTAATATCGATTAATACTTCCTGAACCAAATCACGAATTTCGATGATTTAATGTTAGGACATATTTGCAACATTTCTACCCATCTGGTTTATTACGGAAACCAGAATGGAAACTTGCGTCATTAAAAGAGTTCCATGAGAAATGCAAACGTTTGTGGAAGCTTCCGCTGCAGCAAAGAGGTAGAAAAGCACTGCATCAAACAAACAATAGTGGAAATTTCAAAACAGCGGTTACGATGTGAGGGCTCATTTCCTTATTTGCCCATGTGAGGTGACTTGCGCATTTAAGCATGTTCTTAACGTCTTACTTTGCACTTCATTGAAATGTTGCAGCAAAACATGCATACATTGTTGACACTAGGGTCGAACGACTGGAAACAGGTCGTAGTAACTAGAGCAATAACAAAGTCTGAAACTACGACCAAGGAAATTTTTTCCAACGATTATTTCATTTTTTATGCCGGAAATCGCTGAAAATAAATATCTTAAATTATTCTATATCAATATTTATTCTCAAAAACTCTGTCCATGAAATTTCCTCAGGTCGAATAAAACACACTGACACTTTTGTGTGGAGAACGTCTCGTGCAAGTAATCTAGGGATGTTATTAGATAACACGTCGGACTGGTTTTCTCATATACAATCTATGAAATCAAATGTTGTCACAATTTTGCCTTTTTCACAAAATCATAAATTCGTTATCGTTAGATCTTCCAAGTGTTTTTCTTTGAGTTTTTTCACTGTCATTTAGAGTATTGTCCTGTTTCGTCGAGTAGATGTAGTGATTTAATTCTACAATTGTTGGAGGTATTGCACATACCAAAACCTGTAACATTCAAAACTATCGGATATCATCTTGAAAATTTGTTTAAATCTCTTCGTTTTATTAAATGTAGTCTTCGTCGTTTGAGCCAGTTCTTCACCATTATTTGGCCGAACTAGATCTCGGGGCAGGTATTGAGCAGCCATCAAATTGTCTCATCGTCCAGAACCGTCAGACCGTGCAGTCCATCAGGAGGTCGGTGTGTTGAATATTGGAGGACGTTACATTTTCCTCCACTACACTGACAGGCCGCAAACGAGGCCATACACCATTTGTGGA
>JGI24022J15233_10009868_pt1 | contig 10788 bp, 9 predicted proteins | sample Ectturendosymbi2_FD_15233 | JGI IMG/M metagenome (IMG submission 15233)
CTCAAATTTCAGGCTCCGGCTCCAGTTCCAGGCAATTACATTTTTTGGGTCCCGCTCCAACATCTATCTAGAAACTTTTGGTTCCGGCTCCGGATCCTAAACAATTTGGACAATTTAACAATGAAAATCATTGTATTATTTGCACAACTCGCTTGCCCAACAAACAATTTCTGTGGAACCGGAACCCAAATTTCAGGCTCCGGCATCTTAAAAGTTTTTGGCACCGGCTCCAGCCATCCAAAATTGCTTGGGCTCCGGCTCCACAGGCCCGATGCAAACCCTTGGTTGTGAAAGAACTTCCCCGTGAATAAACTCGCTGAAAAGTGACCAAGTGCGATAGTTCGCGGCAATCAACAAAAGATCTGCAAACGCATCCTGCGGCATCACACGCCATGAATCACTCGCTAGGATGCAATTCGGCAAAACATCTGACCGCAAATCTGCTTTATCTTCAAATTAACTGGCCGCAGTTCCAGCTTTCGAGGAAACGCTCAGCGGTTGGGGAAGACGAGATATCTCAAAAGCGTCCAATGATTTTGAAGAGAATGTTGACGACAAACAAACGTTGCAAAAGGCCTTAATCCCACCAGCTATCCAGTGCCCACGCAGAACACTGGTTTTTGCAACACATGCCGAATTCGAGAACCCCCACTTCGATGTTTCCATTAAGGAGGACTGCTTTATTCGCGTGAAAACACTATTCCTTGTTCGTTAGAGTAGATAGGCCGGCTTTGAAAAACCTTCATTTCAAGTAACGCAATTCCGTCGTGCTGTTTTGAAACCGCCAGTAACGCGGCGGGTGGCAATGCTTTTCAAATGTGTAATAAGCGCGTAGCGTTAGATTCTATCTTGGAGAATATCAACAACGCTGACCAATGATTTTTTTCCTTTTGTGGTGACAACGAAGTACAACGCAAAGCGGAAAATAAGCAAAGCATCGACATTTTAGGTTGCATCTGCGATTTCACCAGTACGGCGGCATGTGATGCTACGTGAACGATAGACTGGTGAAAAATTATCTTGAGACACTTCATTCTGAGCTAGGTTTGAGGTCAGCTTTATAGGAGCTTTAGGCCACAGTTGACGACTTGCAATCACGTCCGCGCACAACAATCTCAGGTAATTAATAGCGCCTCACAACGCGATGTTTTTTTAGTCCCACCATAACTATGCAGCCGGTGTGGTCCGATTTCGCGGTAAAAGCTCATGCGACAACGAAAAACGTTCTCAGCGAGCTCTGAACAATAACGTGCGAAGACTAAAACATTGAAGCAAGTCAACAAAATGGTATGTTCGTACCCTGGCCAGCTTGTGAAGCGCAGAGCCGGAGTGCTAACTTTTTACAAATGATGAAAGACCCTCTCCCCGCACTGTTTCTTCAAGAATCATTTCCCAAAACTTCTTCTAAATGGCCACATATTTTAAAGGTCTTTGACAGTGTTAAAAAAGTGGTTCTCTAAGTATGGGTCGCGACCAAACTTAGCTGAGTTGTACGTTTTCAATGTTTCGTTTTTCCTGTTTTCAAGTTCTTTCAATCTATTTCATTACAGACTGAGTTACAATAACAAAAGAGTAGACTGCTGACATTGCACAGTATCTTAGCAACTTTCTGCCAAACTCATCCATACAATCAATATTTTTTTCATGTTAACACACGCTGTTTGAGGCTTGGGTCGCGAGGATTTCGCCAGGGTTGCGGAGTCGTAAGGAGTCGGAGATTTTTTGGTGGAGTCGGATTCCATAACAACAGCAGGAGTCGGATGTGTTTATCCGGCTCCGACTCCGGATGTCCAATTGGATCATTGTTTAGATCACGCTCCTAAGTTGGGAATTCCTGTTGAAATGGTACAATTTCTTATGAAACTTTTGTTGAAAAAGAGAATTCTTGCTCTGTACCGCGATTTCTATTCTTTTTGACAGCCAAACTTCATTCTGTTGGATTCGGAGTCGGGAGTCGGAAATTTTGGAAAGGTCGGAGTTGGTGTCGGACATTTTACCTCCGACTCCGCAACCCTGGTTTTCACCAAACACAGACATGGGTCGCGCTCACAAGCGTTTGGTGACCGCTGTATTAAAACAACAGAAGTGAACCAACTGCTTCAACGAAGACGGCCAGTAACGACCAAGAAATACCGCACCTGACAACCGACGCAAAAAAACTCCATTCGGCCGAGTCCTGCTTCGGTTCGTTCCACATAAAGCCCCGTCGATGGAGATTAAGCTTGACTGCATTGAGCAAGGAAGACTCGGTTGAGAACGTTATTGCCATTGCCTGATGAGATAAGCACAACAACTTAAAAAATTGGAATTAAAAACAAAAATGCAAGGTGCAATTCGGCCATTAGCATTAGACCTTGAAAAAAAATTTAAATAACCGTCCAGGGGTGCTCTGCTAGACTTTTTTTCTTAGTGTACCATCGGTTGGACCCTATCTTCATTAAAAGTATGCTGTAATGTTTTCGCCAATAACGCAAAACAGCCTTCAGCACAAGTTACAAAATTTATAACAGCGTCAAATAGGAGACACAAACAAGTCGACACGGGTATCAAAATCGATAATTTCGGTATTGAAGGACGTTGTTTTTCCTGTTAACAGAGAAGCCATAGTGCTACCACCTTTGCCCCAGTACTTCAACATTGATATAAGCGGAAACTAAAATGACACAGTGGAACATTAAAAGAATTCTGACACAACAGCTTTCACTCAAGGACATCAACTTCACGCTGAGACAATAGCAGCGAGATATTTCGTCGTGGCAAAAAGCCCAACCCCCAGTGGGATAGGGCATGAACACTTGAACAGACATTTCTGCGTTTTTGAATTCCATCGAAGCTGACATGACAAAAATTTATAGGAAAACCTGTCGGACGCCGGAAAGCATTCAGCGCAAGCCCTGGATCGCAGAGGTAGTCAGTCGCTTTGTGCATAAAAGCCTGAAGATTGCGCAATCTTCGGCTGGAATTCTCAGCAAGCCGCCGAGCGTTTTCAAACGCAGTACCAATTAGTGGTTGCGAGTGCGGCATGGAAAACCCACAAGTGCAAACTTCAACGATCTTTGCAAACTGAAATTCTCCAAAACACAAAAATTTACAAGCAAGGAATTGAGAAAAAAAAGGGAAAACATTTGTTATTGCATATTAGTGCCGAAGTGTGTGTGATGCAAAGCGGAAGGAATGCAAAAAAAAATCAGGAACCTATTTTAAGTTCACGGTGAACGCACGGACTTCGACAAAGACATAGCTGAGCTTCGTGTAGGTGGTTTCATGGCGTCGAACATTGATAAGCAGCACGACCTGCTACGTCATGAAAGCCACCGAGTGATTTGAGACGGCGCCGCGTTGGTTTTGAAGGTGATCAGGCGATCTGTCATTGAACAACTTAATCTGTCGTTGCAAAACATGATTCATGGCAAAACCCCGGCCACCAAAACTGAGCATCTTTCGCTTGAAAAAAGGGCCGAGGACCACACCTGCAGAAATGTGAACACCACTCCCACGGCGCTGAAGTTCCTCCTGTTGCGAAACGCACAGTAAGTTTCTCCCGTGACGAGCGACAAGCAACTCCCATCCAAAGCTTTTCCAGACGATTCAAATGGAAAGCTTGTTAATAACAGTCGACACTTCTGTTCGACTTTCTGCAGCAACGTCAAATCACCAGTGGCAAGTAGGATGATTCACGTCATGAAGCTCATCATTCCATTCTCGGTCGGGTGCGACAAAACTGATGATTTGCACGGACGGGTGTTATTTGCCCTTCGCGTGTCATTTCAACAACGCCCCCACACGACAAGTTGCAATTTCGCACGTGACAAACGAGCACAGACACGACGTGGGAAGGTCGAGGAATGCTTTGTAATGCATTGCCAGTTCGACTTGCGACGACGACCTTGTCGCTGGTGCTGAGGTCGTCAGCATAAAAACTTATCAGCAACGAGTGAGATTTTCGCGGTGACTGTTGAGAAGTGAACCGCTATGTTTTCAATCCTATGACGACTTTATCCAAAAAGTCTGTAACAAATAGCTTTTAATGCTTTTTGATGAGAAAATCGAATGGCTGCCCAACACCTGCCCCGAGATCTAGTGCGACCAAGCAGTGATTGGTAACAACTGGCACACATGATCCGAACATTCTTTCTAAAAACTATTTTTTTCGTTCAGGGAAGAGTTGCCAAAATTAGGATCTTTCAGAGGGCACGTCTCAAATCTTTTCACAGTTAAAACCTTCTGGCGCCGCAGTCTACTTTTACTGAGATGAAAGAACACTGTTTGGGTTACGTTTGCAATGATTTTGTTTAAATGTGTTTTTCTTCAAAAAAAAATTTTTATTTTGCCGTTGAAATTTTCAAAGGCCCAGTATAACGTCATAAAAACAGTGCGAAGAGCTTCTTTTGTTAACAGAAGTAAAAAGTATTATTGTTATCATTACCAAGGCAGTGGCTGCAAGCGAATGGGATCAATTCACGAAATGTCTTAGTGTGGCATTCCTTATGCGTCAGCACCACGAAGCGTACAAAGTGCTGTAACAGACTTCGCGATCGTGGCGAAAAAACGCCAAACAAGGCCTAGGAATGCACGGCAGTTGGTTGCCTGACCACAGCATGACTCGTAATATCCAATCCGGAAGGACTTCGAACTCAGGTGACGTCGTGCCACGGGCAAGCCACAGAAAACTGCGGCAATCAATTGGTGACAGATGTTCAAGACGGCGGCAACAAGAGATTGTTGTATTAAAAGTTGTTGCCATGTGTGTTTGTGAAAAACGTGAAAGCCGATCGAGCCGGTTTCCACCATGCAGTTGAAAAGATGTATCGCGAGACGGAAGGCAATGGGAAGCGGACCGTGCAATATCGACCGTTATAAACCACCCCGGATAGCCATCAAAGCGCTCCGCGAGTTATCCGGATAAAGCTTCACGATCCTTGTTGTGACAGCGGGTTACTCATCAATATCTGAGCGAGCACTTAAAAAGTCTGAGGAAACCTATTACGGCAAGCCATGCAAGGAATGTCTGCGCTCACAAACGATGAAGAAGCGGGACGTTTTTCCCGCATGAACAACGGGTTGCCACAGCAACGGTTCAGTTGCAAGACCGTAAAAGGGCACTGCATAAATTTGCAGTCAATCTTTTCACATGCAAAGTTATCAGAACTGCAAGTCGTTTTAGACAAATTCGAAAAGCCACAGACCGTCGTGTGACCTACGAGCGCGCAGGAAAAATCTCCTATTATTCCTCTGCAGTTACACGGAAACGGCTACCCGAGAGTAAAAATGGTGGTTTTCAAAAACTGATGGCACAACGCTCTGACCCAATGGTATCCAATTCATTTCAAAGCGCGCATTTTAAAAGGCGCGTTTTCAAAAGTTTTGAAAGCGCGCATTTAAAAGTTTTTGAGGCCTGCTATCTTTTTACTACCCTTGAGACATTGGTTGAAACTCCAAAGACGCAGTGTTCACCGATCCATGACCAGCAGCTCTTTATCTTCGCAATGTGACGCACAAACGTCGATAACGGTTAACGATGAGGCTTCATTTTGCTATTTTCAACACGTATACTTTTGTGATTTGACCGACAAGAGCCTTAGTACCGTCAGTGCCAGTAGCTGCAGAATAGACATCTTAGCACAGTTGATGCACTGCCTGCCAAAGCAACGCTCGGCTCATTCGACAAGACATTGCAGCGGCGTTCCCTCTAAGAAAATTCTGCACTGTGCAAATGTTTGCTTTGTCGCGCACACGCGCATGCAACTGCGCAACCAGGCAGACGCACAAGCATGAAGCGTTCCCTGCGTTGGAAGGGTTATGCGATATATACAGCGCATNGATTTAGAATGTTGGAAGTGCCCGGAGAATGAGATATTACTTCGCAATTGCGCACCTTAGAGGGAACACTGCACTGCAGTGTTGGGCCGAACGCGCACGTTTGCGCGTTTGCCGCATTTGCCNTTTGCCGTTTGCCGCATTTGCCGTTTGCCGCATTGCCGTTTGCGCGTTTGCAACACGCGTTTGCCGTTTGCGCGTTTGCCGCACGCACGTTTGCCGCATTTCACGTCGCATTCAAGTTCAGATGCATGGAATCCAAGGAAGAGGACATGATTGCAGCACGCCGTTGCAATTCAACAACTTGGAGTACAGAACATTGAAGCGTTTCTGCGCTTTACAGCTGCCAGTGTCAAGCATGTAAACAACATTTTATGGTTTGCGTATTGATGGACCCTATCGGATGACCACATAGCGATCGCAGAAAGGAAGCTTCGGGTGCAAAATAAGGTTGAGATTGTTATACCAAAAATTTGTCTACTGTTGAGTGAAACAACGAAAATTATTTACGAAACACATCTATGCTCTGTCTTTCACACAGAAAACCGACACGCGACAAGGCGGTGGCATAATATTGTACGCTCACCCTTGACCTATTGTAATATTGTGCGCTGACCCTTGACCTGTCAGACGCTAGTGACAATGATGCAGACTTTTTGTATGAATCTGACAGCTGTGAAAATTTTGCTGTTCGGGTGCCACAAATTTCGCAGTCACGTGATTCTTTGCACGCTGGAAATGGAGAGGTCATGTGCGATGGAACTGGAGAGGTCATGTGCGATGTCACTGGAGGGTCACTGGAGAGGTCAACTGGAGAGGTCATGTGCGATAACCTGCCGACCAGGAACATCAATCTCTTGCGTTTCCCGGGACGTAAGGCTCAATCAAAAACGCAGTAGTGAGCAGCAAGAATAAACCATGCGGTTATGTCAAGCTAGTTTTCACGGAGAGCCTTTCCGGCTATTTGGATAAGAAGAGAGGGATGGTGGTTTTCCTCGGTGTGGTTTCGTTGATGCGATAGGCAAGGAAGGTCGGCTATCGTCGCTTTGATTAATGAAATATTTTTGCAAACGCCTTACTTCGGAAAACCGATGGCGAGAGGTCCATTCAAAGCAGGAAACGTCTTTCCAGCACGTCAGTAACATTTCTGCCCGATCACAGCGCAGTGTTGACAAATCGCACAAAATGAAGCCAGTGCTTGATGAGACTGCGGAGAAGTGGTGCGAATTGTGCACAGTTGGAGAGCATATCGCTGTTGGGTGATGGTGTGTTGAGGTGGAAAGAAACGTTGTCGTTTTGCGTTTACAATAGGGGCGAGCCGATAGAACACGATGGAAAAGTTTACATCTTGTCGGACTGTGTGTCCGACCATTCGCGGAAATGCAGAACTACCGGCAGAAAAAGATTAATAATATGAGAAGAACTTCTCGAAGCTTCGCAAAGGACATACGGATTGTGGCATCGCTTGAACGTGGAATAAGATCTTGCCGACAAAAAAAAAATTTCACGTCACTGCAATGTTACAGAAACACAGAGTGGATTTCTCCATATTATCCATCCGCCAAAGTTGGACAGGGATGAGAGAATCGCAAGAGACAATGGAAAATTATGGTCTTGGCATTAACAGATTAAAAGAAAAAACTGTCAAGGCCGTTCGCACTGAGCTGTCAAAGCTTCTGGCGCTGATGCTGTGTGACAACAGTTGAAGCTTATTTCAACACTGTTCCAGGAATTTGATGAATGTGAGGAACATTCCACGGGTGAAAATGAAATTGTTGGACAGGAGCTCCTTGCTGAATGCTTGGGCGGTTGGGGACTCATCCACTGGGCTGCTCGCATCCACCGTTTTGTAATTGTAGTCAGTTGGTTTTCGGTTGTGGTGATAGCAGCTTCACGGGCGAGCGTGTGCTTGCTACTGTAGTCTGCGCACTTTCTCTGATCTTGCTTTAGTCTTTTTCATCATTTCACCTGTAAGCTTTTGCTTACAATATGCTGGACTGAAGATGCGTCACTGGCACGAAATCGATTTCCCAGCAAAACAATTTGCGATCGCATTCGGCTGCACAGCCCTTGTGGTGTCTTGATGCTGGAATGCAACGTATCGATATATTCGGCATCGGTTTTGTGCTGCTACAAAAGAGGTCTGCAACAAAGGAACCCACACTCCCATCAGTGAGAACGCAGGCTGTACAAAGAGAAATGGTTTTTGCTAAAATAGATCGAACAATAGCAAATATTGTTGAAGAACGTGCGATCTTACCGTTGCAGTATTCTCATCTATCAAGTCTAGATATGCAAAATTCTCATGTTGCAAAATAATACTTCGAAATAAACATTCGACTTGACTTCGTCTTTCACATGAAGTCATTACGCTCATCGCTTTTCATAACTGTTTCGTGTTTACGTTTCAACAAGTTACTTTTGCAGGCAGGATCCCAGGATCAAACGCGACCAAAATCTAAAAAAACACTTAGTCAAGCATGGCTTGATGCCGTACAATAGCTTAAAACGAAACATTTGTAGTTGAAAACGGGCAAAGTTGGTAAAAGTTGCGTTTTGAAAAAACTTTTTCACGTTTGATTTTCGAACGGGTTGAAGTTATTTCCGCATCTGGGCAACAGGACCAGATGGAAAATCGCTTTCAACGCAGCGCGGCTCTTTTGCTCGGGGATGTTATTTTTAGGATACATGGCATCAGGCCCGTAGCCACAGGGGGCCATTCGGGGGCAGTACCTGCCCAAATTTGCTTGTTTCCAGAAAAATTTGTTTAAAAGATATAATAAAAACAAACATCGCGCCCCCCAAAATGTATTTTGCCCCTCCAAACCTCAAAACCTGGCTACGGGCCTGCATGGCACTGTTCTACAGCCATTACTCAAGTAACAAACCTTCACTAACCAAAGAGTTAGGATCACTGGCTTCGTCGATAGAAAAACACTAAACGCATTAGGCAAAGCTGCGTCGGTCAATGCGCAATAAGCGGCTTTATAAAAGAAAACAAATTCAGGAACACAATTGGAACGAGTTGTTGAAACCTGGGTGCGGGAGGACGTATCAGACTTTGTCTCAGACTCAGCACACAAACGCGTCTGTCGTGCAAACGTTTGCCCTTGTTTCGCAATGTTGCTTTTGCAGACATAGGAACGTCGCGCTGGAAACTGACCTTCGCGTAAATGTCGTCTTCCCGGATGTGTTTGGACGTCGGCGGATGAAGAAGCAGGGTGGCGTTGAGGAACGCGATGGCCGCACTCACTTCCACTCGGTTCGAAGTATCCTGTGACAAATGAAATAAAAAGGAACTAAAACACGTTGAAAACTGCCGTCAAAAGAAACAAGGGTGAGAATCGAAGAATAGTGAAACTCCATCGCGGACTTTGAATTTATTTTGAAACGTCGCTCTAATAGGTTGAAGCTAGCCCAACTAGGCACTGACAGCGGAAATGAACAAAGTTGTAATTGACCGTGTTCTTGCCAAAACACCGAAATTAAGAGTTCAAGATAATTAGGATAGCAATAGCGGCGTAAGTTGTTACGACAAAATCGTACACATGATCTTTCAAATTGAAAATGAAGCTTAGAACTCCTGAAATTAACGCTTCCCCGGTAACTGGCACGTATTTCTGTCAAACTGTCATAAAAAAAACAACAGTGGATTGACGGTTCACCTGTGAGCGAAGTTGTGCTTTTATTTAAAAACGTAACACAGCATTGTGAGATTATTAAGAAAGGATACATCACGGTCTGAATACGTTTGCAATGTTTTTCAAAAACGCAAACGTTGTCGACAGAAAGGAGTATAATAATGGCAGTTGTTGAAGTTATACCTAGATGGTCAAAGGACAGCAGTTTGATATTAGGTCCTACACAAGCAACGTCAGCAATTTTTCAAAAGCGAAAACGGTTTTGAAAACAAGCATTCATATTTCAAAACAACTGGGGATATGGAAAAGTAATATGTCTCCTCGCAGCTTAGAAGCCTTTCAAAAATAGTGATGCTGAAGTACGGTTATATTCAGCAAGGGGGGCAAAAATTGGAATGGCTCAAAAAGTAGTTTGTGTCGCGCGTCCTTCCGGCGAAAACCAGTAGCAGCCAGTCCAAAATTTTTGGGGGGACCAAATATTTTGACTTCAAGCGAGTAACTCTATTTGGTTTGGGACACTGCCTCTCGAAGCACAAAACGACAAAACATGCAAGAAAATTTAAGGGGGGAATTGCCCCTTTGGATCCCCTTGGCTACGCCCATGGCGAAAACACGCAGTGTGTCTTTTGGAGCGAAGGAACATTCGCATACAAGATTAGTTCGCGGCCAAATGGGAGAATGCCTCCTGCAAACGAATTCGTCAACGGCTTTTGATTTTTCATTGCATCTCTTCCGCAAACTAGCCGTATCGTGCGGCACCTATAGCGCATCAAGTCGATTCGGGACGCATTTCTCAGTTTACAAGTTGTGCTGCTGAACTGCACGAAACAACACCAAACTGGTAAGAAACCTTAGCATTTTCGGATGTTTTCGGATATTTTCGCGTTGCGTCGCATACCCGCAAGACTTCCAAACAACAGACACTTGATTTTACAAACGGGCGAAAGACAAACCCGTGCGAATTGCTTCGATGGCGCATTGCCTTAACATTAAACACAGTGAAACAACCTTCCTACCGCAGTAACATTCCACATTAACAAGTACAGTATCACAAAAGGCACTGGCAACCAGCAGCTAATGCACAGTGTGGGCATCTTGCTGCTTCGTATGCCACGGCATGCCGTGCGGCGTCCGCACGAATCAGCACACGGCGCAGCGATTGCTGGTGAACAGCACTTACCAGGAGATACTTGCGCATCACAAGATATAAAAGGTCCGGGGGTGGGTAAGCGGTCGCGCTGAGGAACTTGCTGCAAACGTACAACACCGATCTGGGGTGGTTCGCCGAAGCGAAGCATTCCGTCATCGACATCTGCGCCTTTCCGTACCT
>JGI24022J15233_10009869_pt1 | contig 10787 bp, 11 predicted proteins | sample Ectturendosymbi2_FD_15233 | JGI IMG/M metagenome (IMG submission 15233)
ATTTACAAGGAATGCAAAGCATGGTTTTAACTCTTGGAAATGGTCAAATCTGGCTTGGAACTTCTCCAGTAGTCTTACAATTTATTTTAGTATTCTTGTACTTTGTGGTCTGTGAATGCCTCTTCGCGAAACAAATTCGTTCTCATTCTGAAACTGGGATAATGAAGGAATGCTTTCGACGATATGTGTCCTTAAGAAATTTTATTTTTTTTCAGGGAACTCAAGTAGCCTAGATTACGATTTAAGTTCACTGTCATTCTTATCAAATCGCGCAGACTCCCTGGTGACCAGTCCCCCCCCTAAGGTGCGCAAACGCACAGAACCACCAGAGCATTTGCGCAGTTAAATCTCATTCTTGCGCACTGGCAACATTCCAAATTCGATATCGTATATTCATGGAATAGCCCTGTCGAGACGTTTCACTGGTTGTGTGTCTACATGGTCGTGAAATTAGATGCGCACTGAAACAAACATTTGCTCAGTGTAAAATTTTGTTACAGGGACACTAATGGTGACTAACTTCATGAACTTGTGCAAACACATTGATAAATGAAGCAAACGTCAAGTATGAAGCAACAACTTTCTATCAATTTGAGATATTGCTATTCATCTAGAACAGGCATGTGGAACCCATCTACTATCATGGGCCGCATGACTTGTGCATTAACGTTGGCGGGCCGTAAAAGCAATTAATTTTATCCTAAAATTCTACCTTTATCTAAACTATGAGCAAGCGTGACTTCTCTTGATTACTATCTAAGTAACTGCTTATCATGGAACTTCGTTTTAAGTGATGTTATACTGTAACTGGGGTGACATAAATTTTGATGCGGGCCATATCAAATGTTCAAGCGGGCCTCAGGTTCCCCACCCCTGATCTAGAAGAGCCACATGAAATATGTCGGCGACCCGCAGTTCGCCCACCGTTGGTATAAACCTACGGCTTACCGCTATCAGCAGTCACTGTCACTACATTACATGCCAAGATGTCTGCGTTCAATAGTCACATGCGGCAAAACGCATACCACCGTAATTTGAAGTGCATCTTCGAAGATTTGTTGCTATGTTATTGTTACGCAACAAAGGTCAACAGTAGAACAATTCGATCTCCAGTTTCGCCACCTGCCTCTACAGGCAAAGAAGCGGATTTAGTGAAATGCAAGCTCATAACTGCATGTTGCCAAAACAGTGAACCTGACTCTTGTGCAGTGTGAGTGTCATATCGGCAAATAAAGTGTCATTGCAAGAATTAACCCAACTAATCAGAATTAAGCTGCTGATTTCACGTTTTCCAGAAATTTTTCCTTCTTAGTCCGAATCTCCAAGGGGGGAAAATGCTCATTTTGCCCTCCTGGTGACGCAGATGCTGGTTGCGGGCCTAGTTACCCTTTAATTATTTCAATTATTTCAAAATTGCTTCCCTACAACTTCGGTGGTATTTCCTGTGCGTTTTCTTGTGTTTGGTGCTGTAATGTCTCTTTAGATAAAAATTCTTTCGGAACNGATATTACTTGCAACCTCACAAGACACTGTGGTTNGCCATTGTTATTCACGAAAAAATACCTTTCTTCCCAGTTAGAATTGAACTTCCTGTTTTCCTCTGACATTTCTTTTTTGAAACTCATTTCTTGTNGAATTGCCATACTTGAATAAATATTACTTCATTACTTCCACAATGCACATCTTCTAANCTAACTCGAAAATTAATTGCAGAGTCTATGCTTGCAAATAAAAAGAAATAAACGCATGCTTTATGGTCACAGAGTACAGCAGCTTTAGCCTAGCTTAGAGGTTAGCTAATGCAAGTTGTAACGTCATAAGTTGTTAGAAGATATTGCTATCCCCTAAATGTTACATATTGACCTGCACTTCAATGATGTGTGACTTGCAAGGGCTGTGTGGCTAGTACAATGTATTTATGACTTTGTGTAATACACGGCATACAGAAAGTGTTCGCGGGCCGCACAAAAACTGTCCGCGGGCCGCACGTGGCCCGCGTGCCAGTGTTTGGACCACGTTGATCTTATCTAATATTATGCAGCTTCATATCCAATGGTTCTGTTTCAACTATTTTACAAGTTAGGCTCATCTCAAACTTAAGTTGCTGGTTTTGCTTCACTTTTGATAGAGTCAGCGTTGTTATTACATATATAGATTTTTAAGCATGTTTTTGAGAGAGTAATCAGTAAAGTTCAACATGTCTGAATACTTTGACAATGTAAAATCTTGGAAGTTTGGAAGTAGTTCGTCTCTTAATGTTCTTCAAGATATAGCTGCAAAGAACAATGTTCACATTACCTCCCCACAGTTCTGTGAAATATTGGATGCCGATGACAAAATATCACATTTGAGAAAAGAATTTATCATTCCAAAGCTTCATTCATACCCTGGTGGTAAGTTATCAATCAACCAGTATATTATAAAAGTCAAACTAAATGTTCTTATTAGTTTCCATGCTGCAGCTTGTGGCTCATGGGTCCAGACTAGATTCCATGGCTGTTGTATGAGCAAGATTTTTTGAGAATTTTGCTTCATGCCTAAGACCCACGTGTGCAGGTTGTTGGTAGGCTTAAGTAATTGAATCTTTTTTACAACTTTTCCTTTGTTGTTGGAAGGGTGACTGTGTATTGGGTGAGCAGGTCCAACAAAGACAGATATTTTTTGCAAAACAGAGGTGATGACAAAAAAGATGATCATCACTTTTCTGCGTAGTGCACTGCTTGCCAGATGGTTTAAATACCATTTTTGACTCCACGTTGTTTTTGTGAAACTTCTAGCATTGGAATTCCAGAAGGTATTCATAATTCATCCACAATATGCCAGTCAGCCACTCACTATGTGCAACTTGTTTTGCACTGAACAGCAATCACAGCTGCTGTATTTGCTTTATTCGAGTTTCAGGTGGGAGTCGTTAGGTTTTAGTGGGTTGCTATAACGGGTCACAGTATAAAAAATGCAAACGACTGATGTATTGGGATTTCAGCTAGAAAACCAACTCTAACTTTGATAGCTGATAAGCAAAAATGTTTTGTGCTGTCCACCTACAATGTGAGTTTTTTTCCCATTTCTCTATTGTGAAAGTTTTCCCATTGCTGGAATTGAGCAACAGCTAGTTTTAATGTTAATGCATCTATGTCCGTGCATTTTGTCCTCTGAATTGTTGGTTAGTGCATTCCAGACATGGGGTAATCGTAATGCTCGATCGTAATCGATTGCAATCAATTACAGTTTTTTGAGTAATTGTAAACGTAATCGATTGAACTGACCAAAAATGAAATGTAATCGTGATCGATTACATTGCCAATTTAATCGTAATCGACGATTACTTTAGCGATTAAACATGGAAGTTTAGATCCTGCATCACTGTGTGCTGAACCACGGTTGTGGTGACTGACTTTCCTCCTTTATCATCGTTTAATGTGGCTATGTTTCATGGGAGTTTTTTTGCCCGTCTGTGTGGGTTAAATACAGATAGTCCAGAGGCGAGCACAGCGTTTGCATCGAATTCTCGTTTTGTTCCAGCTACTCTTTCTGTTGGCCGCCAGAAGTAATGTGGCGAGTCTGGTGATACGTAGCAACAAAAAGAAAAGCTTTACATAAAAACTTGTTGACACTGCGGCATCAGAATAGTCGGACGTGATAAGGAGAAGTGTTGGTTTCATTTATGTATTTTCAGAATGAACCTATGAATGAGAGTGCTGGAGCAGGCCATGTATATAAGCAGTACAGTGATTTAGATACAGTGATATAACTTTTTTCAGAGGATTGAGGTACTTTAATCCAAGTTGAAAGTAGTTTTCCACAACACTGATAACTGGCATGTCAACTGCGATACTGGTAAAAAAATACTCAACGAAACCCAGTGAGGTTTTGTTGACCATTGACGTTTCGTCCAATAGACAGACGCGCAGCTATATTGGCGTCACTGTTCTTCAGTGTTTACCCCTCAAAATAGTGTGTGCTTGCTTTCCTTTCTTGGTTTTTGATATTTTTGTTGATAGGTCATCAGATTTAGAAAATGGTATTTATCAACGGAGTTGTTGTGTGACAACCATCTTCCTGATATTAACGTGTTTTCCTGTTAATAAACACAACAATTATGTTTGACATAGAATGTTTGTCCATGATGTGTTTGTGTCTAAATTCATTGTTGGTTGGTTACAGTGACAATCAAGTGCAGTAATGAAGAGGAATGCGTGTATTTCTGTGGAAATGCTCTGGGATTGCAGCCAAAAAGAGCATGCGAAATTGCTAGCCAGGTAAAATTTTTGTTGATTTATCGTAGTACTTAGCGACAATACAATCAGTGGGGTAGCAGGCCCAAAAATTTCGGGGGGGGAAAAATGTTTGATTTTAGGCGCATAACACTATTTTGTTTGGAAAAACGCCTCTCAAAGCACAAAATGACTATATTTTCCAAAAATTTGGGGGGTCATAGCCTATTTGGCTCCCCTGGCTACCCCTATGAATACAATGGGAAATGGCGAAGAGATTTACGACTTTTTGTAAATCTCTTGAACAAGTTCACGTTTTCATTGTAAAAATATACATTTTACTCTTATATTTCTCATATAAAATACTTCATTGCATAATATGTAAAGCATAAAGATATGCAATGCGTATCTGTATACTGACGCACAAAAGATTGAAACGGAAATAAAAAACATTTCGTATAGTGTTGAAAGTGCGATTTCGTGGTGTACAAGGTTTGAAACTTTGCGTTGTTATTTGGTCGAACGCTGGGTTAGGTGCTCGCCAAATAACGAAAAGTGCAATCAACATTTGTGCATTTGATTGTGGCTGTTGTACCTTAACGCAACAGTGTCGGAAGCAACGATAGATATTCAGCCTTGAATCTCCTATTTTGTTCCCAGTCATTCTTCATATGAAATCGAGCGTTACAGCTTTTACTGGCAAGAAATCGTATGGTTTAAAATGTTGCAACAAGTGAAAAAGATACTTGACGTGGTTTGTCTTTTTTCTGAAAAATTTGGTTTTCTGGTTAAAATCAATTAATCTCAGCTTCCAACATTGACAAATACTATGATGCATTAAAAACTGTTGTGCTTATTAGGTCCTAAATGACTGGGCTACAAACGGGTTAGAGTGTCACTTTACTGGCACGCTTCCGGCAGCAACATGTGATGAATACATGCTTGATGCGATGGCTGAACTGGTTGGTGCACATTCTGACGAGGTAAATTATGTTTTTTTCAGGTCCACTAAAATCTGGTACTGATTTTAGTCTGTAACGTGGTTATTAAATCTTTGTACTCTGTTTGAAACTTTCTCAATCCAGAAACGTACAGTTAACTCGATGCTGACTTGGATACACTTTTCCTTATATTATTCTTGATCGCCAGGTTTCATCATTTCATCTACAAGTTTAACCTTTTTTGCAGAAACTTCATCACTTCCTGTCATTACGTTTGTTCAACTGTTTTTTTTCTCCAAGCGTTTGCGTATTTTAAGCTTGAGTAAAACATCGTTCCCTAAAGGACGTATTTTCACAAATTTGAACGAATCACGGCATTTCCGCCATAATTTAACATAATACCTGGGATGCAAAGTGATGGAATTTTCCAGTGTGATCCTCTGTTTTTCCAAGGTGGTTTTGATGAACGCCCTCACTGTGAATTTGCATCTCCTGCTGGTGTCGTTCTACCAACCAACACAGAAGCGTCACAAAATCCTGATCGAATCTCGGGCATTTCCATCGGATCATTACGCGGTCGAATCTCAAATCAAGCAACGCGGTTATGATCCGAAAGAAAGTATGATCATGGTCGATAAGGAAACGGTGAGAAATGTGGAGGTCATGCTGTGGATTGGTCGAACTGTTACGCAATTTATGTCTGGCTGTGGTTTCTGTTCACAATTTTCAGCATTTTTGTTATTGGTGCTTAAAAATTGTGATGAATCCCAGTTTGATTGTGGACTGCTGTGCTCCCAAAGCTCGAACAGCGCAGTTGGACCGTTTCAGTTTTGATCGCAGTTCTCTCACTTATCCAACGCAAACAGTTTCTTGTCAAACTCGACATACCTCTAATTTCAACATAGTGAAGCAAGGCATTTAGTTTAGCGTCGTAGCTGGAATTGTACGTTAATGCGAAAATCTTTGACCATGTGCAGTACATATTACATTCACATTGCTGGAATATTGTGACGTTTCTGCAATCTGCGTTTGCGTTGAAACTCGCCAGGAATTTGGTGAAGTCTTGTCTATAAATGATCGTCCGCTTTAAAAGCTTTCTTAAACTTTTAGACAAGTGTTTCAATTTCTGATGGGAACGAAGCTCACAACTGCCCTGACTTACCGTCTTTAGTGTGCATTTTTACAGTACTTGTCCTCTTCACCTGAGCGTGAAACAAAAATATTTGTTCCTCTGTTGTTCCGCTACCGCCAATTCTTCTTGTAGCTTTTGACCACGCTGAACAGTTTGTCAATACTGTGCTGGAAAAATGGTATCAGAATATATGCATTTCGGTTGTACTTCCTATTGACGAGTACTTCGTTTTCAGGACAGCGAATTATGGAGCATGGATGAAATCGCGGATGTGATTCGACGCGAAGGCGAATCAATCGCAGTTGTTTTGCTTCCCGGTGTTCATTATTTCACAGGACAAGTTTTCGACATGAAACGGATCACGAAGGTTGCTCACGAACACGGTTGCATGGTAAGTTGTTGACATGAAAAGGATCACGAAGGTTGCTCACGAACACGGTTGCATGGTAAGTTGGTGACATTAAAAGGATCACGAAGGTTGCTCACGAACACGGTTGCATGGTAAGTTGTTGACATGAAAAGGATCACGAAGGTTGCTCACGAACACGGTTGCATGGTAAGTTGTTGACATGAAAAGGATCACGAAGGTTGCTCACGGACACGGTTGCATGGTAAGTTGTTGACATGAAAAGGATCACGAAGGTTGCTCACGAACACGGCTGCATGGTAAGTTGGTGGAAACATATGTTCTGTCTTGCTCTATCAGAACATGCTCTGTCAACATCTGACTTGTTTCAGAGACTGGAAAGTTTGCTGTGTTGTCAAGAATTTTGCTGCACAGGTTCGCCAAGTTCGCATTTTGAATGGCATAAGTTGACGCTGACGACTTTGTCGCTAGGTTGGCATTTTTAATGGCCTGCTCCAGAAATTGGCTTTTTTATTTTTTAAGTGGATTGGCATGAGAAAATCGTGTTCGGTTAGTATGTCATAGTTTACCATGCTTTTGGCCTTTTTAATGTGATTGGCAGAATGTTGTTTGGCACACCTAGTTTAGTTGATCTTAAACGTTTGGACCTTTTTCAGCCTGTTGGTATTTATTGAAGCTATATATATATCACGTATTTTCACTAACAATTTGACGTACTGGATCCATGTGAACCTAGCAAGCCTCGTGAAACACAATGCCTTTCTGTGTTAGTCGTGTGTTTTTGCATTACGTGTTTTGTGGAATTGTGACATAACAGTATCTATTATATCAAAGGCCTGTGTACCAGATTCAAAGTGATTAGGAATCATGGCGTGGTTCAGGTTTTTGTTTTCAAAATTTGTGACTTTCTAAAACTATTCTCCACGAAAAGTATTGGTAGCAAATATTCTTGTAAACATGGTCACTCCTGGAGAAACCCATTGGTATTTTTTTATTTGACATTGCAAAATGTAAAAATGATTTCTTTTCATAATACTGTGCGTGGTTTTGGAGTGTAACGGCTGTTTATGGGGTGTATGCCAAGTTTTAAAGCTTGGTTCTGTAGCAACATTACGTTTTTGCCATTACTCATCCAATTAAGTCAAAACGGAGAGTATTTGGCCCTGCTCAGCTTGTCTGGGATTTTTTGAAGCTGTTTGGTGCATTTTGACGAGTCATTTGGCATTTTTGCTCCATTTTGATCTAGCAGCCCTGATTTTGCGTTTAGTGCAAAAATCGGAGCCATGAAAAAGCTAAAGGTGATGCCAATGCATGCGTAAGTAAGGCTTGATTGATAAGACTTCTTTAGGCCGATACCGTTGTTTTTTATGTGGCTAACCGATACAGATACTCATATTTTTATGTTGCTCAAATCACTGTTCAAATGCTTCACAATTCATGTTAAAGCAACTCACAAGAAAATGGGAAAATGCACGGAAATGCTTGCATTTTTTCAAAATAATCATTTGACAGTGATTCAGGAAGGACGTTTTTTAGCTTTGTATCCTTGAAATAAACAATTTCTGTCTTTATGAACAACCCTAGCAGACCAGGAAAGCTTAAAACGCGTTTACTGGGTACTGTGGTTGGAGGTGCTTTCATCATAAAATAATGCCGAAAGTTGAAAATGGCGGAATTTTTCCGATGGAATACATAACTTTGCTGATTGTTTAAAAATACTTTCCTGGCTCTTAAGTAGTTGAGCAAAAATTAGCGAAGTTTTTGGATAAGTGCGGCAATTGCTCAGAATCTTCCTTTTTCTTGGCTAAGTTTGGACTCCTTTTATATAAGTTTTGAAACTTGTTCATAGTCATGTAGGTTTTTTCTTAATTCAACGTGGTGCTCTTTTTAATTTGTGACCGTCCTTAGGTCAGTGTCGAAGTAAGGCTTTTGAAATTGTGGAGTTGATACAAGAAATAAAACTTATTGGCACCGAATTTCCAGTGGCAGATTTGATTTGGTGTTAGACCCACTTTAAATCTTCCGTCTTGGAACGTCAGCAGATAAAATCAAAGATTTTCATGATGCATTAAAAAATCAGCAGTCTTTTGTCTTTTGTAAATTTCTTGTATTGAAACTTGATGCACGCATGTTTCAAAGTGCACTTCACTGTCACGATAAAGCTGGAAAGCGATCCGATAACTCCTGTTTTCAACATGTGCCTCACACATCAAGCAGTGACGTTTTTCGTATATCGTCACTCCGGGATCAACGTTGAAGTTGTCAGCGTCAACTGGCTGTGAGCTGCGATCTGTTTACACAGTAGCAGCCACTTAAAACTCGCCAAAGAAACTAGGCACATGTCGCCAGGCAACGGCACTACGTTGCACAGTGCAGCCATAACGGTCGAACAGGAAGCTGTGCATTCAATATTTGGAAAGGTGTTTGTCGGTGATTGCGTTCGGTTTGCGGCGAAAGCACCACAAATAAATCTTTTTTCCACCGTTCTTGCTGACTGATCGCACAGTCGTGTTAAAACAGGTATTTGTGCTTCACTGTCATGCTTATGAGTCTTTGATGCTGAGTGCAATAAACCCTCTTCGTATCGTCGTCCAACACAAATTTATGCTTTTATAACAGCATTATGGTACTGCCAAGTGGTCCACCTAGAATTTCTAGTGGTCCACAGAGAGTTACATAAATCCTTGATTAAACGTTCCTGAAGTGAAAATTGTTACCTTTTTACTGTACAATAAATTATGTGAAACAAAGTGGTCCATCATGTATTTATTTGTAAAGATGGTCCATGGACCAAAAAAGGCTAAGCGGCACCGACTGCTCGACAATCGGCACAATGGCTATGCGATTAGCCGGATTTATTTGAAATCGTTATCTCTGTTTGTATGCATTTCGTGAAGAAGATCGAACATTTCGTTTGTTGCAACACAACCTTGATTCAGTCGCAAGCAATCAACTACTGATTCTTTCTTATTAGTACAAAATTATGATGTTAAAAAACTCACTGAAATTGTTTTTTGTGGTATGTTTTCGGCAATGAAAAATCTTTAGGTCAGGGATTGGAAACTTACTTACTGTCACGGACCGCATGAATTGTGCAGAAATTAAGTAATTCCATCTTAAAATTCTACCTTCGTCTTCCAAGGAAAACAAGGAGAGAAAACTATGTCAAGGAGCGAGAGACTTCTCTTGACAGACCGTCTATGTGTCTTCTTGTCATTGAATTTCGTTTTGACGCGATATTGTGTTCTAACTTGGGTAATGAAAATTCTGATGTGGTCCATATTAAATTCTCACGCGGTCCGTAGATTCCTAATCCCTGATATAGGTTTTGCTGAATGCTGATCATACCTATGTGCTAAATTACGGAAAACGGTCTATACAACAGCACGTAATAAAAAACTTCATTTTATCAAAAACAGCTTACTGCAGTTGATAATATCGGATTTCATTCTGGTATCGCCTTCTGTAGTGTTCCTCAAGGGTTGTTCTTGGCCCTATTCTCGTTTTTGTAAAATAGATCATTTGTCTTAAATAGCAAATTTACTTCAGTTTATTCGCCCATGATATTATCCTTTCACCTCATCTCAAGTATCAGACCATTTGTCTTAAATAGCAAATTTACTTCAGTTTATTCGCCCATGATATTATCCTTTCACCTCATCTCAAGTATCAGATCTACAAAGAGCGATAAATAGTGAGCTAGCGAATGCATCACAATAGTTAGAATTTGATGAACGTGCCCTAAACTTTGATAAACTATTTACTCCCCATTATGACGCATGTTTGACTGCTCTGAATGTATAACAAATATGACATCATAAGAAAATTGTCAAATTTCATATCCTGGTCAAAAATGTTTGGTCTGTTTTGCCCAAGTTGTATTATCAGTCATGTCGAGGTTTGTATATTTTTTACGACTGCGATTTGTCAAACGTGATATTGTTCTTGTTCCATGTTTATGAATACAAGAAGTTGTTGCATGGAGCTCGAAATCGATGTTAGTTGGATTTTAGAGGTTTTGTTAACGATTTGCATGCACAGGTCGGCTTTGATCTGGCTCATGCTGTTGGAAATATCCCGCTTCGCTTGCACGACTGGAATGTGGATTTTGCAGCGTGGTGCACTTACAAGTA
>JGI24022J15233_10009870_pt1 | contig 10786 bp, 10 predicted proteins | sample Ectturendosymbi2_FD_15233 | JGI IMG/M metagenome (IMG submission 15233)
GTTTATATTTTCATTTAAAGGAGTTTGATCGAATTAGCCTCGCACTGCTCCGCTTTTCGACCAAACAGAAGCGCTGCTGATTTAAACACTACTTTGCGCTTACCACCCTCAGTCACCACCACGCAAAATTGCTTGTATATATACCCACATATATCGAATACAACATTATTTCATTCAACGTTTCAGCTTAGCCATTACCCATCATAAGGAAGATAACTATCAATATATCTTCAAAATTTTTTAAATTATTTGTAACTTTTTTATTTATAACCCTTATAGTAGCTTATGACTAAGCTAAAACGCTGAATGAAACAATGTTGTATTCGACATTTGTAGCTACAGTATATTGTTCACAATCAAAATCTACAGCTATTCCGTGCATTGCTTACCAAAAATATTGCTGATGTATTGCAGCTTGCGAATATATTTTTCTTGGTTGTTTCCAGATTCTAAACCCGACACATGAGGATAACAACGACATCACATGCGTCATAGCTGGAGGAAAAACCACAAGCAGGCTTTGCGTTGAAAGTAAGTCGCTTGGCATAATGACAATTTGTCAGGTGTGCTTGATATGCCTATTAGCTTGATTGTCTCTAGAAGTTCTTGCAGTATAGATTGTCGCCAGAAGGATGCTCTTACTTTTCTCACTTTGTTTTCTTGTTGGCTCTATCGTGTAAAAAGTAGTTTGCAGAAAATAAAAAAAATCGTTCATACACTTTAATTTACTTTATAATGTTGCAAAGCACATTAAAATTGAAAAAGCATCAACCAAGAAACCTATTTCAATTTTCGCAATTTTATGAAGTATCTTTCGTTTTATAGAAATTGCCTCAATTATGAACGTTGAGAAACATATACACGCTCATATTTTTATAATGTTTCAGAACCTCCACCGCCTCCACCTAAACCTGACAAAGCTGAGGATTACAGTACGTCTAGCGTGACCGGAGGAAGCGATTGTTTGAAGAGATTTTTGTTTCATATTTTCAAACAAACTTCTTTGTGTTTTGTTTACTTTCTGTTTTCAACTTGGGAAAGCCCTGTGTTATTTCCTATCTTAAGAGTGTTTACAGCCTGATTCCAATTGTACAACTGAAATGTTACAGTCTTACATTAGAATACATTACATATATGTTTTGCTCTCTGAAAGCGACGAGAAGTTCGCAGTCTTTCAGTTTGACTCGATCAACTTGATGACGTTACATTGGACAATCGCCCTTTCAAAAGTTTTCCGATGAACATTTCATGTTTTGAAATATTTTATAAAGAATTTTGTTGCAGCAAAAAAATTTCTTGAACTAGCGAAAAGATAATGAAAGATTTTATTGGTGGTGGTGGCGGTTTTTTGGAAAACCGCCTCTATGCTTGCAGCAACTAATTTTCGGGTTTCCCTCGGTCCTCGGTAAGATAAGGTAGCTATTCTTATTATCTCACTGCTGCTCCAGTGTAATCTTATGATGTTGAACTGCAGGACAAATATGCATTCGACTTTCCACTTCGCTTTTGAAAGTTCAATTGTTCGACGTCAGCAAAGCTGTTCCACGTTTAGGGACCTTGCAGTGACGCTATCAAAATTACCTCAACGTAAAACAATTAAAGGTGTAATACCTCAGTGCGGTATTACATACTGAGAGTGAATGGTCTTCCTTATACATTAATTTATTTCATGTATTTCGTATATCTCATACTTGAGGTCCGTATCACTTGAGTTAGTAGTGCTACACCAGAAACACAAAAAATGTGCTTATCATCGCAGCACACGGGATAAATGCGAACATGCATGAAAACAACGATGAAGAACAAACACTGATACATAATCACCAGAAGTCACTCCAATCACTCATCAGCGAAGTTGCAGCCCTATAAGTCTTAACAGAGGAGCATGTCTTCAAAATGCATATTTTTATGGATGGTGTTTATTCTTAACCCTTACATCCCTTACATTTCTGTCCAGTAATAAACTTCGAACAGAGCATGCACGCTGAGCCTCTCCCGAACGCCCTTCGATTGTATTGCATAGTGACAAATCTAACAGATGATGCTCAAATCATCTGGTATCACAACAATACTCAGATCCAAGCCGACAACAACATTTTTAAGGTTTGTGCTGATCTGTATTAATTTTTTTAATTTTCTTGTATGACTGGAAAACCTAAGGCTTTTCAGAAAAAATTGTCAGCACTTAATAGTTGTCTTTCAAACCAGGCGTTTTTAACCTGTCAAAGTAGCTCCCAATGGTAATCGCTTGTCTAAGTTTGAGGTGTACAGTTTGAATGTGTTCGATAAAAGAGATGAAAAGGAGGTTTGGGGTTATTACACCAAACTGGGCTCAGTGTCCATGTGGTTATACTGTTATCCTTGGGGTAACGGCTTCCACGCAACAGCACTGGGCGTGTTTTACTTCTCCGAGGATGCAGCTAGTTCACTTTCATAAAGCGCTTATGTAGTGTCGCAGTCTTCCTATCGTTGCTAAAATCCTGTAGAGCGCTGCTGTTGAAATGAGATAAGTTGAAAACAACCTAACAGTTTTTATGGATTGGGTGGGAAAAATTGTACTGCTTGAAATTTGTTAAAAATGTAGTGATTTTTACATGCATGTTGATCAAGTTAAAACTAAGGTGCAGTGCTGCCAAGCAAACAGTAACATGAACGGTGTGTGAACTGTTTGACTCGCGAGCCACACTGGATTCTGAAATTCGACAGTGGGTCGGATCTGGAGCGAGTGGATGCGTTGTTTGAGTAAATTAACACCATTGAGATGTGGCCAAATGAATTTCGCTTTGTTACTATAATCACCTGTAAGGACAAATTCATAGGGTCGGATTAAAAAGCATTACGGGTTTTACGCGACGTCGTGCCGTAGTTTGTTCAAGCATGGTCCAGATGGATGCTTTAAACGTGGGCCAAGAAAACGGCAGCCAAATTTCAAGTGTAAAATGAATTGCAGCACTTACTTCTGGTTGACTTCAGAGGTGGCCATGGATCCGCAGTGCCGGAGTCGACTCCGGCAGGAATTTGCGTTTTTCTTTCTGACCCGAATCCGGAGCCGGAGTCAAAATTTTGTGAAAAAACGGATCCGGAGTCACTTTTCAATTTCGGCAGAAGCACGAGTCTGCTTGGTCATTTCTTGTAAAAACATGGGTAAATTTGGGTTGGATCGATGGTAGCTGGAGTCTGAACAGAAGTCGGATTCTTAAATTTGAAAAATATCCGAGCCCGGACCGGGATTCACAAACTTTGGAACAGGAACGGAGTCGGAGTTTGAAAAAATGACTCCGGCCACCTTTAGTAGAGTTCTGGCGTTTTAACTGTTTTCGTGCGATCTGCGTGTTGGACGGAAGGGTAACGCTTCTTTCCTGTAACAGCAGTTTGCATAATCCAAATGCGTTTTTCCGCAGTGCTTCAACGACAAAGACGCGGGCCTCGTCTCACTCTTGATATCTCCGATGACCCATGACCGTGTGGTCGGCAAGTTCACGTGCGAGTTCATAACCCCGCTGTCGACCTTTGACACCAAAGTCAACTTGGAGATCGACGCACAAGGTAGAAGGCTTTTAACGGAAACGTTTTCATCTTTGATTCCTGATGCACACAGGGCCGATTGTGGTACACTGTTGTCAACAAATCAATGTCGCGAAACAGTTTGCATTGGTGCTTTTTTCACCAAAATAGCAGATAGTGCTGTTTTATAGAATAGCACTATCGAGAATAGTTTAACAATAGAAACTANTAGGAGGTAGAGTTGCAAAATCAACTTTCCTTCAGAACTAACAAAATTTTATCGGAAATATCAGGTTAAATAAATATCAGCAAAAGAGCTGGGAACTTATTTATTTCCAGCTATTNNTCTNCCCAAAGCATTTTTGACAGCATTTATACTCTGCCACACATGGTCTGCAGCAAATGACTGACATCTGTTTTTCACATCAGGATGTTAAATCCAACAGAATTTTATACATTAGTGGTTGAATCTCGCTAAGTCCAATGTGCTTGTTGTTTGATTGCAGACAGAGAAATTGTAAATATTTAAATTTCAGTGGCGTTTTCAAGATTCTTACTTGTATGTTATTTGAAACACAGCAAATAGTAAAAAAAATTGCTGAAAAAACATTGAACCTGTTAAATTTAAGTAGAAAGTAAATGCACATGTAAGAAATTCAATGGATGTTGGTTTTAATCAACGTCCAGAACGTGAAGGCACTTTCCTTTCCTAAAGTTTTCTTGATAACTGCGCTAAAGTGTTGCATTATTAAAATATGTCTTTTCTTGAATGGTTTTAGTCGTAACCATTGGTTTTGATGCAATACCGTAGTTTCGCAATTGTAATTACAAACGTATTCTGTTATCACATCAGGCGGAGTGAATACTTGAACAGGATGCGTCTGGCTCAGTTGGCCATAGTTTGAAAACAAATACAAATAATCACGATGTTATTTCCAACTAAGTGATAACTGGGGGTTAGACACTTTTGGCCGCAAAATTCCTAAGAGCAACTTAATCGGCAAAAAGATGAATTCATCCATCGTTTTTAGACACATGACTTCTACCAGATACATGTTTACAATTCTGGGGATAATGACTCGTCTTTTATGTGCTGTGCAACTTTACATTTCACAGGGGAGGATGACTCGAAGACCGTGCGGTCAATCTCCTCCCCCTGATATCTGATTTTTTCAGATATTAAGCAGAAATGTCTGTCTGCCATGCCTTTCTGCAAGATGAATCTTCTGATTGTAATTATCGCTGAAATTGAAATATATGGATTTTAACTTGCCTGGATTGTAAAATACATTTTAGTAAAATATTTTCTTTGACATTCGTTAACAGCATATACTGCTTACAAACAGAATTCGAAAAAATGTCAAAAAGAGCGGACCATCTTTTCACTGAAGAAGAGAGAGAACGAAAAGAAAGGCAGGAAGAGAGAAAAAGACAAAAAGAAGAGCGATTGAGAAATGCACAAAGACAAGTTGTTGACGTTGGCGCATTTTTTTATTTCCAAATGTTGAAACGTTGATTGCAATTTGTTTATTAGTTGCAAATAACAGATACATTTCAACACTTCTTGGAAACCTCTTTTTAGTTCACAAAGTACCTACATTTGACAGGTCACCAAAGTCGATGATGCACTGTCCGAGAAAGAGGAAGAAATGGTTGAATGCGGAAAAATTGAATGTCTTGTAAATGAAAACGGTTCCATTTTACTGTTTTCAAAGGTAGGAGAAGCACTATTTAAGTGGTGTTGTTTAAGTTTGGTCTTGGTGCGGTATGTTTTTTTGATTTAGCAACAAAAGTATTTGCGTTTGTTGGCAACTTTTTTATGTTTGTCATTTACAGCAACTTTCTAGACTTTTCTCCCTTTTTCGCAAAGATAAAGCCCTATGAAGAAATCGATTCAATTGTACTATCTTCTAAAAATGCACTTGCATTGTGTCAAGCTTTTGAAAAAATTATTATGATATTTTGCTTGTTTGTGCAAAACTTGTTTTTAAAGACAAAGTTACCGGACAACGAAAGCAGTGTGGAATGGCGCAAAACTGATACTCCAGTGAATGAAGATCGTTTTCAAGCAGGAGTTGACGGTGGAGTCGCTTCGTTGCTGATCGGGGTACAGCACTCACATCTGCACTGCTGAGCAGTAGTGTTTAGGAATCTGAAACTGTGTCTGAGTGGCCCAGAGCACGATAACGACGTACAGCAAAAGGAAGGATTTTAATAGCTTTGCATGCCACCTCTATATTCTCCTTTCGCGTGCTATCCGCATTTAACGATCGTGCCAAAGATACAGACATAATCAGTCGTGAAAGATTTGTCAGCTGAGCAAGTGTTTACCGCAATGACTTCGTGAAATGTTAGTGGCTCTGTATTAGCGCCTGTGTCAGCTCCCCGAGACACTGAAAAAGATAGACGGCGCAACCGGAGTGGTGAGAAAGGGGAAGTAACAAAGTGTGGACGCAAACCCGCAGGGTGTGCTCTACTTCGTCGAAATGTAACTTCTTGCAAACCCATCGGTTGTAAAAATTCGTTTTAAAAATTTTAGAGCCCGTGTGCTGAAGATGAGGGAACATACTCGTGCGAAATCAAGTTTGGTCAAACTGTGACGAGGTCAGTCATCAACCTCACTGGTAAAGGTAAGTGGTCGTGGAGCAGTGATGGATTTACTGAATCTGTTACCAGGGTCAGTTGTTCCAGTTTAGCAGGGAAGTCACGTGACTCTTATTAAGCCATCTACAGCAACCGCAGCAAGTTAGCAGATTGATAGAATGTTGTGTGACTGTGAAATTTTAAGGTATCTTCACGATTATTCATTGACGACTACTTTTAAAAATAGTCATACATTTGAAGGGGTTGGGTGTGAGTTATAGTTATCATCAAAGTGATTTTTTCGAAGGCTTAATTGCGATTTGATTCTCTTACCATTGTGTAAATCGTTTAGAAAGATTGTGGTCGTCTATTTAAATTTCGTCACTATTAACAGCAATAGAGTATTGGGCATGTTTCAGAGAAGGGAAAATCTTGTGTTTATATGGGTTGCTTCACATAATGTAGAAAAAAATCTGAGTCGTTTCTAAATTTTGGCTACAGTTTGGATGGTTGTAAGAAGTTGTGGGTTTACTGAACACATTTCAATGGCCTTATAGGACATACAATTTGTATTTCGTAGGAGGTAATAGGCATGTCTGTGCGAAAGGGTATTTTTATTAATTTTTGTCGTAGTTTTCGTTGCATTAAGTATTTTTGCTGTCTCTTTCTTAATTAAGATTTGGATCGACCAGTTCATAATGTGTTAAGTATTGAAAGTTCTTAATTGGCATACGTCTGTTTGTATCCAGTGTTCAAACAGCTCCTTCTGCAAAGCGTTGAAATTCGATTAACAAATGAAAAGGACTTTCCCTTTGGACAACAAGTGGTAACAGAGAATGAGAAAGACTTTACCTTTGGACAAGTGGTAACAGAGAACGAAAATTACGTCGTGGAACTCAGCACAGACGTGAGCCAAGAGGTTGCCGAGTGCATGGAAGATACTGTTCAGCAAGTAGCAGTCGTAGAGGTGAGTTTTTGTTTTTCATGACTTTTTGATGAATATAAAGAAACGCCATCCTCTAAAATCAAAAGATCCCAGCCATCTAGTCTAGCGCAAAACAAGATGTCACGGACAGACGTTTGCAGACATTTGTGGTCGCCACCCGCACGGCGCCAACAATTTCTGTATACTGTCCGCACTGCAACTACATTTGCTGCGCATACCCTGGCCTGAACTGCACTGCAACGTACGTTATGGGAGAAGCATTTGATATGACTCGACAACATGTTTTTCATCCTTTTATGCTATTATCGTATGCCTTCGCTTTGCTATTATGCATGAACCGAATACTGCTGCAGTAACAAGCTAATCAACAGTTTAACATTTGCTTCAGTTATGCACAGCTATACAACTCACTGCAAATAGATTTTTTCAGCATGAAACACTTTACGGTTCTTAGTGCCAAAGGTTGACCAGCGCTGAGACATGAAATGGGTGTTTCCTGACCTGCTGCAAATGAACAATGGATACATCATGGTGTAGAGGGTTTAGCTACTGCCACAAAATCGAACCTGTGTTGTAATGTTTGTAAAGTAATTACTCATGAACATTTAATTATGCAGTATATACCGATCCCATGTCCATGCTGTATCAGAGCAGGCAAAGGAACAATTTTAGAAAAGAGCAGGGTAGCTGCAGTATTTGCAAAAGACATGTCATGTTTCAAAATAGCACGGCAAATTTATGAAATTATTTTTATAATTTTTAATTGATATTGATGCTACTTATGTATTTCTTTGAATAAACACATTTACGCAAATATTTAGCAGTAGTTTAAATTCATTTGTATTTCTGCTGTCAAATGTCACTTACTATTTGATTAATTTAAATACTAGCAAAACTCTCACTTGTATTGCCATACCTGTTCTTAGAACCTGCGCTAAACAGCACGATGGCCATCACAGTCATGCCGCAAGCGGGAATAACATCAACAAATCTTTCTTGCGTTTGTTTAAACACAGGCAGCACTAAAACGGTTAAATACAAAACGCTGTTAGCGACGAAAAATGTTCCACGATAACAGGCTTGCAAAATAGTGTTTTTATTGTGCAAAATTTCATTATAAAGCTCTATACCACCACAAATCCAACAACACACGCACACGCGCCACGACACGTACACGACGATATAATGTAAAAGCTGCCGCGTATGACACGCACGCGTCACTTTCGACACCTTTAGAACACACGTTTGAAAAAAATATGGGACTTTGATAACTATGGCTTTTTTTAACGATAACCTGAGGCTTACGAACCTGAATAATCATGATGGCACCATTCATTCGTGATGGCATTGCCCTTTATGTTTGTGTTTCATCAACGTTAATGTATTAGCGCCACCAACATACAATTTTCTGCTACCACCACGTATATATCCTCATGTTCTTTCACGTATTTGTGCGTTTCTTGATACAGCGATGCATGCTTAAATCTAACGCGTTGCGTGAAGACGTTACGCAACACGCAATAAACATTATGTCACACATATACTGACATGAAACAGACTTACAGATAAGCTGTGGCAATCAGTATAAATTAAGCAGTTTTTCAAACTTGGGCATCGTTTGAATAATTTGGAGAGGTGGAGCAAAATCTAGCAAATGTCAAACATCTCTGGTAGTTGTTTCCAACGCTTTTATAGCTCCATAAAACATTTCAACTTATCGCCCAAAATAGATGCTTACCAAGAACCAGTAAATATGGCCTAATGTGATAATAATTATTTTTTACAATGAACAATATCAAACCAATTTTGAGATGGCAGTTTTATTATTCACCAAGTACCAGGTTTGTCCATTGGTCATTTGTTTCTGCCCTATATTCTATCCCATGCGATTCCCACTAAATTAGTAATACGAAGTACATTATAACACGCGCAATGTTACTAATGTAGCCTAGTGTATAAAACCGTGGCTAAGACACCACAACCGCCAAATAAGGAGTCACGGCTGTAAGCGCGGCCAATGAAATGTATTTGTTAACCTAAAAGGGTCCGACAACCTTATTTTCGTATGGCGACGCGCTTCTCTGCCTTTGAGTTTGAACAGACCAGTCTAAACAGAGGTTATTTAAACGTCCGCCTATTCGATTCGTTGCGGTGATAATTGTATGGAAGCCTAAATGTACAACAGGTTTCTTAACACTATTAAAGAGGCATCAGTGCATTTTAATGCTTAGAGAAGTGGAAGAAACGGTCCATATCTGTAATGATTCTAAAAAACTAAAGAATCTTATAATGCTATGTGCAGCAAGAAGCACACAGAAGGCAAAAAAATAACTTTTTAGGCAGATGTAAATGCCAGCATTTTTACCCTCCCAATGGGACTTGGGACAAATTTCAAGTCCACTATCCCATCCTATGGGAATCCCACTGTCCCATTCCTGTGGACAAGCCTGGCAAACACTATTGTCATTCTGGGCTTGAACATCAAAATTGTATTAGCTGTGATTTAATAAACAGCGGCTAACAGTCATATTTAAAGTAGCAATAAGTCATTTGCTAAAAATTTTGAGAAACGAAAGCATTAAACCTATGCAAATGCAGCGACCTTTCAAATTTTGCTGCAAAAATCTCATTGGTGAAGGTGTCAGTTAATTTGCCCTGGAATCAATTTTTTAAAATATGCAGCACTGTCACCACCGAGCATATCAGAATTTTGCAGTGCTGATTTTGTGACGCAACCTCGCTCTTCGCACCACCGATATCATGACAGCATATCAACATTTTCTGCAAACACATGTTGCTTTTCAAATTTTGATAGCTCGTGCATGCTTTCACTGATGCTGTCCTTGGCAACCGTCAAGAGTCTTCTTACTTGGGGGTAACGAAACCCAAAAATTGTAAAACCTCTGCCCCAAAGTGTCTTATAACCTTTTTCTGCTAATGCTGATTGCTTTCTAAATACAGCTTGTTTAAGTGAAATGGAATGGCTATAACGGTTGTCTTTACTTTGCGATTCACTGGTGTCAGGGAAAAACACTTCCAACTTAAAGTATGTTTCCTGCGCAGGTATTTTTAATGACTGAACACTCCGATGAAAGAACTGTGTATCTCAGTCTAGAAGAACGCATACTTTTTAGTTGACATGTTAAAATTGTTTGTTTAACTTTTAATCAGGAAATGGATATGAAGCTGGATGTTTCTCATGATGAAGGCCGAGAATAACAAAGGAGATCATAGCAAATGTGGCTTGTTGCAATGTGAATGAATATGTAGTGCTTGTTTTCACGATCAATAACGCGTGTTTTTTTGACTCCAAATGTCTTCACTACTATCTATCAATTTAAACAAGATAAATAACCCCCCACGTGCTTGTCTTATGGTTTTGGTGTTTTTGAAAGTCATGATGATTTTTCTGTGGAGCAACAAACTGCTTTAGACGTATTAGGACGAAGCATATGAGAAATATGCTTTATATAGCCTTTCAATATAAAACAGATGAGGCCTGCAAGCCATGGATGTTTAGTTTAGTGATGTTACCTAGCAACGTTTTCTTGAAACTTATCTTGCATGTGGATCGTATCCATTATTTCTTGGTCTTTCTCATCATTTGGATTATACAAGCAGTGGCGTAGCATGGGGGGGGGCTGGGGGACGTGGGCCCCGGGCGGCACTTTTAGGGGGGCGGCACTTTGCTGATGAAAAATTAATTTTTGATAGGAGTTTAAAAGTTCTAGCTTTTCGTTATTATTTTAAATA
>JGI24022J15233_10009872_pt1 | contig 10786 bp, 9 predicted proteins | sample Ectturendosymbi2_FD_15233 | JGI IMG/M metagenome (IMG submission 15233)
CCCAAAGCCCCCCCGCAGAAATGCAAAGCCCCCCTATTGAAAACTTTCTGGTAACGGTTCTGCTTGGCACCACATACAGTAATCGGTAACACTGAACTTCAAGTACGTAATTCAACTGATTTAGCTATAGCTGGATCAGCCACATGAAAGCTAACAGATTTTTGTATTTTTTGACGTCGTGTCATTTCGCTGACGTTCTTACAAGTCCAGCTGTAAAACAGCCAAGCAACACTGACTGAAGCTATTGACCTTCGAGAACATACCAGCTTGAGTAAACAAGATGTTTGTGAAAGACTGGATATTCGCATGCAAACATCATATTTATCATTTATAGGAAAATGTTTCAAGCAGATATTTCGGGCGTCAGCAGGTTCAACGGAGTCTCCTGTTCTAGCGAATTAAATTACGGAAAGGGATTGAGAAGAAAGCAGTGACGGAATTCCACAAAACTCCTAAGGTTTTGAAACGCCAAGTGACGATAATTTTGTGGCTATTAAATGAAAGTATTTGTAGCATTGCTCAACATCCTGAACGCTACCGAACCTTCAGCCGAACTCACACAAGAGATAAAAAGTGATGGTGTTCTCGCTTTTTTCGTTACTGAAGCTGACGCGCAATTGGACCCGTGGATTGGACTACTCGGTTTACGGAAAACTGACGAATACAACGAGATACCTTATCGTTTGCTTTGATCTCCATCTGCAACACAAACGAGCGATTGCAAACACACTGCTGTCTCGAGTGGCGTTATTAACTTCCAACCGTCAAAAAAAATGCAACGCAATACAGCAAACCCTCAAGAACAAACAGTCATTCGAACCCATCACTTACATTTTATCGAGAACGCTTTTGCAGTACTGAGAAACTATCAGATATCCGATCCTAAGTGGTTCTACCATATTATTACGGTTTAGCTGAAAAACGTCAAGGTTACCTAGAGGGTCACAAATTCAGGTAGCTTCTAAAGCCTACGAGAACAATCAGCAACATCCTTCGAAATACGAAACATCCTATCCACCCTTTTGAAGTAGTTTTTCAGATGGTTTTATTGTATTAAACTTCTACCTTTCCTACAGTTTCTGGTTGTACACGCTACACATTTGTATTGTCTCCTTTACCTTATCGTTGTTATCTATCCATCACAGTAATTGCACGCTTTCCCTGTTAAAGACTTCTGCTCCTCTGCTTTAACGTGCCATTTGCCCGGATGAAAGCCTTCTGTCATTTGGTTGAATGAAACGTCGGCATGGTTTTACGTTTGACTACAGATAAGCTCAAATGTTTTACTATTTATGTGATCCCGTTAGCTGGTCCCACAACATGTTTACCGAAAACAATTTACAAGTTTTACTGCTGGTCGAGCAAATTTCTTTTACCTGAGATTCGCAGCCTCTTATAGCTTGGCTGTAATTGGCTCGACCCTCGCCAAGGGCGAAACAGCTCCTCCCATTAGTGATGCCTTTTTTCGGACAGCCCACTGTCCACTTATCTTTCTGCTTTTCGTCCGTCATCCCCTCCACCTTGCGTTCCAGCTGTCGCAGCTGGCTCGACATTGCCTTGATTTGCTCGTTAAGAGTGTTCACTTCTTGTTTCAACAATACAAGCTCTCGTTTTTGTTCTTGTGATTCTTCCTCTTCGTGCTTTGCGATTTCCCGATCGTTGTTTTTCAAGTCTTCTTTTATTTTGTCTGAAAAAATAAATGAAGTGTTATGTTTAAATATGAAGATTTTCCTTGGATAACTCAGCATCGCGCCTCAACGATCAAGGCTGGTTGTCTCAGTGAGGAAATCTTTACAGTTTAAATTGAAATATTGGCCAATGGCATCTCTAAATTTGTATTTTTTTTTATTTTTCATTAAGGACTCGTGAGGTTCACTTTCGCCCAAGTAATGCTTTCGTTCTGTTTGTTGTAGTTTTCCGTCAATAAAAAAATGTCAATAATTTCAATAAATATAATCTTTTCTTTATTTCCTAATACTGTTGTTATTAACTATTTTTATGGCTATTAACATTACATATTTTAAACCAGCCTCAACCAGGGGTCTCACGGCTCATGACTGTGGAGGCCCCCAGTTTGTGCAGGTCCTTGGGCAGGTGCCCACTTTGCTTCCCTTAAATCCCGCCCTGTGCTTGCACCTGTTGCCACAAGTTATTTGCATTCCTATTACTGCATGCTTTCCCAGGCAAGTGTCCAGGTTTTGGTAGATGGGAGGCAAACCCAAAATGGGGTGCACATTCAGCGAATGACTAGAAAAACGTCTTCACCCATTTTTAGTTTGGGGTGTTAACTGTAAATGGGGAGGTGTGCTGTATAGATGGCCCACTGGCGGCCACCACGCTGTGGAGGTAGCCAACACGTTGAAGACCGGTGCCGTACTTCGAAAGACGAAATGGGAGAAAAATATATAATGAAATGCAGAGAAGAAGAAGGTGAGAAAAGAGGGGGAAGCGATTGAAAAAAGGAAAGTAAAATTTGATTGTTTTTCTGTCTACATCTAAACAATTTAACATTTACCCTCCGCAGTGGTTGAAAGCACTGTTGAATAAAGAATGTCTGCAGTGCCATGAATGTTGTTCCCTGTTGCGAAGAAGACAAGTCTGTTAAAGTTTATTTGCACCATTAAACATGCGGAGAATTGGTCTCGGTAAATGCAAATTTCTGTAACCGTTTGCTGCATGCCTCCGCAATTGTTGTTGTTCCTCTGTTTTTAATTTACATAACCTAAAATGTGATGCCCCATGATGAAATAGGTCTTCTCTGAAGAAAAACAATAAACACGTTTATGTGAAAAAAACGTGTTTGTTCAGCGTGTGACGTGTGAAGCACACGTGCACAAAAAAGCTCCATTCACCAATCAACCTGACAAAACTGCCCTCTTTCCTTCAATCCCTTGCCAGTATCAGGAGAAAAAGTTTAACCAGTTGTGTTGCGTATCATAACACGAAACATCGTTTTCTTCGTCATTCGTTTCCGCGTACTGGGTTGCTGGTCCGGTGCAACGTGGAGCGCGCGTCATCTTGTGAGTACTTTGGTGAGAGTACGTCACTGAGGCGACAAAAGGACGATAATGCAGCATTTCACACTGAATGACGCCAAACGCACAGGGTGAAGCAGGTGCAATAAACTATTTTTGAAAGAAAGAGACTTCCATGTTTTGCAGGCCAGGCCTTTCCACTTGCGCACTAAACACACGGCCAGCAAAAGTTGACTTGCAAAACGTAGGTTAGCGCATTCTTCGCTTCGTCCAGCTTTTTGCGACATAAGGTAATGGTAAATGTGATAAAGCAAATGTGAAACGTAATCAAATGTGATAGAGCAAACTCCGTTTTACTGGAAACTGAAGAAATTACAGAAAACTGGAATTTAAAAAAGCAGTTTTGTGGCTACGTTGGACTTCGGGGTTGCGCAGGTAGTTTCAACTGTTCAGGTGAAATCACGTCAAAAACGTAGCAAGAACAAATTCAAAAGTGCATAAAAGAAGCTATCCTTCTACTTTATAGGGAAAAGATAGGAAAGATGTCGTACTAATATGCAAAAGCTTAAACCACTTAACTAATATTTGAAGTGGATTAATAAGAAGAGCTGCTGACGTATATGTTCTCCTCATAGAAACGCATAAGACCTCTTTCAAATTTCTTACTCGTGGATCACGAGCAAATATTCAGATCAGATTGGTGACATGGTGATAAGTGAGGTTTATCATTTTTACCAATTTAACTTAAACAGGCACTTTGATACCACACCACCCAAAAGCGTAAGAAACGCCTGAAGGTCATCCTTTTCTCATGCTTGCATTACACGTTCTTTCAAAACAATGCAGCACTCTGAAAATTTCAATAACACCCATGGACAACAGTGTTTGGGAATTATACGCATTGCAAAACTTCCACAAAGAGAGATGTTTTTATATTGCATTGCTTAAGCCCTTAACCTTTGATAGGTAATATAATTTTGGAAAAAATACTCGGAACACTAGCACAGTATCAAAATTTTTGAAATTGTGCAAGCCTTTCACAAAATTCACAATATTTTATTCAAGTCGCTATTTTCTTTGCGGCAATCAATATTGGCTGAACTCACTCAGTCCCACTTTCTTCAGAGTGTTGTTGAATCAAATTCAAGGGTGAGTAGGCTATAAATTTGCTACTACCGGCGATTCGTCCGCACCAACACTGCACTTTACAGTCGTACAATCAAGGAACAAGGGCGAAAAAAGTTTCGGTCGACTTTGCCGGCGTATACAATGCCGACCGAAACTTTTTTCGCCCTTTTTTCGCCCAACTTTTCTCGCCCGCAACTGGACGCATCAATTGCGCCCAAAATCAGCCTCATGCTTTTCAGCGCCTCAAATGCAGTGACAAAACGAAAACATGAATAAGACAACAGCACGAAAGAATGAGCTCAGAGGAAGACGTGCTTCACAGGTTATTTAAGCAAAATATTATCTCTTCTCAAATAGGAAAGGGCTGTTTTTCTGTCGTGCCCGCTACCTGTGCATTGGCGAACAAATATATTGACGAAGAGCTCGAATCGGTCGTGCAACCCTTCTTCAAAGTGAAGGGCTGCGTAGGCAATGCGTGTTAGGCTGAATTGTTCCAAACTACCAACCTGGAAATTGAGCAAAACGCTAATATTTTACAAACTCCTGTTCCGTTATGAACGATAATGCAAAAAAGTCTGATATTAATGAAACTACAGTAGTTCATCAAGCTTTGAACTAAATCTGTGATTTTGGGGTTTATGGTTCTGCTGCTTACTTTTTTTAGTTTTATAGAAAAAACTTTTTTTCAAAACTCAAAATATCTCCTGCGTAGGCACCTTGATTTAAAATTTCTTAACTGCAAAAAGTGAAACACCCAAAGAAAAACTGTAGATTCTCTTTCCCATTTCGTGTTTCAACTGTGCTCTGCGCCAATGAAACTTGCGTTTTCGAGAGAAAATTGCGATGGTTTATTCCTGTCTTTCCTATTTTTGCTTGCACCACCAACACAGTCATTGCAGAGCTAATGAACATGAGCTTGGGGGCAGTGACTTAAAATGACAGCTACGGCCGTCGCTTCCTGTTCCTGTATTCCTGATCAAGTATTCTGTTCTTGGTCGGGATACAAAAATAAACTGAACTGAACTTCAATGCGCACTTGCTGTTTTTTATGCAGTCGTATCGATGTTATATTCCACTAAAATAGAACCTATTGCTAAAATTGAACCTGTTTCAAATAATGTTTGAAAAATTTTACCTTGACCCATTTTAAAGGTTCAACTTCAGACTTGAAAAAAGGAAATTATCGCAATGCTGTCGGTCGTAGTGGTATACTTCAGCCAGGTTTTTTTTTAAGGCAAATGTTTGGTACCCGGCATGGATCTGTAGGGACCCGATTTCTCTGATTCTAGGGATCCTATTTTCTCTGATTTTAGGGACCCGATCATAATTTTCTCTGATTCTAGGGACCCGATTTGAAATTCTAGGGACCCGAATCGGGTCCCTAAAACGCCTTAAAAAACCTGCTTTAACCTTTGCGTTGTACCTAACAACTAAACATGTTTTTGAAAATTTCGGGGGGCAATTGCCCAGTTGCTCCCCGCGTGTTCGAGAACCTGTTGCCATTGTTGACGATGCTCAGAAATTTTCTTACCCTATCATGCTCCGTCGGGTGCGTGTGAACTTTCTTAGTGGTCGACGCATTTCACACCACCTCAGTAAGTTATAGAGTAAGCGACGTAGTGTAATCTGTCAGCAAATTTTCTTAATGTGAAATCGGTTTCACGTAGCACTACACATCCTAAGTTCTTAAATCTTACGCAAATAGAATCCAATTATTCACAACCGAACCAGTGGCGTAACTAGAGGTTTGAGCCAGGGAGGAAACTTACCTGAAGAGGGCCCACTGGGCACTGTAAGGGGCCCACTAGCAAACACACAGACAAAACCTGAGAAATTACGGTTAGGATGGCTATTCTAAAACCCTAAATCACCTGAAAATACTCCAAAACACGCAAAAAACAACAACATACTGGAAACCAAAAGAATACTAAAACCGAAATATAAGCTAAATGGGGGGCCGGTTTCAACATTTAGCTTACCAGAGGGCGGTTCGCACCCCTGCCGCCCCGTCAGTTACGCCACTGAACAGAACTTATTGCTGAACAATTGCTTACTACCTAGGAACATTCGCTGTGGATTAAGTTTGTGGATAGTATGCTTGCTGTAACACCGTGGCAGCGTTATTCGTCATCAGCTTCGTTTATTTTAGTGCACTTTATATGATGTGGCAATTTTCGCTATACCTTCTGTGAAGCCAACAACTCTGCAGCAACCGATCATATGTTTGTCCTAAGTTCACTTCTATTTTCGAGCGTCTTTTGTTTCTGATGGACCGAACCAAGACGAGGAAAAACTTATCCCCCATAAAGTAGGCACAAATGCGGCCTTCAAATAAGCCATTTAAAAAAATAACGCTTGTTTTTCAACATTTGTACCGATAGCGCTTGTCAAAGATGATATGTCTTCTCCATACTCATCGTGGTTAGAAGGAGTTGGCGTCATGGTTTTCGGGTCATTTCGATGAGGTTCGTCTTTGTGATGATGACGCTCCAACGTCAAAAACCGAACCTGGAGTGTTAGCGACATTACAAACGTGGCGTGTAGTTCGTGTTTTCCTTACATTCGAAGTAAAGAAGTTGCGCCGATCGAATCACTCTCAGTTAAAAAAATATATCTGCCCAAAAAAACTCTTGACGTTTTATTCAAAGGGGAAATGGCAGCATCGCTGGCAGATCCACAGTATTGCCGGAGAATCAACTTTATGCAAAATGATAACACAGCCAATATTTGCCAAAACGTTTGAACAAGTATCGTCACTTTACGTACTGTGCAACAAGTAAGCGGGATCTATATCTTATATTAGAGCAGTTGCTTGATATAGAGTACTTTCGCAAGCATATTCCAAAAACAGTTTACGAAAAAGCTTTACGCTCAATGTCACAACCACACTTTTAAGGAATTTATTTTAGCCAAGATTTATCAATAAGTTAAAACCATTTTGCATGTAGGTCACTGTGTGCCCGTACACTGTTGCAGGTATGTGAAAGAAAGCTGTTTGGCCTCTCCTGTGCACTCCGCTGAAACCGTTTACTGAAACAATGACATATACCAAGAAAAACTGAATTTGCCAACAATGATTGTGAGTAGGAATAACGCTGAAAATAGAAAAAAAACTTTGTTGAAGGTTGTTTGCTTCAACGTGCCATTCTGAATATACTTGCAATGCAAAGTGCTTAGCTCATGCAAATGCTATAATTTAGCTTTTGTTAATTGTTCAAAAACAGATATGGGCCTTTGATCACGTGTGACACTCCAAAGTACGAACAAAGCGAATATAATGGGATTGAAATTAATATTTATCAAGCGCTGTGCCAATTATTTCTATCAATTTGGTTTCTTGATATTGAAGCATTCTGTACATTTGAAGGAGGATTTACGGGGACGAGAAATCTGATGTCATGTGGTTCTGGCAATTTGTGTTAAGTCTTTGTTAAGGTTAGGAGTTTCCCAGTATTAAAAAGTTTTAGCAATTTAAAAAATTTGTGATATAGAAAATAGTCCACTATTAGTATAAACGTTCATGCTATCAGAAAAACGCATAGGTAAACCAAACGATCGATGGTATTGAATGAGAAACACCCTATAACACCGTTTTCCCATATTTTTCGAAATTCGAGTCATTTCCTTTTTGATGTGGCACCCAGATATTAACGTTTAGGTCATTATTTTTTGTGAAATTCTCCACAGAAAAATTTCTCAAACACTGTAATGATAGCTAAGCATTCCTTTTCTTATTTTTATCTGAGCTATTTTGAGGTCTTCATGGCTTTACATTACTGGATTGGGGTCCGCAATGAGAGGCTGTGCTGCAAATTAGTCATCGAAAACATTCTCACCTCTATAACTGCGAGTACGCTCAATACACATGACACAACAGACATTCCGGCAAATATGGTGATCAAATAGTTCCTCATGCTGTTGTTTTCCATTCTCACAAAACCGTCCACACCTGAAGTAACATATAGTAAGTAATAACTCACAACAATGTTTCTGAGTTTTTTCGCATCCTGTTTTTCTTAACATTTAAAGATAACGAATTGCCGGTTCAGTTTCCCTAAATCAGTTTGTGCGATACTGATGTTTTTTGTGCGTGGAAAAAGTTAATGCTGCGTCAGAACTACTGGGTGTGGTTTTGGTAAAATGATGTCACACGCTTTAATCGCAACATGTGATATCAGGAGCAAAGATTTCGGCTTGACTTAATCTTATGACCAAATGAATTCATAGCCTCCATTAACTAGCTTCCTAAAAACAAATAAGTCTAGCAGAATTGTAAAGGATTTTCAAAAAAGTGGAACGACTTTTTTCATGTGCTTGTCTTTAGAAGTCTCCTGTCTTGCCGCAGTTTCAAAAATTGATGTAAAATCATGACTTAATCACAAGTAAAAATCATGATAACAACCCAAGTAAAAATCTTGACCTGACCATGTCCTTCTGGGCAGAAAAAGATAGGAGTAGCTCTTTTTTTTCCATTTTCAACGCTCGTAGCACAGTATTTACGATGCCATTAATGTTTCGCTCAATATTTCCAATTGTTTTTCGCAGCACGAGATCTTACGATTTTAATTAAGAAGATTTTGAATGAGTTCTTTGTTTAGCTCAACCAAAATTCACACCCTGGTTAGATTGCGAAGACGACTTTTATTTCATGTAGCAAACTTGTTGGTCATTCGGAAAAAAGTCACTTTTAAAAAAATTGAAAACTTTGCCTTATCCATTATTTCAAAAAATGTGTTACAAATTTTTAACGATGACCACCTGTTTTCCTGAAAAAATCGACTGAAGTTGGACGTTGAGTCCACAATTACCTTTTAAAGCACACACTGTCCCATCGACCTCTGTCAAACGCTTTTCCGTAAGCTACGTCGTTGCGCTTATATGACTACAGTAGTTGACAGAAAATGTTTGACAAAGAGTTTCTTAGTTTTCTAACTTTCCACTTCTTATTATATTGTACAGGTGCAAAACCTTTTTGTGACTTCAACAACCGTCTTCTTGTTTGCAATGTAAGTCTAAATTACGAGCGCATTTAGTGACTTTGTGACGTAGAAATTAATACGATGTAGGAAAGCTAAAAGTAATCCTAAGACTGACGGTCATGTAGAAAACGCTGAAAACAAAACTAAAAATGACAATGACGTAAAATACTGAAAACTAAACTAAGGCTACAAGTGAAAAGTTGTGCACAAATTACAGCATGTCAAAGATAGTGCGGAAAATGTACTAATTTAATAAATCCAGAAAGATTATAACTAGCGCATACAACAAAAGGCTCGTGCAAAAGTAAAACTGTCAGCAAAAAATAGTCACTGAAATTTTGTAGTTCGCGATATGTTTAGGTCAATACAGAAAACGTGAAATTATGTATGGACATGAAAATCAAGTATTAACCAAACGTTTAATATAATAACCTAGGTATAAACCTTATACTCAAGGGTCACCAATGCGGTGCCAGTGGGCACCATGTCGCCCGCAAGCACCATGTAGGTCACCCGCGGGCCCGTTCTAAAAATAACATCAACATGATCAACAGGGCCGGCTTTAAGCCGATGCAACCGATGCAGCAGCATTGGGCCCCGCGCCACTGGGGGGCCCGCAGCTCTGGGGCCCCGCGCCATGGTGTTTAGGTACATTGTTCATTTTTTTCAGATATCTCTTGCGCTCGAGAATTCAATAGAAATGGCTTATAAATCATATTGTTAACAAACAACGCTCTCGTTAGAACTAGCGATGACTTTCCTCCATTATCGAATGTTAGCAAACGTTCTCAATTCTAATGCTAAGACATTAAATGTACGCTCTAGCATGGTCGTATACCACGGTTGACTGAACACGATGACGTCATAAAACTACTGCTCAGAGGGGCCTCGCGCCCAGGTCTTGCATTGGGCCCCGCACCTGCTAGGGTCGCCCCTGATGATCAATGTCTTCACATTAACGAATATCAATACTAGAATAAGTGAAGGTAAATTGAACAAAATTCTTCTTTCAGAAGTGTGTATCAAACTGGTATCCCTTCGCATGAATCTGTACCAAGCAGTAGCTCACAGTTTCAAAAAGGTTGGTGACCAGTGCTTATACTATAAAGCAGGGGTTCCCAAACTGGGGTAAAGCAGGGTTCCCAAAATGTACCCCTAGGGGTACATTTGCCTATCTGAAGGGGTACATTTATGGTTAGCAAGAGAAGGGAAAAAATATGTTCATATTTTATTAATTTCTAATTATTTATGCATATATCCGTGGATATTATAATAATAGCAATTCATTTATTACAGACGTATGGTTCCTATCACAGGCACAATCAAACAAGAGAGAGCACAAAAAATGTTTGGCCATGGCGCATTACAGGATAGGTGTTTGCACACGACCAACGCTGATAGGAGCAAAACACTTCAACAGCGCCCCAACTGTATCGTCATTCATCCATCATAATGCAGGGATCCGGTAGTGGGAGAAAAATGAAGTCATTCTAACATCAAAATATTTGAGGTAAACAGCTAATCGAGAAAAAGAAAAAAGTAATAGATAAGCCCGATGGGTTGCAAATTGGCGCACAGAGACATGCAAACTGTTCCGACTAAGGTTTCAAATGCTTTGCAACGCATTTATTATGAGATCGACAGCCAATTAATTTTCCTGAATTTTGAAGCAGGATTTGGCGATTAACGTTTTGTCTTACTTCT
>JGI24022J15233_10009874_pt1 | contig 10785 bp, 6 predicted proteins | sample Ectturendosymbi2_FD_15233 | JGI IMG/M metagenome (IMG submission 15233)
AGCCGTAAATTTACCTCACATTGTTCTCTGTTTGCTTGTTTGTTTTTTTTAACTGTGCTTATTTGATCTCCATCGGTTGCTCTTCAACACGTTTCAAAAAGTGGTAAACGGGGTTGATTGACTAGATGATAAATATGGTCTTTCACCAATCCTTCATGACACAGCGACGTTCTTTGCTTAAATTAATTAATTATTATGCCATTGTGCTTTCATTCATGCTAATATTCACTGACAATTGGTTTCCTTATTGTGCGATGACTCTTTATATTGTTTCTACTTATAAGATGAGTCATATGAAACAATAAACCAATCAATCAATCAATCAATAAACCAATGCGCACACAAAGTACTCTAGGGAAGGGTTTCTCAACCTGTGGGCCACAGAAGGATTTTTGATGGACCACGGCCTGGAATAATAGAAATTGAGTACATCTTGCACGATGAACCTTATTGAAAACGAAAGTAGCTCTTGAGCTACAAACGTCATGATACGCTCGTTTTCGTCACTGTGCGTTAGAAATTGTTGTGACATTGAAATTTGATGTAGCCAAGCACACTGTGCACAACATACAATTGCTGAAGCTATTTTGAGATAGAGAAGCGGCTCTTGTTGCCATGAAAACAAAATCTACAAGCAGGCTTAATGTGGAAAATGACTTGATCTATGCATTATCATGTGTTGGGCATCGAATATCTATGCTTTCTAACAACGAACAGACACAACCTTCGCATTGATTGTAGTGCACGTTGTGCTATTAAATATTGTTTTAGTTGTTTTTGTATCTGCTCGGTGCATGTGCAACAGTTGCCCCATTGGTGAAATTGCACAGTCGGCTGGCCACGGACCTTCTGTTCGTTTATTAACCAGGCCACATGCTTAAAAAGGTTTTGAGAACCCCTGCTCTAGGAAATACGAGGCTACAGGGTAGGCGAAAGGTCGTTGGATAAGCGTTCAAAAAATTATGTGAGTGCTGTAGCTACCCACATCTCGGAAATAAGGCGAGAACCACTACACGGTCTAAGTGTTTCACCAAGTGCCATCTGTCCAAAACTGTGGTTCTGGTTTGATTCCGTACCATAGGCTTTCTGAACGTATTTTCTTGAGCAACCAATAGCCTTTTAGACCCATTTTGTAACGTTTTTTCATTTTAGGGATTTTGCGATCTGACGAGGTGGATTTACCACCTATGTTTCTGCTATAACTATTTCACAGATTTGTGCATTGAACCTGACTCCCTCAGATCTCTCTATACCAATCTTTGACCGAAGTTAAGAGTATTCTTTCACTCTGTAAAATACAGAGTTACTGAGTGAAGACAGATGTATGGATGGTGTAATGTCTTCCCTCTAACTTAAAAATTGCTTTAAGTATGTCTGTAAGTTGTAAAAAGATCTTTTAAAGAATATATTGTTTTCCTAAATTAAACACACAAGCCATACGTAGTAATCTTAGTCATAAAGCCGACTTCTGCCCAATCCTTCAACCGCATGCCACATTACCTAAAAAAAGTTTCAATTTGTTTGTAACATTTCACGTTTAAAGTATCATTTCCATAATGAAAGATTCAATCTGCAAATACAGTATATGAGTAATGCTTAAATGCATCTTTTCATTTTGTGAAATAGTTTGACTCTTACGAATCACAATAAATGTCGTGCTTTTTTTCTTCTTCGAATGTTTGCACAATCATGAAACTGAAAGTTCATGGTTATGACATGAAACGTATTAATAGATCAGAAATATTTTACTACATTTCAATTTTTGTTAAACTTTTTCACACATTTTGTTGATTATCAAGCGAATTTATAAACTTTAAGTGGACGTCAGACTCAAAGCATCCACTGGAACTTTTAACATTGAAGTCGGTAAGACACAAATTTCGCACAACTATACAAAGTGCACAAAGATATTATGAATTAAAATAAATTAGGGAATTTCAAACAATAATGCACGCGTGCATAATATCTGACATACGTCTTTTAGTAGTTGTTGTGAAATTAATTGCGTCTATATCCGATATTGACAAATGCAGAGACAAAATGAGAAGCTCAAAACCTTGTTCTACAAGTTCAATTCTGTCCACTTGTGCACAACACGAGAACTCTCCAAAGCAGCCATTTCGACGACAGCATAATTTCACCACTTCCAGACCATGCTGAGTCATACGTAAAGTTATGCTTCTAGTATTTAAATCCTTTGCGGCAACTTGCCAAGTTCTGCTCATGCTTCGAGCCATTCGCCACACGAGTATGCAATGCGCCCCAACAGACCATGCCCTGGTTGCGTCGCAGGTAATGAGTCATGTATTGTTCATCCTAACGGAAAACACCAATTGTTTCAGGGCAAACTCAACTTGTGCAAAACATTCAAATAAGAAACATTTAAGTTTCAAAACTTGAATAACTGTGACGTAATCACGGCCTCCGAACATAACTCTCCCCAACAACTGACTTGCGACTATATTGTAAAAGCCGTCAAAATAGGTCCCCGAGCTGTCAATATAGTTAAAATCCCCGGGAAGACTTGGCTAGAGGCTAGGCACAACACTAAGTCCCCTTAGGAATATTGGATTATAAAGATTAAGCTCCGTACATCATCTTGGGTCTCTGCTGCCTTTACAGGTGTGAATTCTGGCGAAAATACCTAAATTTATTTTGCCCCAAATTGCTTGCGCTGAACTAAGTTTTCAAAATCTGGCATACTCTGTGTGTTTTATGTTCTCTATATAATCAATTGCCAACCATCATTCATAGTTACGAAGTAAAGCTAACATGTTTATTTTTATCATGTGATGTTGCGGATTGAAACTTACTCGCATATGATGATAACTGATGCTAAGGTTATTTTCACAAAACGCCAGTGATGTAGCCGAGTCATATTTGTCGAATCACAAGCCCTTCGAGTTAGAGCCATCTAAAAATTTTTGAGTCGAATCGTGACTTGTTCAAGTCAGAGTCGAGCCCTACGAACTGTCGAGTCACTTCGAGTTAATGGTTTGTAAGCTCGAGTAAATGTTGAGTCAAATAACATTTAACAGTTTTCCGTTGTTTTTTTAGCTCCGAAGTGGTGTCCCTTGAGCTGCAAGGTGGCAACCAATTTTGTTTCAGCACTTTTGTTACCAAACTACATAGATCGAAGAATTTGGTGAAAGCAGTTTTTTACCTTTCATTTCACTTCTCTTCTTTACTCTCAGCCAAATCCACATGTCCAGCCTAACCCCACTGCAACAAATATACCTTCTTGTTCATCACTATTACAGTATTAGGCAATTTGAAATATACAGGTAGACGCAATACGCAATTATGTTGTCGGTGAAATTATGTTGTCGTCGATATAGACGCAATACGCAATATTTTCCATTGTAAAGTGGGCAGCTAGGGTTGCAAATTTTTAACTAGATTTTATTAATTGGTATCTTTACTGTTTGTGCATTTTATTTTATTTTATTCTATTGCTTCATGCACTTCGCAGAGCTGATGATGCCTACATCGTATAGGCGAAATATATACTTTGTAAGATCTTAAAGTGTCTGATTCTTTGCTGAGAAAGGATCTCTTTCCATAGGCAGTGTTCTTGTTCATCACTTACCCCAACAAAGTCCCAAAGTAGAAGTATGAGGCGGTCTGCCACAATCACGGTATATGTAAATATTACACCAACCCACGAAAATGCGTCCAATCTATTGTGAGCTGCTAGCTAGCCCCTTAGTGAAAAGCAAAGCCTTAGGTATACCTTATTGTCAGGGGGAAACCTTGATCCTAACAAACTGGCATAATACGGTACCACGGTGGAGACACGGTCACAAAAGAAAATTTATGCAGATAACAAATCATGTCTCACTGAAGAAAAGCAGCTCATTTCTTGTATGCAAACCAACCGCATTTGTCAGAAAGACGCTTGGAGATTTTGTAAAAATTATTCAAACCTGAGCCTCGAGAAGGGCTGTAGAGTCGGAATTCAAATTTCAGGCTCCGGCTCCAGTCCAGGCATCTAATTTTTTGGCTTAGGCTCCGGCTTAGGCTGAAATCATTCAAAATTTCTTAGATTCCGACTCCGAGCTTCGTCTCTGGCTCCACAGCCCTGTTCGAATCCAGTCATCGTTTTTCGTTTCTGTCGTTTTTCAGCGTGACTCATGTTGAGTCACTGAAAATCTCGACTCGGGTCAAGTCGAGTCATTGATTCGAGCCACACCACCATTGCAAAATACCCATTCAAATTTCAGAACGCAACCATCATTTAGCTGATGCTCATTGCAGTTTAACATACATTTGGAGATTTCACTAAGGAATGTTTATTTATTTAAATTCAATCAGCTAAACAGAACGGCACTGCACGATTTCCTTCACAGCCTTTCCGACACAAAGATTCAATTTCGTTTCTACAAGGATTGGCTGGCCACCATCAAACACAAGAAGGTTGAAAAAGGCTATCCACTGAACTGGTAACTGAAATAAGGAGTGATTTCATTACACTGATCTGTTCGGTGTGTGTGTGTAATGTGTGCAGTGTTGACTGTGTCCTGCACGGAAATTTGTGTCCGGATCGGGAGAGTTAAGAGGATGCACGCAGTACCGAATCGTCCGCAAAGTGTAAAAATTTGATTCTACAGTCCTACACCTTCTAACCACGACACACTTGTCGACTCGGCCGTGACTGTCTATCTAATAGGCTACGAAGAGGAAAAGTGACAGCATTGTCGTTATATAAAATACACAGTGAACGGTTGGGATTTAACATGGCCTTCATCATGCACGTGATCTGTTTTCAAATACGTGCGATTTAGCAGGAATAAAAATTAGCACCAAAAAGGCCGAGGATTTATGCCTCTCCAGAAAGCCAAGCCAATGCGCGCTGCAAGCGTCTGCAGACTGCAGCAGGTAGAAACGTTCAAGTGCCTTGGGGTGGTATTTACGAGTGACGGAAGGGTTAACAAGGAGATTGATACACGGATCGGCAAGAANGTAGTTCTGCATGGGTTTATCGNTCTGTGGTCACAAAACAGAAGTTTTAAACACTGAAAAGATATCAGTTTTTAAAAATAAATTAGTCTGTGTTCCGATTCTCATCTACGGTNATGAATCTTGGGTTATGATTGAAAGAGTGCTATTACAAGTACAAGCAGCAGAGATATTTTATTGGGGAGGTTTACGGCGTGACATTTCGCGATGAAATGCGACGAACGTGAGCAACAGGAACGTTTTCTGCCGTAATCTTGTGATAGCAATTGGAAAATATCTCATCATGGATCCGCAAAATTTAAATAATNTTTTTGGATTGAATCCAGCGAAACTGAAAACCCCTTCTTCAAACTTGNCAAACGAAGTCATGATTGCTACATGCAATTCGTGTGGGGCACTATAATTGTTTTGTTGAAGTTGCTTAAAACTANCAAAGAAAAATCACGGCCCCGATTAGACACAACTTGCAATAACGTTATTGACAGTTTATGCTTTTGCTNACAAACGTGTTACCAAACACCTGCCAACGTATGGAGTATTTTGTAGGAAGTGGTCCTAAACTTTGGTTTGCTCTGATCTTTCAGCAAAGTTGCAATCTGCAGTAAAAGAATCTTCAAATTCGCTTACTACAGAGCACACCATTGACAAAACTGAAAATCAATATACGCACATTTCATTAGTCTTATACAATTTTTATGTCGCAATTATTCCTTCTTTGAACAATTTCGCCAGGACCGCGCGAGCCACGTGAGTAGCTCGCGAGGTCATTTTCGGCCATGACCCCCGAAAGGACTGCACTGGAGTATCAATGAAGACGTCCTTAGACTTGCATAATTGAGATAATTCTTATTAACACAAAAAGTGCCTTTGAGTATTTGAAAGGTTTGAGGAAAACCAATTGTGTGATAATTTTCGGGTCATTTTCGGATGTTTTTCGTCAAAAGCAAACAATTGGTTTCACACTTACCCGCAACCCTTTTCCAACCCTTTTTTGGCTTTGATTGCTTGCAGAACTCCAACTAACACAAAAATTCTAACAAAGTCACTAGTCCCTGTTTTGAGGTAAAAAATTCCTAACATTAAGGCTATAACCTTTGCTACTACCGTAATTTAGAGTGAACCATTGAAAAAACAGGAAAAATCCAATAAAAACAAAAAAGAAAGGTAGGTTACCATTTTGTCGTTTTGAGAAAAATGTCATGTTTTATGCGTTTTTATCATTTCCGCCATTTTTTCCTGCGACTACGTAATAAAAAGTGGTATAACGTTTTTTCATCTAATTGTTTTTACTTGAAACTTGCAAGGATGTTGTATGATGTGTGTGGCAACCTTATCTGTGATTTTTAGATTTTTGCTTTTCTGACACCGGAGCGATGGGCCTTGAAAGTCAAAAAACACAAAAAAATCCCATTTTTGGAGGCTTGAACTCCCTGAATCGCCCAAAAGTTATGATTTAATTGTTTTGGTCGTATTTCGCAGGCTTAACGATATGGCTAACAATTTTCTGCACAAACAATTTTTTTCAAACTTCACGGTTTTCGCTGCACGGCTTTTTGAAAAAAGCCACGGCAGTTATTGGAAGTAGCCTAAATTGGTTTTCACATGTTATACGTCACAGTAACATCACACATACGCAAAATATACCGTAAAAATCGCGCTATTCTTGTATCGTTCTGACAATGCCTAAACTTCAGTCGTTCGGAAGTTGCAGCAGAAAATGTCCTCGCGAGCCATGTTCATGGCTCACTCGTTCCTGTCTCGGTGCAAAGGAAGCTGTCCATACGGGTCACCGGTTTCACCCAACATCGAAGTCATCTAGAAATAATCTCACTTTTTCATTTTTACTCCACTTGGAAATAAAGTCATCACCAGACCTTTTCTGCCATCTGCGACCTTTCCAGTTTTCCTTGAGAACCAAGAAACTGCACGGACGTCTGGTAACCTCGACGTACCATCAAATGGAGACACCATTGGCCTCCACATGCAACAACGCTGCAAGGAAACACGTTGAATTTAAACTTAAGCCGTTTCCTGAAAGTCCCTCTTGTGTTTTAAGTCAGCGAGCACCTGTGATGAACATAACGAATAAAATGACAGCATAAACAATTTATGTTGGTAAAAACCTTGAACATTGCATTCGTGATAACTAGAACCTGCTGATAAATGTGACTCATGCCAACGGACATTTCAAATTAAGCTCTTGCTTTGCTGCGGGCTTTTGTGGAATCAACCGGCTGGGCTCTGGTTTATTCGCTTTGTGATGATTCAAACTTGCACATGTCTGTATTCAAACAACTAGTCTCCACCAAGGCGACTGAACTGAGATGAAACCATTCGCAAAAATTTTTAATAGGAAATAGATTTCACGTAACGCTTTGCACCCCAGACCTAAAATGTTATTCAAATAAAATCCATACTAACGGAGTTAACAAATGAAGGGACTTTAAAACATCTGAACAGACAAACACGCCACCAACCGTTTGTTTCACTAATGCTTCATATAGGATATTATTTAAATGTGTGAACGATATGAGAAAAGAGAACTGTTGATAAGTCGGTGTCACTCAAGTCAACAAATCATGATGAACACTTGGTGTGAACAACACACTCGATGAATAAGGACATGGCAGCATTCAAATAGACTGCGGAACCAGCTTGATTGCAATGCAATAAATGCACAATTTCGCAGATGTCATCTATTAGCAAGGAACTATCCAGGTTCAGACTGTGAAAGCGATCACAATCCATTTGTATATATCCTTTATGTCAAATTTAAGAATATTGTGAAATGTAAACAAACAACAAAACAATCTTTCGACAACAGGAATGCAGAAGGGAAGGCCGGGCGGGAGTGTCCACGAATTACCATTGCTAATTTTGTAGACTTGGATGATGTCATAAAGGTTTTGCACGTCAAAAGAACCTTTACAAGCCGTTTTGATACTACCATAATGTGACATTGTTTATGATATTTTCATGGTGATTGTTATGCCATATTTTTCATGTGTGCTACTGTACTACTTTACAGTGATTTCCTTTCCTTTGCTGTCTCACCACGGTCCGCCAATTGAGCAGCACTGCAACAGATAAATGACAACGACAACTAAATATTGTGTTTTATATAACGTCTTCACTCCCACACGCAACGTGACAAGGAACACACAGATAAATGAATGAGCACGAGTGTATATACGTGGAAATAATAAAATAGTATACGCTTCATGGCGCTAATACATTTACTTTGATGAAACACAAGCATAAAAGGCATACGAATAAATGACGCCATTACGAATATTATAATGTAGCGCTGCAATGACTTTCCAGGCACACCGATTTATAAAATGCATGGGGGAGCGGGAGGCTGCGAAGGACCAGGGGTCATTTAGGCGGCAGACCTCCCAAGGACGAAGCTACTTCTAGTGTGAAGGGAACAGTTTGTTGTAGTAAGTAAAAGTGTTTTGCTCTGAGTAGAAAGTTTAGTATGCACAATGCGGTTATGGTTTGTTGAAACAAAATGCGGGGCAGGCAAGATTAAGCCACCAGAAGAAAATGGCTGAACGTTGTCACATTGAACATTTGCTGTTTTCACGTACTTGAAATACTGCATTCGTGAAAGCTGGAGAGGAAATGCGTCACATGTTATAAACTAATCCAGCACTGCAGTGGTGCCACAGAATTTAAGCAGGTTGAGAAAAAAATTTTATTTCATAATACTGGCAAGTTGTATGAAACTGCCTGTAGTTAAAATGAAGTTTCCTTTTGAATTAGGCAATTGCTCTGGAAAAAATGCTCCATTTTTTCTTCTTCTCATCGCCGTAGAAAACGTAAACTCTGTGTTGGCGCAAAGTGAGTGAATACTAAGAACAAAGTTGTTTCAATGACAAATCACAAAAAAATCTGAATTTCTTTAAAAGGTTTGCAAACAAAGACAAAATTGTGAAAACGTCGTGAACTTGCTCTGAGGAACTGAAATTACAGTATATAATACCAAATTTTTGGCAAGGTTTCGAGGGAACAGTCGTCTGGGCTCTGTTTTCTTTGCGATGATTCAAACATGCGCATACCTGCAATCAAGTAACTAGTCTCCAGCAAGGCGACTGAGTTGAATCTATTCGTAATTTTTCATAATGGCAAATTAATTTCACGTTAACACTACGCATTTTCAGTCCTAAAATCTGCAACCAATGCTAATGAGTGAAGTGTTGAAGGGCTGAAGCAATAGCAGAGAAAGCAAACAAACTCAAGACTGAATTAAATCAACCAAAACACAAGAGGCGACAAATTCAATCTGAAAAATGCGTCATTCCCAAACAACAGTTTTCATTGGAAGGAACTGTAAAACTAGCTGACGTCAGGCACCGAGCAACGCAACACACCCTGATCAACGGAAGCACGCCGCTGTGACCAAAATAGAGCTGTAGATACTTGTAAGATACATGGTGTAACAAATTTAATCCACATGTTAATATTCAAAGCATAATCATCCCTCGTGTGAAACGAATCTCACAACCTCTTGCGTTGTTCTTTAAATTGCACTGCTCAGCTTTGCCGACATGTTTTGGTCATTTTAACCAACCAGTGAGACAGGGATATTGAAACTCCCTTCTGCAGCGTTCAGCATTTAATTTTAAGGCGCTTCCTAGAACACGGCTGCCAACCAATGTTGCCACTGGTGCTCAGTCTCGATAACAGCAGATTATTGCCTTTTCCAACATCAGATAATGTCCGATTTTACCTTACAGTTCAATATAAGCTAAATGCTTCTACATCGCGCTTTGTTACCAACATTTATCTTCATTAAATAGAAAATTAACTACCATCATTAAATGGAGTATTCGGTCATGCGCAACGTGTGTATTATCCCCAACGCAGTGAAGAGAGCTTCTTTTCAGTTTGGAACGATAACCAAGCACACGTGAGGGTAAGAGTTTGATGAAAGAAATTAAAGGCACGTTTTTTGACGCACGTTGAACGGCCTTGTTGCAAGCAGCCCTTGTACAAACGCAATCCTACCGACATATTTCACCAAAGCTCTGTTGAGTCATACTTGCCGTGTTTCCGTCAATGGGGGTTTGTTGCGTTGAACGATCATGGATGTCATGCAGTTAGTTTTACGGGTACAACGAAAGCTACTACTTGGGAATGACGTATTTTCCAGTATGTACTTGCCGCATCTTGCATTTTGGTTGATTGATTTTAGTCTTGAGATTTTTTGCTTCTCTGCTCTTGCTTTAGCTTTTCAACTTTTCACCCGTAAGCATTGCTTGCAGATTTCAGAATTGAGGTTGCGTGGTGTTACGTGAAATCGATTTCCTTTTTAAATAATTTGCGAATGGATTCAACTTATTCGCATTGGTGGTGACAAGTAACTTGAATAAGGAATTTGAAAATTAATAAAAACATTCAGATGATGTAAGATTACTGTCTATTTTGGCTTTTGAAGAAATCACATCACAAAAATGACAATCTGTGTCGTTTATAGTTGTTTGAAGAATCCTTAAGTTAAGCTATGAAAGGAGAGAGAGAGAGAGAGTTTATTAGCACAAACATTAAACAATTTCATGCAAAAATAAAATTAAGGCGCTGGAACACCGAAAAAAAACTGCAAAACAGGTTGTCTCGTCGGGCTCCCTTCGAAAGTTTCATAAATTTCTATCGTGGCTTAAAGTTGATGGCCGAATTAGTGCGAATTTAATAAGGTTGTAGTTTTGAAGAGGTTGCAGTCTGCAGGATGATCAACACAGTTGCGCGGGAGTGCTGGGTCGCAACCGGTATCTATCGTTGTTTGCTCAGTTCCGCAAGGAGCTGAGCGTGGCAGAGAAAGTG
>JGI24022J15233_10009877_pt1 | contig 10784 bp, 8 predicted proteins | sample Ectturendosymbi2_FD_15233 | JGI IMG/M metagenome (IMG submission 15233)
GAGCACAACATGAGTAATCATTGGACCAACGCACTGGCCATTTCTTCGCGCCAATCCGCGCCGCCAACGCTATGCGCGTTCTTGCCGTAACACCCCGGTTTGAAAGATCGAATCTTGTTAAACTACACAGGAATTGAGAATGCGAATTTTTTCCCTGCTGAGACATTATCAAATGCCTGAATGCTTTTATGTTAACAACGGCTGTTTTTGAGCTCGTGCAACAGTTCTATCATGCTACAGAAATTGGTAATGCAGCCAATGTGGTCACCGCATGCGTTGATCAGCCATAGCAGACAAAATAAATGCAATTGTTTCGGATAAAGTGAACTATCGCGGAATACTATTTAAAACATGCGAAATGGACGAAAGGTGTGCAAAAAGTGACGAGATGGTTTCTGCACGCAGACGATAATCCAAATTCCCACCAAAACCTAATTATTACTTTTTGGCCCATTTACAATGTTTCTTGAAATTTGCATGGAAATTTATTCCGTGGTATTTGCAATAAGTCGACAAATTAACAAGCAAAGAGTATGCGAAAACAATTAATCTCCTTTGCGCAAGTAATAAAGTTTTTGTAAAATATCAAGCTCAAGGGGGGGTTAACCCCAACCCCCCTTGCGTACGCTCTTGGTCATAAGAATTGATTAGAAATATTTTTTGCTTTTGTTCAACGATGCCTATTTTTATCAAACATTTTATATGTTAATTGCGATTATCTGACTATGTAACGCTGTTGTATGTCGATGAAGGATCGTATATAAATTACTGATGCGTTGTTTCAGTTTTCGTTTCGCTTCAGTAACGACTGCGTCTACCAATTAACCTGGATACTGAGTTATAGGATGACAAAGACATTCAGAGACAACCGCGATATCAAAATTGTGCAGCAAACAAGCTGCGAGCCTCTTTCTCCCGTTGCTCTAATGCAGTTTAAAAATGTGCTTTTTCGTTTCTTCTGTACGTCTATGTATGCATCACAATTATGGTGTAATTTCAGGAAGTCATGCAGGCAGATATTGTGTGTGGCATATAATTTTGGATGCAGAGCTCTATACAACCTGCCCTGGAGAGCGAGTGTTCGTAGTCTACAGGTTAAATGTAACGTTCCCACCCTTGAAGCCTCTTTGAGGAAAAATGTGTACCTGTTTCTTGAAAGAGGCAGAAGGTCTAATAATGTAATGGTTGCCTGCTTTGATGCAGTTAGATTATTATATTCGTCCTTATTCTTTGAACACTACAACCGCATACTTGTGTGCGGATACCACACACAACCACATACTTTACAACTTTGTGACTGAGTGGTCGGACATTGCAGTGTTTATTCGTTTGAGGGTGTGCATGTCACAGCACATCGCATTTTACCTGCCCTTGGCCAGTTTGGGAATTAGCGTCCTACTCTGCAGTAGTGTTGCGCCATGTGTTACGGGTAAGCGAACAATGGTGTTCAGATGTCTGTACCTCTGTGGTTCTGCCTCCAACACCGTTGCAAAACGTTCTGTTGCGTCTGTTTTTACCAACCTGCGTTGTGCAGACAGGGTGTGCTTGTACTATGGACTTCGTGTATCATTACAAATTAAATTAAATTCTTCAATAGGTTTGATTACAGTAAAATGTTTGTTCCTAATTTTTTTTGAGAAATGACGTCAGTGCAACTCTGAAGTTGATCATCACGCGCTTCTGATGCAAACGTCGTGTAATACACAAGAAAAAGAAGGAATCAAAGGTAAAAAAAGCAACAAATAACATCAACAAACAAGAGAGGCGGTCTCTTTTTTTGAAGCTTGCAACCACAGGTGCGTTTTCGCCAGCAGAACAGTTGTATCTTTGTCGTCGCCGTTTGCGAATAACTCCTTTGTTCTTTGGTGGGAGGGGCCCACAGCGCTTCAGTGTCCGCTGCTTCTTTTCCAGGTAATGCTTCAGAATGTTGAATGGTGGTGACACTGGACCAGGACTACGTTGACTTCACCTGCTTTTTACTAATCTTAGCTCGCAAGTTGAAGATGACGTCACCGATCGTCGAACTACGTCGATGATGATCGTGCACGTCATCAGCGATGTTTTGTTCTACGTCACCCACACGTTCAAATCTGGAAAGCAATGATTTTCACGATTATAACCATAAACCTTTTCCAAAACTTAAAGTCGAAACATAAAATGATATGGATAAACTATTTGCGAATGAAAACTGACAATTAGAGGCAACTGGCATTGATGAGTGTGAGCCGAAGTGTCAGCCAACTTATCACAAGCATTGCTAGAAAACTGTTTTAAGATTCGCAATATTCAGATTGCAATCCTTTTATTTTGAGTAGAAGCAACCTAGTAGGCGAAATATATACTCTGATAAGATCTTAGTCCTGGATTCTTGGCTGTAAAAGGATTCTTTTCGAGAGACATCATTTCATAATTGTTAGTTTGCGATTTGAACTCCTCAGGTAATCGCTGACGCTGAATCAACCAAGGCTAAAACTCTAGTGGACATGGGCACAACAAAACTTCGTAAATTATCTGTTTTGACGGATCACACGTGGCATACTTTGAAAACAAATATGTACACCAGAAAATATCTACACTATTTTTCTGCGAAAAGATATCAAATGCATTGCAGCATGGTTGCTAATTAAATTTAATAAATTTACTGATTTGTTAAAAAGTGTTAAATAAGCAACATATAATATTTGTCACTATCACCAACAATTCTGCAATTCGACATGCTCAAAAAAGTCAAGCCTGAAAAAACGAACCGCTATAACTTTACAGCAAACAAAACGAAATGGAGTTAATAAAAGATTCACCTATTTTTTCCATCAGGCGGTCCATTGATGGGCGGCGTCTCTCTGGTGAACGGCTCTTCGTCTAATAAATTATTCGCCAACTTAGGTTGCACGACTTGCTTAGTGAAAGGAAGGTTTTTGAAGGATGTAGTTTCACCATATTCAATGAAAGAACCGTCGCCGTTCTCATCATCTGCGTATCTGAATCAATAGCGCCATCAGCCGGTTAGCCAGCAGCAGAACAGATGAAAGACAAGGAGACAATTGTCTGATCATGGTTTGTAAAACCAAATGCAAAGTTATTTGTGCAGAGATTATTCAGACTGTGAGTTTTGAACGACGCCGTGTAATAGTTTGGCCACATTCTCACCTTATAAGAGGTTTTCTCAGTCTTTCCAGTTTCGCCTTGACAGAAACTTGTAGATTGTCTGGTACTTTCATCACCTGATTTTGAAAAAGATAGTTGAAACGAAAATGTATTTTGTCACAAACATTCCGTCGAAAATGCTTGCCATGAAGAGTTTTCTTATAATTAAAAATTAACAAGACTTATTTTGTAGAGAATGCTTTTCAAATGATTTCAGTAGACAAAGTCATGCGACTCCGTGCATATTTGTGATGTCACAGTAGGAGTTAGACTCAAAAGAGAATTAATCCCGTGATGATGGAAGGTAACGATTCTGCAAAAACTGCTTGAACTCAGAAAAACTAACCTGGTGGTGATGATCAACCAGAAACGTTGTGAGTTTCAACGCCAACAATTCATCCAAACAAACATCCTCCCCACACGCAACAATACGTCGCGCGAACGTGTGCAGGAGCAGAGCGCGGGTAGGGATGTGGGGGCTGAGCTGGGACAAGTGGGGGTTGGTTGACACTCTGTCCATGAGACGGAGCAGCAGATGTAGTTTTCGACGGTTGGGAGGAGGGAGGAGCAGAAGACAATGCTGCAAAGCTTCGATGGCGATTTTCGTCGTTGTCGGTCGCAGCAGACACAGTATGTTTGTGAAAAGTTCGTAAAGGGGAAAGGTCAGCAAGGGTTCAGGTTTCGTTGTTTCGTCACAGTCGACTTGCGCATATAAATGTTTTTCACTAGATAGGGTCGTGCTTTGCCAGGAGCGGGGCAAGCTGACCTCAGCCTGACCGCAGTAAAAATTGCAAATTGTTTTGAATACGTCTCTCTCAAACCCAGGATAATTGGGAAAACCTGAAAAAGGAAGCATAAAAATATAGCTACAAATATTTAAAAATCTCCACAATCTTCACAACCACAAACTGTTTTACGTTATTCAGTAAAGCGTGTTTAAATATCAAGCTTTTCAAAATTTTTACTTTAGCATTAGAAATAAACGATCGCGGGATTCCCATGAAAAAGAAAGTGGTTTGATGGGAAAGGCTCACAATGTCCTGCGTCCTGGTTAACACACGAGTGGTTTAAATAACAATGTGATACAAGAAAAGGTTTCAAACCATCGCAGGTTGTAAGTTTCTGTTTTTTCCGGAAAATAACGAAAACTAGTTCAAGAAAATACTTGTGGCAAATTTATTTTTATTACAGAAAAACGTGACATGTTTGCTAGCAATTTGGATATATCTTGTGCAAGAACACCGCTTTATCACTTATCACGCTTATCTGTTGCATGTCTCTACCATGGTTTCAGTGTGTTGATGAACATTCCTATTTTAAATTAGTAAAAAGATGTGCAGATCCAAACAGATTGACAAATGATGTCTTTCCGCTGTACTTGCACCAAAACGTATTTTCTTTAGCGTCGTGAAAACAACCCTTTTGCTTGAAGTGCAGGGCCGGCCCCCGTGTGCATAAAATCACCCCCTCGCTCACAGCTTTCCATGAAAAAGCAAAAAGAAGCTCTTGCAAACCGCCTACCTACGCTGCAGTCCTCGGGCCATTTGGCCAGACAGGCCATGGCGCTCAATGTCCAGAATGGGAGGTCATCTTTAAGAGGGACTCTGACCACACCCGATGACCCGATCATCGTTGCATTGTGTCTGATCCATTCAGCTGCAAAAAATTGTTTTCCATTTGATGCCCACCGGCCCCATAAAGCTGTTGGGTATTTCAAATGCGGTCAGTGTGACTAACTTGATAAAATGGTCCTATTCGCAATATATGATTAGATTTCAATAAATTCAACTGCATGTCCTCTGCACTCTTCAACTTGGAGCAGAATGGAAATATTTATGACATATACTGTACTTCAAAAATTGACCTTACGATAAAGGGCGCCACAAAGATCGGAGATGGTTGCACCTTAAATTTTTTTTTTCAGCAATGTGGATGCCACTTGTGCATTTGCGCATGCAGTGACCAAAATAATTATTTCGTGGGAATGATTTTATGACAATTTTCAAGCTGGGATCCATATTTATTTATTATAACTTCGTTTCAAAGATGAATTTTCATGTGCGTTACACTAAGTAGAAGACACCCACTTGGTTGGACATTGTATATACTCGGAACAATAGAAGGTAATAAAATAACTAAACTGTTTCAATGAGAAAACTAATTTCGACACACTCTGTTAGCACGTTGTACTTTATGGATAAGAAGTACGGATTGACACAAATGTTAATAGAATATTAGAAAAAGATGAATTGTACAGAATTTTTTCATCAGGGCCCTTGAACATTTATAAAAAACAACCTTTGACAGGGCTATTTTTATTACCAGGTTTTGCCAAAAATTTCAAGTGAAAAGAACCTCAGCAATGGGGGTGGAGCACCTATACTATATATTGACGTTACCTAATAATAATTAAACACATTTAAGCAAATATGGTTGTGAATTAGATGTTACTTCCGGTAGTCGGTACCTTTGATGTCATCATTTGAAACAAGATCATCAATCCTTTCCAGAGAAAACAAACGTTTCATATTATCAATGACGTGCTCCCGCCATACGTCATCAATCTGCCATGATGTAAGAACCTTCTGCGTCACTTTGCATCGGGGTAAAGGTGGGAGGGGTCGGTGAACCACAGGGGGTGAAGGGGGTTGAGTGATGCAGCTTGATGTTGAAAAAGCTGGTGAAAAAGTAACGGTAAGATCAGCGTTAAGCCACGGAAATTTATTGTATTGTTGAGCACTTGCAATGATTTGCTGCGACTAGCAGAAACAAACAGCACATGAACAATTCCTTACCAACGTTAGTAGAAGGTGGAAAAAAGATTTGCAAAACATAAAACATTGTTCAAAATTTGAAGTTAAATTTCACGCACAATTTTATTCCCAATAATTTCTTCAACTATTTTTCAGTCGTTATGCCTTATTTTTCATAATCTCTGATTCTCATCTAACTCACGTGAAATAAACTTAAATGCTGCGCAAAGTTCAACCAGAGGAAATATTTTTGCTGTAATTTCACGCTAGTCTTAAGAAACCGCCAGTATTGTCACGTTTTCTGTGTATTGTACGGAGTAAACTTTAAAAAATCAACATAAACGTTATAGGTTTTGAGGATAAGCCTACAAACTCTTTGTCGTAATAGCGATTGCCGTTTCTGAAGATGGAAATGATATGCTTCAAAACCTTTTATTGGGTTTGGTGTATATGGCATAAAACACCAGCTATTGTTTTATTACGGTTCGGTGCTTGGAGTCACAAGTCTCCGTTTCCAACTCGTTGATGGGATCTCATGACGAGCGCCAACTGTCTTCAGAACTTTTTCCAAATTTTCCAGATTAAAAATAAGTAAAAATGATTTCACAAACCTCTTGAACGAGGGTATCCATTGTTTGCTTTTCCTTCCCTCCTTTGTACGTTTTCTGTTTTCATACGTTTTGTTCCGTTGTTTTCAACATTTTTGAGGCAGTCATTGCTTGAGTTTTTGCAAACGATTTTTTTGCAACCCCCTTCTTTTGGCGGAGCAAGTCTGAAAAAATTTAAGAATTCCATTTTTTGACATTTTCAAGCAATGTTTTGGGAATCTCAACGATGCTTGCGCTGCATTATTTCCACAACATATCTCTGGAAGAGGAAAGACAGTAATCTGAATCTGGACTGTACAACTTAACGACTTACCTGTACAAGCGATTGTCGTCGGCGAAGTCCTCATCCCCCCACCTTCCTTTCACATCTTCAATGATATGCCAAGCTAAAAACTTTCTCAGGAGGTTGACCGTCTTTAAAATGGTAAATAAAATAATTTTAATGATAAATCAATAAATAAATTGAAAAGATTGGAAAATTGTCTGATGAGAATACATATCTGTAATTCGGGTAAGGTGTGTAACAGTTCAAGAATCGATCGGTTTTTTAACTTGTCAAGGGAATATTCATAGGTGCGATCAAAAGACGTGCGGTTTGTAATTTTGTTGCGGCTCCTAATGGGAGATGCGAAAACGCAACGGAAGGGACGCAACATTCACTGGTGCAAGGGGCAAGCAACAGCAGAGATTCCCTGCTCGACCAGGTTCACTCTGCTGTCGCTTGCGCGCAGCTGCCTTTTTGAAACACTTTCCGATTGCGCGCTCTGGGCATTGTGACGCGGTGCGCCGTCACAGTAAGCACGATAGCTATCACCGTGCAATTTAAAACGTTATGCCTTTTTCAAAACTATTATATTTTGTGTTACCTTTTGAAGTATCAGTGCAAGCTTTACTTTAATTTCAGAAAGCGTTGCCTGTTGCGTAGTTAAAATGAAAAGCCTAAGGCTGGCTCACACTTTTATATCGTGAGTTATCCACAAAATAATAACTGGGTACTATGCTCCGTAGTTATGAAAACTTGGAGAATAAGTGTTGATCAATATGTAAGCTTTTCAATATCAAAGTTAAACACGAACACTTCTGTTGTGCTGTTCAACCACAAACAGTCTCCTTTTTCCTTCTTTTGCTTTAAGCTTGACTAGTGCGTCCCTTTCAATACAACCTTTTGAAACAACTCCTTCATCCTGCTGTTGTTGGCAACGATGTGCGGCTAATCCTAAATTCAAACAACTACTTAATGAAATACGGTTTCACCAAAAGCAGCATGTATTTATTTATGTAGCTTAGTTTGAAACATAACTCAATTTCATGACAACATGCAAAGCATGAACACGTCCACTCAGCAATGTACGTCACTGCCTTGTGATGATGAAGTTAGAGAAAAAGTTGTAACCCTGCTGTAAACGTTTTTGACTCAAAACTGATGCGGCATTACCTCAACTTACTGTAAAAAAGAAGCCACATTCAAAAATCTTGATTTTGTTCATCCTATCAGATAACGTACCGTAGATTTAACAGTGCTTACCTTTTCTCTCGTCACATTAGGACCAGTGTTTGGGTTGTTTACAAGAAATTCGTACAAAATGTCAACAGCCTCAGTGGCCGAAAAGCAGTCGTTGTGAAACTTGAAACAGCGCCAATGCTTTTTCCTCGGAGCAGCTTCTCGGAAAAATCCAACGTAATCTTCCCAGGACTTTGTTGCTTGGAAAGGGCCCGGGGTTATTTTGCGGCCAAACCGGGGTCTATTCCCATTTGGTGGAGTTGCGGGAACAGAATTTACATCAGACATTATCAAATTTTCACAGACACACTAACTATAATTCAGTCGTTGCAACCTGTGACACCTAAGATATCAAAACAAGAACTTTACGGATTGCAGGTTATAATATTCAACAGCAAGCTCTGTAAGTGCAGTGCATATTACTAATGATCAGTTAAAGTAGATTAAAGCAGAGTTGCCCAATTTTTTCAAGCATATCTTCCCTTGTGTTTTGACTGGAATTCCCCCTCTACAACAGAGGAAGTGACTGCAAAGGTGTAAAAATCATAAAAAGACTTCGATTTTTTGTTGATATTTGCCCCAAGTTGTTTTCAAAACTGGCGCACATTTACAAATGACTCTCTGTTTCACCAGAAACAACAGGAATATTGGAGAATTGGAATGGATTGAACCATATGGTTTAGATAGGCGGCAGGCCTACAGATGAAAACCAGTGGTAATTAACGATGTAGGTAAAAGTGATTTCATCATTTAGGTAAAAGTGATTTTATCATTTTAACAAAGGACTAACACAAGAATTGAACACGTTTGCTAACGTTCGATAATAGTGGAAATTCGCTAGTTCTGACGAGAGCGTTCTTTGTTAATGAAATTTATATGGCGTTTCTACTGAATTCTCAAGCGCAAGGTGTATCTGGCAGACATGAACAATCTACCCAAACACCATGGCGCGGGGCTCAATACAGCTGCATCGGTTGCATCCGCTTATGGTCGGCCCTGTGTATCGGCTTTAGTCTTCGCTTGTTCGCGCCAAATATGTGGGTGTATTCATGCACTCCCGGTTCGTGGTGAATCGCACATTCAACAACATGCTAACCGAGAGGTTGCAACAAAGGTTACTCGAATAAAACAAAAATGGTTATTTATAGCACAGTACAAAGCAGATGTTACATCATAAACATAAACAACACAGGCATAGACGTTCACAGAAATTTTTCCATTGATCGGCAAGTCGACATTTTGCTTGCCCATTTCAGACTGCTGACGATACAATGCAAATGGACGTTCACATAACGCTTTACGTTTCTACGCCACAAAGAAAATGACCCACGTTACTGCAACAGTCCCAAAAATGCCCATCGTGGGCAGCAAGGATTCTTTTAACATCGTATAATAGTACGTGACTTACTGCAATCAGCAGTCATTGTTTCGCTGCATTGCCTGCCACAGATGTCTTCAACAGTCACATGCGGCTAAACTCCGACTGCCGTAACTTGAAGTGAACCTTTGTTTTCATGTTACTGTTAGCAATGAACGACAATTTTAGAAATATCCGCACCCAAGTTTCGCAACCTGCCACTGCAGGCAATGTAACAGACACGAGTGAACTGCAAGCTCAAAATTGCATGACACCACAACATTGAACCTGGCTCTTGCGCAGTGTGAGTGTCATATCGGAAAATAAAACTGTCGTTGCAAGAATTAAGTCAATTAAGCTGCTGATTTCAGCTTTCTACAATTTTTGGTTTTTAGTCCCAATTTCCAGGTGGTGGAAAATTCCTATTTTGTCCCCCCTGCAGACACCCATGAACACAGGGAAATGCCAAACACTGAAACAGCGTGCCAGCTATACCTATACTTTCACTTATCATCAACTAGGAATCCGGCAGTGGGAAGAAATCAAGACATTTTAACATCAGGTTCTGACGTAGCTGGCTACAAACGTCGGATGGGGATTCTCAGCGACGCACGAGAGCATGGAAATTGTTTTTATCAATGTGTCAAATGTTTTTGCGAGGTATTTGTAACATGAGGTGGACAACCGTTTGTATTCATTTATTTTAAAGCAGGATTTGACGGTTGGCATTTATTATAAAAATCAATTTAACTACATATTTTGCTTGCGCATAAACTCAACATGGCGGGGGTGAAAGAGTAATCATAATAATTAATGCAACTAAATGCTGACTACTTTTTCAAGATATCAATTGAAACTGTGCAACAGCGTTGACTATACTAGTCATAAATGTGAACTTTTCAGTTACTGCTACATGCGTTTATTTGAGTTGACCTTTAAACTGAACGTCTCCGTGTACATTTAAATGTCGAAATTCAGATCACAAAAGTGCTGACCTAGAACATCTCAAGCAGCGTTTATAACGTTAGATATTTCCGAGATTAACACACGTGGCCTTTCAAATTATATCATTTTTGACGAAATATTTAATAAATTTGCAGCCGCAAAGGCACGAAAACTTTGTCTTTGAAGTCGGATAATTACTAAAAAAGCATTACAGGTTTTTTTCAGCTAAACTGTTGTTAGTAGGGGTGATGGAAGCAGCAAAAAAAGTTATTCGGCTTTCTGGACTTTGCAGCAGAACTTTGAAATCACTGTTGCACTTTCTCTTTAGGTTTTTGAGCACCAGATTTCATATCTACCCTACTTCGTATATTTATGTTGCACATATTTGTATTTTCTTGTCAAAACTGCAATCTGTGCTGCATAATCAACATTACAAAGATCACTAAGCAAAGAGATGGGATACACACCAAAATTTT
>JGI24022J15233_10009881_pt1 | contig 10780 bp, 16 predicted proteins | sample Ectturendosymbi2_FD_15233 | JGI IMG/M metagenome (IMG submission 15233)
CTGCTCGACGGCTGGCTGGCTGCTGTGGGCTGGGATTGCGGTTTGGCGTCTGACGTTACAAAAGACTGATGGCGCGGTTGCCACGCAACAAGGTTCAGATCACGCCGGGGTAAACGCGTTCGTTTCGCGGGATTGATGGGATTAACCCCGCGTGTACGTCAGACACCCCGCATCAGACAACAAAGCGGAAGGCGCAGGTTAAGGTAAATATGTTCTTGCAGTCGTTCAAAGATCGAACAAACACTACGGCTGCAGAAACCACGCTCAGCCTGTGCTGCAAGCTTACCCTGAGAGTCTTGCTGATCCTGTTCTTGTGAATCGGACGTCTGCGAAACAAAAGGTCAATGAGGGATGCGACAATTCAGTATCACACACCGTAAGTCTTTGGTTAACATCACGGGGAAACTCCGTTCGGAGCATGCGAACCAGGCGGTGGTTGATTGTTCGCGTGCACATGAAGCAAGCACTACTTGTAAAAATCGGATCACTTCAACAAGACGGGATGCATCAGTACGAATTGGCAATTGAGATTAATTCAGCAATTACTGATTATTCTGGAAGTGCTAAACCGAATCTGAAATACCGAATCCTATTCTGAACTATTTGACTCCCGGCAATGGAACAAAAAAAGCCATCACATTATTCACAAAAACAACACAATCGGAGCACAGGTTTATTTGAGTGCAATATGTCGAGTCTTTCTATATGTCCGCCCGTTGAACGAGATCACCACACGGCAGCATTTAACCCCGCACTAGGAAAGACCTCTCTGAAGATGCTAAGGTAGAAGGTAGGCACAGATCTTTGAAAGCCAGTTGCTTGTAGTAAAAACATTGTTGATTCGGCTGAATGTAACACAACGTTCGCCACTTTTCTTCGTTTTTCATCACTCGATCGCAGTACATGTTTGTCAGCCATGAACAGCGCACGAAGTTATTTCCACGTGACACACGCACAAATTTCTTCCTAGCGCTTCTGTGAATTACGAAAACCAAATCCTGTATTTTGATTCGGACATTTTAGGATCTGAATCTTCCGGTTGCGCAATTCCGCATTCCCTGAGCTGAATACCTGCGAGTCTGTCGATAGCTTGGGCCTCTTCTCCAAACTGGGCGCAACCTCGACGCTCTTGTATCGTTCACGCTGCTCGATCTTTAGCGTCAGGTACAAGGTCCTGATCGGGAAGTAGACTGCTTGGGGGAAGACACGGGCGACCTTCGCGTGGATAAATTTGAAGACGGTTGAGGATTTTAAATCCAGGCGCAGATATTTTCTCCGGGTATTCAAGAAAAACTAAAACGTGCAGAACAGCTATGTCCAACCCAAATGGCTTGCTGGGCCAAAATTTGTCACTATCTTAACCAGGGCCGCACACTGAATGACGTGTTAATGAGGGTCGCACATTGAATCGCTTACTTTGATCTTAGCAAACTAAATTTCGCTTAAGTTAATGTACTGGAAGCGTTAGAATTAACAGTAATGATAACAGACATAATGAATTGGCAATGAAGACCACCTGCATCAAAAATGTCAAATTCAAGATTACCAAAATAAGGAGACAGGTTTCCAGTATGTATGCTACTTATACTGCAGCGGGAACGTAACTGGGCCGCACAAAACCTTCGACTGGGCCGCATGCGGCCCGTGGGTTGGACATAGTTGGTGTAGAAAAGAAAAGCTGTGAAGTTTGATTTCTAAGCAATTCGTTTTTTCGAAAATGACGACCTGACTAGTTTTATACATTATCCTACTCCAACAAGATATTATTTTCGAATGTTGTTCCAAAAAAAGCTACGCCACAAAAAAATGCTTTCGCCTCCGTTGATCACTTTTCACAATCACTCAAACAGTTTACTATCGCTTACATGACTCAGCAAGTTGAGTATCTTCCCACCGTTGGCGCACACCAGGCAAGTCAGGAGCTGAGGTATCCAGGCCAGCCACTGGATCGGTGGAACACCGACTGAAAACTAGAAACAAAATATAACCAACGGTCCAATATCGCACGCAGATTAACGGCTACGTTTTTCAAATACTTTTTAGCACACAGTGTATTTGTGTACGAGTACCTTTCGATAATAATCTCACCTTGTCGACGGCCTCAGCCAGAGTATACTGCGCGTCGTCGCAGCTGAGCAACCATATCACCTTCGCCAGGTATTTGCGAGACTTGTGTTCGTTCTGATGACGACACGCGTGCAAGTAGCACGTGATCGCCGACACACCCGTGTGCTCCGAAGCGTTGGGGGGATTGCCGTTCTGAAAACGTAACAGTGGCGCGCATGAGCGATTTCGCCCCGTTGCTTGAGGGAGGAGGACAGTGGGTGAACTTGCTGACAAACGCTTCACATGCGACGTCATACAAAATCACGTGCAAAAATTATATGCACCGGAATGCACAAATAAAAGCTTAATCATGGCGAAGTGTGAGCAAAGTATTAAGTGGCTACAAATTTACCGACTGCTGCGCAATCCAACAATTGAAATTCACTAAAACGAGGCTATTTTAAGTGAAACTCAGCGCGACTGACATTCATTTCAAAGCGAGAGCCAGGGCGTCGGTAGGATTTTTTCCAGGGGGGGCAACACTGAATTTTTCGAGCGGGAAAACAGTGGTGAAAATACATTTTACACACTCGAAACTATGAGAACAACCTTTTTTGCTAAAAATTAAAATAGGAAAACATCAAATTTCAATATCCAAGGATGGCCAACTCTCTCCTTACGATGCCCATAAGCGAGAGACGAAACCTTCGATGCATTTGTTCAGCGCAACCACTGACCCACCTTGACAAAGATGCCCTCGAGGTAGTCACCCCACAGGGCCCAGGCTTTGACCAGATGATCGTGCATTTGAACAGCGGCAGAGAATGCTTTGTTCGCCTCCTCCGATTTGCCGATCAATGCAAGGAACATACCCTTCAGAGCATAGAACTCAGCAGTCATCTCGTTGGTGAAGTACTTCAGATTGGTCGACTCGATCACTTCCAGACCCTGAACAGCACGCCACTGCAGCTTAACACCAACTTTTTAGGAGTCTAATTAAGGGTTTTTAAACATGAACGATTAGGACGGCAAAGGTCTTCAATGAATGACTTGCGAAAAATGCGAACTTTGCACACAACGGTTGAGGGCGAAGCCGGCGGTATGTCGTGTGGTCAGGTTTTTTTAAGGTTTCGCTTTGGTGACCGCAAGGAAATTTTAAGAGACCGCTTGGAGGAATTTTAGAGACCGTTCTCCAGTGATGTGATCTCAGGTCACTATATTTTGAGAGACCGTTGGAGGAATTTGAGAGACCGTTTTGGTCCCTCAAAACACCTTAAAAAAAGCACTGCGTGTGGGACTCCTATAAATTCGCAAAAACTTCGAGTTTTCCGCGCAATGGTGCTGCAACAATGCGAAGACTTTGACAGAGAAATTCACACAACACATGCAGCAGCATTTCTCATGACTGTTACCGTACACTGGATATATATATATACAACGTCTTTTACCCCCTACATCTGTAGGGTTCCTACGTAATGTGGGTAAAAATTAAGACTTTCCGAGAAATCTGTCCGGATGACATGCCCAGGTTAACTGCAGGTACAATGACAGTTAACACAATGAAAGCAAAATTCTCAATCTTCAGTAAAATATTGTGAAAATGCATGCCAAAAGATCAAGTCTGGAAAATTAACTTCTTTTTCCGTATTAACAGACCGAAATAAAATTTTTCCAGACTTGTCCAGGCTGGAAAATGAACTTTTCCCATACTTTTACGGACGCCGTAGGAGCCCTGCATCTGTTACCGAAGTTACGAGCGGACATCGTGCGCTGGCAACTGAGCAGGATCTTACTTGCATGCACTCGTTCTTTCCCATGACCGCAGCCATTTGCAGATAGCACTTGACCTGCTGTCGAATCTTCTGGAAGCAGTCGACGATCGGGACCGACGGTATGGCGTGGATGCGAGACAGCGAGTCCAGGGCCGAGTTTATCTGGCCGTGCTTCCGGGCCACTTTGCCGTAGTGGATTATTCCGGAGGCGGACGCGTGCACGCCGAGCATGGCGTGGGTCGAGCTGGGGTCTTGCTGGGACCCGGAAGCGGTTTCGTAAGCGTGGACTATGGCCTGCGCAATGAACACAAGCAAACAGTTATGACGTTGAGAAATTCTTACATCACTAGAACGTGTAGACCAGTTGACAGCCACGACGGCATCCCGACATCAACTTAATTTCTTTTGTTTGGAGAGGATTTTTGACAGTAAAAATTCCCCTTATACAAACTCTGCAATCACGGCACTCTGCAATCCGTGATTGCATGGTGAAACCACAGAGCAAAAAAACTTTGGTCGGCTTTTAATGCTCGGGGTAACAACCTATTCACCATGCGGTTGAATGTTTAGAATGGTTTTTAGACTAGCAGCGTCACTGCTGAGCGCAGTACCTGGTAATGATGATGACGCCATGTGAAGATGTCACTCCAGTGTGAGAGGTCATCCGAGGTCATGGGCAAGCGGTTTCTCCAGGTCTTGACAATCGCTTTCATGTCGTGCAGCGAGTTGCTCCGCCCGATGTTGCTCGGCTGCAAGCTCTGGTGGATCTGCGAAACGAGGAGGAAAAGTTGGAAACGAATCCAGAGCGCGGCACATTAGAAACTCGTGTCATTCCAGCTTTTTACCTGGGCTGCTTCCTGGAGTTCGATGATCTGTTGGGCAGCTTGGAGTAGCGGCGTGTGGACATGTGACACGATTCGGGGGATGCGCTTCCATTCCTAGATGGGAGGGAGTGTTTTTGTAAGTGAATCACCGCCATGCCGTAAACCGTGTTCAACTACACATCGCACTGAGCATTTAGACCTTACTTTGCTGAAATCTTAGTGAAAGTCTCTCGTTATTTTCATTAAAATGTTAAACTGGCAGCACGTAGGAGCACAGCTAGGTGAAGCAATGCAAGCTATGTATAAACACAATATGATACCCGTCGTATAATATTTAATTACGAGGTACCTTGATGGCTTGAGAGCTCGCCATGTCCACCAGCCTTTCAATCAGATTGATGTGGTGTTCTTCGGGATGACATATGGCCAGGAATCCCCGGTACATGTACACTTTCCACGCCAACTCCTTCGGGTACGCCATTTCAACTTGAACCAAGGCATCTACAAAAAACCACTTACTTTTCACATTGAAGTAGACAAAACGGCAGCACGGTTTAATCTACTGTATATTGATCAGTCATTGCTTTGGGTTTATTTTCGATAGGGGGATAATAGGATTGCTGCGCGCGCAGCCCTCCACCCCCCACACATACGAAAACAGTGGTTTCGGGCTTTACCTTTCATGTTGTTCCAGTCCGGCAGGCGCCATGCGCATTCCACGACGAGGTGGGGGTTACAAACGCTCTTGCAGCTCCCGTACTCGTTCAGCACCTCCCACTGCAAGCAACAGGAGATAAAATGTGCAACTAATTCTCGATACCGACGCCATCGGTTTGAGCCACACATTCAAACCAACAAAAACACCACATTTTTTATCAATCACCCAATTCAATGCAGAAACACAAGTGATTACACTACCGAAACTGCTGTTGGGTTTGCTGAGGTCACCTGGCGAGGCACCACTGCACGAAACACGTTCTTGAGCGCCCAGCTAAGCAACGTGACACTTGCGCACCTGGTTCAGTTCCTGGCAGCACCTTATCCAGTGGTTCTCCCAGAGTTTGTACTCAGGTATGGCGGCGACTGGGGCGGGGCCTTTGTTGTGCTCTTCCCTGGCAACGCCCATCAGCGATTCGTAGGTCGACTGCGAAAGGAGAGAGCAAGATACGTCAGTGACCTTAATATCTGCTTGCAGTGGAACGAGCGAAGAAGCTACACACTTGAATCTTTGCAAAACTTGCCAGGGCGAATAAAAAAATATACATGGTTCATATTTTGAGCCAAAATATTTTGATCGAAGAAGAAGAAACTGTTCACCTGCGCTTGTTCAAAGAAACCCTGCTGCTCGTACGCCATTGCTTTGGCAGTGTCTGCGTACAAACACCTTCTCTGCCACAATCCTGTCCACATGTCTTCCTCACGCAACAGAGAGTAAAGTTGGCACAGAGCGTCCAAAACCTGGAAAAATCCAATACAAGGCAGTGACGTGTCACGTGATCGCCGAAGAGAGAAACAGGGATCAGTGCAGGCAATTTTCAGAGTAATTAGTCGTGTCTTCTTGCAGAACAAAAATTACATGATATGACGGTGCGAATGGCGGGCAACTCCTTAACAAATTGACTTCATACGTGGCGCAAAACGTTTACTGCACATGTCCTCGCTCAAACACGCATCAACGCTTTAAGTTAAGTGTAAACAACGACGTACTCCTTGTTGCTTCGTCGACACAGGCTCAGGCTCATAGGAGGGACTGTTGTGTGTTTTCGGTTTGAGCGCGTCTATTCCGCAAGCTGTCGACATCTGTTCCAGTAACAGGACGCAGCGAAACCAGAGATTGTGCGACCTGAGGAAAAAGCAAGTGCTTTGTGTCGACGTCACCGATGAAGGCAGGTTTTGGAGGCGAGATGGTTGTTAATTCATCGAGTTTCCAATCACATACAACAAGTTTTGAGGATTTTATCAGAGTGAATAAAACTTGCTTATGGATACGAGCACGCCAGGTAAAACGAATCACGCTTTTAACGAAAATCAACTTTTAGAGTTTGCATGACAACCTGTAACGCATTTACGTTTGTTGCAAAGGACACTTTTCGCAAAGGGCCGCATTTTAGTGCAAAACTTACTTTCCCAAATATTTGATGACGGGCGGCTTGAGGGGTATGGGGGGCACGCACTTGCTCATCGCTTCAACCACGGTGTGCACCGATGATGGTTGGCAATCCTGCTGCACGATGTGGGCCCCGCTGCACACGAAGGCACTTAATTCCTCGCTGAGAGCCTGCGTTGCAAAAAATCGTTCAATATTAACGACAAACAAATAGTACGGCATGCCATAATACTGTTAATGACCACAAGACGAAAGTCCACAGATCATCAGTTCAATCTTGATTATCAGAATGACTACATCAAAACGTACTGTTTGTTGCCTGTCAGCAAAGCTGTTCCAGATCCTGGGGAAGAGGCGGCACCAGACGGTGTGTGCGAGTTGCGTGTCGTTGTGACACAGCTGTGTTGCCGCAAGGACAAATGATACGGTCTTGGCTTCGGAAAGCGAGTCAAGGAACATGCGATGCCTGAAAGGGTGTAACCGACCTATTAGACTGATAAAGTCAGCTTGACCTCCTTTGGAAAACACAACCTTGATCGACATCGTTAATCCGAACAATTGCGTTACTTTCCGTTCCGCTAGGATAAAATTGTTTTGACTGAAATACTGAGAACAACACGCACTATTTTCACTGAAATGTTGAGTACATTTTCATGGTTTGTAAAATTCACCTGGATATCAAGGCATTCAGTTGCTGGTGCCTGTCATTGTCCGATGCACTGAGAGAAGCGTTCCTGTCTCCAGCGTTTGAACATCCGGGACTCTGTGAGGTTTTGTGGTTGTAGTCCCCGTCCCCGGTGTCCATCATGCATTCAACTTCCTGGCGAGGCACGAAAAGAGTGAGTGAAGCTAGCATTAAAAAGATCGGCAAAATAACAACACGTGCGCCGCAGTAAACCATCTTCAACCAAACCACCACCAAGTCTGTTGATCGCAACGCAAAAGCAGTGAGTTGCCTAAGCGACCAGTTGAGTGGTTACCTCTTCCTTACTGTCCATTTCAATTTCCATCGGTTCCGTCTTGACCCGCGCCAGGGCTTCGAAAGCCGCCCTTTCGCCCGCGTCCGCCATTGTGATCACGTGTGTGACAGAGGGTAGTGTGTAGGGGCTTCCCCGACCGATGACGGAGGCGTCACGATCGCAGACCGAAAACAGCAGCTGCAGATGAACAAGATTGAAAATAAGATTGCGACAAGTTGGCAAAAAATGCTTCGAGATTGCGACGGAAAATAAATTTTTGCCGCCCAACTGCACGTTCGTCAAATCAAGTGCATTGATTTCCAGATCAGCTTCTACAACTTTCTCGTTTATGCGCAGACGACGCACCTCGATGCATTGCTTTATCCAGTAATGAGAACCCATCGCCTCCCAGTTTTGCGAGCACGTGATGTAGAGGATCCGGTCGAACAGGCTCCGACGGACGCTGCTGTCGAAGACCTCGAAGAAGGTTTTTCGCGTCGCCGGCTGAACGCAGCGCAAACCGGCCAGGAAGGCCGGTTCTAACTTGCTCGTCAGCTCGCTTCCGCTAAGGCTTTCGTCTCTGTGAAGAAACATTCAACACAGTTGAATTTCCTGCTGTGGCGCACGCGTTAAGCAAGCGCATAACTGCGCAGTTTCGAACAACAGTTCATGTAAGCGTGCACGCAGTAAAATTATGTTCGCATACTTTTCGCTTTTTTTGTCTAAACTTTTGTTTTTCAAACTCATTAGTTTTATGCTTTAAAGGAATAAGCTTAGTTTAACAAGTAAATGTTGTTTGCTTACACGGCGGCATTTTCCTTGCACAATAATGTTGCCTAACTGTTGGTTTAGCTTTATTTCCGTAGTCTTGTCAAGGTTTGAAAAGACTCGTAAAAACGTAGTTTCGTTGAAACAAATGTTGACATTTTAAAGAAGTGCAGAATGCAAATCCCACAAAAACGTTTGTACACGGTAATGGTCAGTAACAACGAAACACAGATGTATGGACTACAGGTAATAATCAGGAGTAGACAAATGATTGCAAGAGCAAATGCGAAACTCCAGCTGAGTTTGATGGCTAGACCATAAGACTCAGAGAAAATGAGCTTGCGTTTTTCACTCAAATTTCATTGCACACAGCAGCTGAACATCGTTCATATCTCCGTTAAGTAAATGAGAGAAGCTAGACGCACTGTAGCTGCGCAAGGTGCTCAGCCAAGCCGCCTTAGATCGTTGCAAGGAGTTGCGGTTGACTGATGACAATACTCAACCAGAGGCTTCGGGACGTGACGAACTGACTGCAATGCCGCAGCAGGAAATGTACATCTGTCGTGCTTTTGCAAGGTAAGCGCATCTGATTTATAGCCTTTACCCGATCTGGGCTTTCTCGGACACCCAGCTTTGTTGTGGTTAATCCGTTGACTGCGCTTAACCCTTTGATAAATCAGACACATGGCTGCAACATTTGTAACACCGAATTATTTCAGAAACCACAGCCCTGGTTAACAGCAACTTGCTTCAAAAACTTCTCCCGATCTTGCACGCGGCACTTCTCAACATGATCAACAGCTCACCTGTAGACGTAATTGACCAGATCCAGGAAGCCGGTGTGCAGGTCGTGTTGGTCGGGGAAGCGCTTCTCGACATTCATCAACTTCAACAACAACAGCGACTTCTCTCTCAGCGACGGAGCCTGGTTCACGTCGGACGCCGTTCGGGCCTGACGCAAAAAAGATACAGGACTTTTCAAGAAGACAAAAAAAAAGGATTTTTCACGATGAGGTCGAGCTGGTCTGATGGAACGTCACCCACGCAAACGCAAGCCTACGCCTGGCGCAAGCTTTAATACTGACAGAAATCCTCTACTAATCCAACTGACAACATACACATTAAGTACAGGCCAATTTAATGCTGGGCCACACACGACTCTTTCACAAATGAGATGTTCTCTATCAGAAAAAGGGATAAAGTCGTCAAGAGGTACAAAGTTGCTTGTACGGCGGCTTGTCAACGTAACGGTCGCGCACCTTCAACCATTCGTCGACAACTCGGATCACAGCCTTGATCAGCTTCGCGTCCGGAGACTTCTCGATGATTTGGACAAGAACGACGCTGATCAATGTCTTCCGCGCGTCCGAGCTCATCATCGCCACCCGGTGCTTGACCAGGTCCAAGCAGACGATCACGAGTTCGCTCAGAACTGCGAAGAAAAGGCATTCTGAAAACTGAAGAGCGGTTAATTAGTTGACATCAGACTTGGCACGCTAAGCAAAAAACAACACTTAAACTGCATAAGCGATTCAAACACATAAACTCTTGACAACATTGTTTACAACCACGCTCGGCAAAGACTGACTAGGGTTCGGGTCACCGGACTGGTTCCCCCCCTGGGTATGAGGTTGCAGGTGTTCTTTGACCAACTTCTGAAATGCTCGCACAAACAGCGACAGCATCTGGTCGATATATCCGGGAGTCTGCGAGCACGCTGCCTTCAGAATCATCAACGTGGAAAATAAACCTAAACGTAAAATAAACATTTTGGACACAAACATAAGCGAGCGAAAAAAGACCTTAGACAGTGCACAGTGACATATACATGAAGAAAATTATTTTAAAAGGCGGAACGTAAAGTTCATGGGATTATGCGTTGATCAGGTAGACACGTAAACAACATTGAAAACCACCAAAAGCATTTGGCAAAAAGCAGTGAATGTTGCAGGGGCGTCCACAAAATACACCATCGAGCAGGCAAGAAAGCGTCAGTTGAACCAAGAGTTGAGCGCAACAACAAAACCACAGAAGTTCGGACAGAGTTCGCAAAGTTCGATCACATTTGCAGCTGGTGGTTCAGACAAGTTCGCCTCAAAAAGGAAATCAAACCTCATCTCGGCCTCACCTGTGGGAGAGCTACTGGTTGTCGCCTTCTCATACGATCCCAGCCCTTCGGTGATGGTTTTCGCAACCGCCCCGTAAAGGACTTCCAGTTCTTTCTCCGTCGCACTGACCTCGGGCTTGTTGTCGCCCGCACCGTGACCAGTTGTTTCGTCACCGGAAGCGGCCGGGGAGGAGGGT
>JGI24022J15233_10009882_pt1 | contig 10779 bp, 5 predicted proteins | sample Ectturendosymbi2_FD_15233 | JGI IMG/M metagenome (IMG submission 15233)
TTTGCACATGTTGTTCTTTGAAAGCAGCTGTCATTAATTTTTATTTGGAACGAACAAGTTTCCGATAGGTTGCTATTATTTTTCAAAGATTTTGTAAACATAAATGTTGATTTGGAGTAATTTAAGGATAGTTTATTTGAGCGCAACCAGTTGTCTACTTTAATTACTTCTACATTCACCATATGCTGCAAATTCTCAAGATTTTTATGAGATAGACAAAGATAAGTATCATCAGCATATAGTACAGTATAAAATGTAGAGGATTTTGGTATATCATTAATGTACGTGATAAACAATAGCGGTCCCAGAACAGACCCTTGGGGCACGCCATTTGAAATGTCAACTAAACCAGATTGCACATTTTCCAACTTTACAAATTGCTTGCGATTGGATAAATAACTACAAAATAATTGTAAGGGAATTCCTCTAATGCCGAAGTTATGATAAAATTTGTCAAATAATATGTTATGATTTACCGTGTCAAATGCTTTAGACAAATAAAGAAATATGGAGCACGAATATAATCCATTATCAGCATCACTCAATAGATTGGAGTAAATACTCTTAACTGCATATGAAGTTGAAGATCTAGGCCTGAAGCCAAATTGATATTTGGATAATAACTTATATTCCTGCAAATAAAAGTACACTCTGTCATATAGAATCCTTTCAAAAATTTTATTGAACTGTAGCAAAATAGATATTGGTCCATAATTTGAGCAAATATTTTGTTCTCCAGATTTGTAGATATGTAAAACTTCGGCCACTTTTAGACAATCAGGATAAAAACCTTCGTTAATGCACTTATTAAAAATACGTGTAAGAATTGGCGCTAGAACAAACTTGGCTAACTTATTAATCTTAGTTGGTATATCATTTTCATTTATCGCTTTACCATCTGAGATATTCCTTATTAAACGTACCACTTCTTCCCCTGACGTTTCATATAAATAGAAAGATGAACATAAGGTAGCAGTATGCTCAGGCATACCATTTGGAGCAGGAATTTTTTCAACCATTCTAGAACCAATTTCACTAAAATAATTGTTAAATTCATTTGCAAAATTTAAAAGGTCATATAAATCATCACCTTGGTCACTTACTATACTTTGTGGAACTTTGTTTGTTTTACTTTTGAAGTTTACCAAATGTTCTAGAGTCTGCCACAATTTCTTTGAATTGTTTTTATTAAGATTGATTAGTTTCTCACAATAAGAGTTTTTAGCTGTCTTTATTGTCTTATTAGGACTATTTCGAAATTGTTTATAAACAGAGTAGGTATATGTTTGCTTTTTGTTATAAACTTTATGAAACATTTTATTTTTTTTCTTTACCAATTTATGAATATTGGCAGTCATCCATGGTTTTTTAGATAATTGTTGCTGTTTTCGTGAAGGATTAATTAAAGGGGCATGTTCCTCCAATACCGCATGAAAAGTTTCATATAGTAATTCTAATTGCAAATTGACAGAAGCTGATCAAAATTTAATTTGGAGTTTAACCGAGATTGTAAATCAGCAATAAAATGTTCTGCATTGATGCCATTGGAGCCTGCTTACTAGAGTGCTGCGCTGGGCGGGTTAACCCGCACGGGTTACGGGACCAGCAGAGCGATGGGTGTGGGGCGGGCGTGAGATAGTAGCCGATATTGTTTGTGCGGGTAACTAAATTTTGACACAACGCATCAGCAAGAAATTCAATGCTACAGAGAGCTTGTGGTACAAGGGTGTAGCGATATTCACCAGTGGTGGCGAGACCACAGATTGGAGTTTCCAGCTGTGATCTTGATACAGGAACGAGACGGAAACCGCGCACGCCTTCGGGCGGGTGTGAGCGGACAAACGATTTCAACCCGCTCAGGACTCTAGTACCCACAAGGTTAAAAGGGAGGCTAACCCCCCAAAATATTTGAGCAACTTGGCATAGTACCACATAAAACAGCGTACAAAAATCACCCGTAAAACATCAAAATCAGGCGAACTTCGCGATCTTTGAAGGAAAAGTTTAGTGTTTTACTGGGACCACAACACTAGAACTTTATACCAAAATTTCATACCCTATGAAAAGAATTGGAACTCCCCACGAATTTGCAACACTGGCTCGTTTGTAAAAATCTACAGCCGTTCGTGTTTCAGACTTTTGTTTAATGCAGAAAAACACAGTAAGTGCAGACCGTCGTCTGTGCATACTATATACGTCTACTGACGAGCAGTAGCGTAACTAGAGGTTTGAGCCAGGGGGGTGGGCAAAATTTACCTAAAGGGGCCAACTGGACACCGTACGGGGCTACTAGCTAACACTCAGAAAATATGTTAAGAAATGATAGCGAATCCGGATGGCGTGGAGGTCTATGCTACCTAAAAAAACGAAAACATCCCGCAAAACGCCAAAAACAACAACCTACCGAAAACCAAAAGAATACTAAATATCAAAATGCCAGCTAAGGGGGCCCCAGTTTTTGTATTTAGCTTGCCAAGGGGCGACTTGGCGGCTCGCCCCTTGCCTCCCGTTAATTACGCCACGGCTTATGAGCTGAAAAATTATATAAACACTCATTTTGAACTCAAGAGCAAAATGTTTCAAAAAGTTCAACAAAACTCGAAATTCATGTTATTATCTCGGTTGTTGTTTAAAAGATACGCTGTTACGCTCTACTGCCCCACTTTCAAGAAGCAGGCAGCAACGTCCTTATATTATTGAACATAGACATTGTTGATGATCGTATCCGCTTGAATTGTTTCTTCTGACTCACCCACAACAACATATATATGTAGATTCATGCGGTTCCCTACGACACTTTGCAAATCACCATCATTATTTGCAAGTGCCTGCAACTTGCCACGTTCGTCTCGTACAACGCAGAGTGTATACTTGCTTCATTACGTAAGTGCAATTTATTCGAGGTAACACAAAAATCGCATTGTCAAGCACGTGTTCACTTTGACTGCTACAACAGCGATAGTTAGCCATCGCGAACAACAGTTCACTGGTAATTTGCATTAGAAATTTCAAAGCGTCGGAATAATTGTAATGGCAGGCGTCAACAGAAAATGATTGAGACTATGAAACCAAATTGTCAGTCACATTCTATTTTCAGTAATACTTTGGAGTTAAAGTCATTGGACTTATACTGTGCAACTGTGCTGATTTTCAGCTTTAGCCTCACTTACCTCGGTAATTTATTTACTCGATGCAAGTTTGACAATTTGCATTCAACTCCTGAATAAAAATCGGCAGAACTAGTTCGTTAAAAGATACGCAAAGTAAATTGCCAAGCTGCTCAAACGACTGATGCTGCGTTAGCTTTTCGAAAAACAGCTACTCGAGTAATTCACCTTATTCCTCAGGATATTTAATGATGGAAAAATCAATGCCAACCGGCCAAAATTTGACGTGACATATACTACAGCAGGTTCCAAGGTAGATTTCTGCAAGTCAAAAAATTTAAATTTTAACCCTCACCAATTAACCGTTACCAAAAACAGCTGTTTTCCCAATTTTACCCACAAGCAGATGCGGAATTTGCTTTGCCTAGTTGTCACCCTGTGTTGAAGGACATGCTGAAACAAATTTCAGCACCCATTAAATCCACAACTTTCACACGGGCGCCAGCTCCGCTTGCAAGTGGATTCGCAGTCTCCGACTCGGGAGTCCTTTTCAGCACAACGCCGATTTAAGTCAATGATTGCTACATCGTGGAACAGACTTCGATGAGTGAAATTGTTTTTACAAATACGTTTTCAGTAGCAGAACAGACGTACTATTCGGATCTTACTACCTCAGACTTCGCAAGATGCAAGCAACATGGCTGACTGGAAGAAGCCATGTAATGGCAGACTTCCATATGTCATTACTCAGTTCGATTCAGCAGGGCCTAGTTTTCACCGAGAGTGCTCAGTGCAGTAAACACGATTACTCTGTAAGTTAAATACCTTCACCATATGCTTCAGCCCAAAGCTAATGTAACGTAAGGGATAGGCTACTGCAAAAATGTCTATTTCAAATTGTCCACAGGGGTTTTGAAAGGGCTTTAGCCTTTAAGTTCAAGCCCGTTGATTTCACAAAACAGATTTTACGGCCAGCAAGCTCTAAAGTGCTCATCCCGCTCGAAAGGCACCCTTAATAATTTAAGTTAAAGGGCGTCTGGGTTATAGGTGAATTGTTACGCGAGCACACAAAGAAGCTACCAACAACTAAAACAGAAAACGAGCTTAATTTTGCAATTTTTTTACATCAATTTTTCGTTAAGTATAATGATCAGGAAAAGGATTCGTCGCTTTGATGTTTAGATTCCACCATTATCGAAACTTCTTTTTTCAAAGAGGAAACAACCGCACCTTGCATTAGCCTATCGGTTCCGCCACTGGACTGGAATAGTTGTCTCACAAGGCAGCAATAAATTCTTTAAAAGCAGCTTGAAAGGCGCGAAAATATCATGAAGCCAACTGCGCAGGAAAAAACAACAGTGAAGTTCCACTGCACTTGGTCAAATTCTGTCCTCTTTTTTCAAAAAAACAAACCACGAAGGGGCCCAAGGAGCGGCTTCAGATAGAAGAGCTTCTTTGTACCAAACTGCTAAAAGAGCTTTAAACCACAGAACAGCCTTTAATCAAGTTTTTCATGTATTTCCAGCAGTGATTTCACCGATGCAAGAAAGGACTTTTCGAACTCTTCCTCGCTGAAACGACTGCAAGACGTTCTCGCGGCCTGCGCGATTTCGCGCCGTTGGTCAGACGTAAGATAAAATATGTCTTGAAGAGCTTGTGCATATTCGCACTCGTCAGAAGCTAAAAATCCACTTCGTTTTCCTTCCCCAGTCTGAAACGTAAAGGTCAGAGTGTCAGTGAAAGTCGGTTGTTTTTTTCTTCATTCCAATCAGCGGAGACTAACCAAAACACAAAAATGACTTCAACTTTCTAGCTTCTCAAACTTGAGTTTGTTGAAGACTCGGCGAAATCACTAGCATGCTGAAAACCTACTTCAGAGGGAAACTTTAAATACGCAAATTTTCGTATGTCATCCTCAATGAAAAGTCATATGGAAATTGCAACGGCAAAACGCAAATTCGCCTTCATTAGTAAGACGTTTTCAGAGATTATGTGCACGTACAAAAAAACATCAGACTTCTTCAATCTGGGGAAAAGGAGGCCAGTCGTCCTTCCAGAATATACAAATATTGAGCTTTGCAGGGCAAAAACTGAGCAAAAGTCCCACAAGCTCTGGGTGTACGATCAAATGTATTCAATTGATAAATACAGTTAAGTTTGATTGTTACTGTTGGACACGTCATAGTTTTTAGATATGTGTGTTACTGTGGTAAAATAATGAAAACGTTGACCAAATACCGTGGTTTTAACCAACTGTGTTATTTTTCGAGAAAACCGAATTTTTTTAAGTATATTGCTGGTTTGGACCCGAAGTATGCTGCGAATGAAAAAAAACATTTTGTTAAGTATATATACCTTTTTTGCTTGGGGGAGTAATCTTAATACCTTCGAATATATGGTGCACAAGACTTCGGATTTGCCACCTTTGTGAAAATACCACAGGTCTTTGTAAGAACTTGCGATACTATCCATTTTTCAACATCTTTTTCGGTAATCACAAACTCGACTAAAAAACAATTCAGATAAGTAATGTTCAAAATTACTGCCTTACTTCCACTATGTCCATTTGGGGTCCACCTGAATTGTGAGCGAGAGCGATGACTCCAGCAGCTTGAAACTCGACCACACCTAAGATAAAGGCAAACAGCGGCATAACTATCAAACAATCCGGACCAAGTCAAATATTCTACAGGACGCATCCGGCTTACAGAATTTCCAATTGCAGTGCACACGACTTTGACAAATAACAGTACAGGGCCGCAGTTTTGATTAGGCTAAAATTGTGTCTTTTTACAAACCAGCATTTCCATTGTTGTGTGTGCAGTTCAACCCCGGTGAACCGAAACTCTGCTTAAATGAAATTATGGCGTTAAAAGAAATTGTGATAACATGAAATGGCTAACCGAATTCAATACTTTTTGCACACTCGTTGCTTTTTCATGCAACCTACCCATACACGAAAATTCAAATGTATCTTTGCATGCACAACAAAATGCTTGCTTTCTACTGTCTTTTACTTCTTTCAACCAACGACCAAACTGCAGATCATCTAACCACTAAATATAGAAAAATACATAAGAAATGTTTTGTGCAACTAACTCTTACCGATGCCGAAGTGCTCATTGGACATTGTGTGAATGCCTACAGTGGCCACAGATAATAACTCCAACAATTGGTTGAATGAAATGTTGGTCATGATTCGCACAGACTCTTGAAGCTGTAGCTCGTTTGCCAACTTCCGAAGCGCTTCAACTCTGTCTAGCAATGAGGAAACAACGATAACGGCGCATTTTGCAGAAACGTTTGAAACTGATTTTTTCATCAACAAATGATTAGTATCATTACCCACATCAGAAAAATGACCTCGGTATTACATTTAATCAAAGTTGATACTGACTGCAGTAGGTAAGTGCGCACCAAACACTGTTTTCAGAGATTGAAATAATGAAAATGCCTACTCTCGGCGCGTTTAAGGTGCAACTAAAAAATACAACTTTAAATTGAAAATACAAACGTAGAAAATAAAAGCAAACATAAAATGCAAAACAATAAAAACACTGAAGCTTTCAAAGAAAAATCCTGCGTACTAAGGTCTTGCTGTAATGAGGTATTGAATCAACTACCTGGTGAATTAAATGAGTCTAGGTGGGGTTTACAAACTCCATGATTCAGCTTAGCCGTAATTAGACCTTGCCGCTGCACGGTAAAGGCTGAACAAGTTAATTTGTTTCAATGAGAAATACTTCTTTCTTCTGAAAAGGTAAATTTCAGCGGAAAACGACATTGCAATTTCCACAATCGGCATCGAGATTTGCTTTAGCTTTCTACCTGTTGCACATCCGTTCCCGTATGAGATAAAAAAGTGACATACCTTCGTCACTTGGTGCTTCTATCATAAGCAGTTAACTTTGTTGTTAACTTGCAGATAAAACTTGGGGACTACAAACCAAGTTGCAGAACATAAAGAAGTAGACAAGCAGCATTTTACATGTACTACCTTCATCGCCTTTGTTTCTACATCCTCCAGCCATGATCAGCATATATTTGCTTCTATCATCAATAGTAGTCAAAAATTTATAAAAGGCTTTCACCTGTGAAAGCAAATAAACACTCACAATAATTAGCATTGTATTTTCGCAAACTGCAGTTAAATGTATCCATTTCGTTAAATGACAATTTTGTTTGCAAATCCGTGCGGTGCTTTTCCACCGCCTTTATCGCGCAACTCGTGGGTTCCTTTACTTTTGAGGAATAAGGTGAAGGGAACACACTTAAAATACGCGCGGTGCGCCACGTAACCATTTGGAATTTTGAGAAGCTGTACCAAATACAGACAAACAACCTTCAGTCGATTAGTGATCGTGAAAACATTGCCAAACAATATGCATTGGAATTACTGAAAATCAAAAAATACCTGCAGAGCATGGTTTTTTTCTGGTCGAAATTGACCAATGGATAATACCAAGTGTGGTGCAAAATCTTGATGTAGTTGGCGACTTAATGGCAGTTTCAAAAAACCGCTGATGTCGCACGGGGGATATACTTTGTGGGTGGCTTTCGCTTTTCTCCACAGATGCTGAATGTGATCGCTCGTCCAGGATGAGTTCACCATGACAGATTCCGCACAACGCCCAGCTAAGCCGTACATGTAAGCAAAGATCCTGCCAGGATAGTCAATTCAAACTATCTTTATTTAAAAGAAACAAATAATGTAACCATATAACAAAACAGAGCACGTTAAGCCAAACAATAATTCTATTACAGCATGTTTTTCTTTCTGATACGAGGAGGTAAACATGAAACGTGTAAATGAAAAATTGGGAATTTGAGTTGTCCCGTTTTCTACATGGAGACATGCGTGCACCACTCACAGTACACTCCGCAGGCTAAAACAGTTCTATTTTACATAATANTTGTTTTATAAAGTTACATATCCTTAGTTTGAACCCAAAACATTTATCCAATCCAAGCGTCAACGACACTTCAAATAATAAGTAACATAAAACTTAGTGCTAAACGAAATAGTCTGAATATAACCAAGGGGACAACTAGGTAGTCTATAAGGCATTCATGACGAACTCATTTTAGTGACATTTTATGTGTCTTCTTAAAACCTTGTCTGCGACTCACAAACCATGGCATATTTGCTCTGCGGTTGCGACCTCCGTGATCACACACTATGTAAGACCGTTCAGGTTAACTCAGAGCAGAGTAGTTAACAGAAGCCCAGAAATTGTTATTTTTAGCTATGAAAGCGCCATATCTAGTAAGAACCAGCGCTTTATCAAAGTGGTAATGACCACCGACTAACCACATAACTTCCGGATATGGAATAATATAGTGATTATGATTTTTAGATTGACTTATTCTTTATGCAAGACAGTCTGTGGAGCTAATTGTATTTACAACAACAGCAACAAATAAAGCGATTATAGACTGAATGTAAGCTAATTTCACTGACTTCTACAGATGAACGTAGCCATTAATTAAAAAGTTTGGCGATGCCACCATAATAGGGATTGCAACATGTTTGGAACGCTAAACACGTGGCTGCGGAGGAAAAACACGTTTCAGAAGTCAATTTAGGTGAAAACAGACCCTCAATTCAGTGGCGTTGCCAGCCCAAAAATTTTGGGGGGCCAAAATGTTGGATTGTAGGCGAATAACACTATTTTGTTTAGAAAAACGCTTCTCAAAGCACAAAATGACTATATTTTCTAAAAATGTTGGGGGACATGGCCTTTTGGCCTCCCCTGGCTACGCCTATGCCTCAATTTCCGACCGGTATGTGCGCAAAAGTTAGCTGGCCTGACAACAGAGATTTAGCGGCTTCTTCATTCATTTTTTATTCGCTTATCCTCTGGTGATGGTTGCCCAGACAGCAGCCCTAAGAGGACTCGAAATACCTCACGGTCAACAGAAATCTCAGATAGTTCTGCTGGCTCCACACCAAGACGGGACTAAGCAAGATCGGAGATGTAGTCACTCCACGCCTTCCCGTGGGTGTACCCAGCAGGACTTAACTCGCCAATCTCATCTGGGACATTCTGGACACACTGGCAAACCAATATAGTCGACATCTCTCTTTTCAAAGAAATGGCTCAAGATTCAAGGCTTTATGAATTTTACAGCTGCGCACTTTGTTGCGAAGTGTCACACCGTGAACTCTTGGCAAAATCCCATCTCTGCCGCTTGCACGTGGGATAGTTTTCGTTCAGTCATTACTCAAGATTTATGCCCATAGGAGAGGATTGGAACAAAGACCAATAAAAATAATTCAATTTTGCAAAATGCAGTGTTTGAAAACTTTCATGTTGTGACCACAGAGCGATAAAGCTCACGCAGAACTGCGCTTGGTTTACCAATCCGTGTAGCAATCTTCTTGTTTCGTCTTACATCACTCATAGGCATAGCCAGGGGGGCCAAAGGGAAAATGGTGCACCCCAAATTTCTAGCATATCTTGTCGTTTTGTGCTTCGAGAGGCAGTGTCCCAAATCAAATGCAGATGCTCAAAGTCAGAATATTTGACCTGTCTGTGTCGTCACTCGTGAATGCCACCCCAAGGTACTTGAACTTCTTCACCTGTTGTGTATTGCTGCTCACCTGCAGCATACAGACTTCAGTTTCGGGAGACACATACTACCTTGGATAATTTATTTCCCGCTTGCTCGCACACACCAGAAAAATTGTTTTGCTAAAAATGTAATAGGAAACTGTCAAGTTATTAAATCCAGGAGGGAAAAGCCCCCTTCTCCCCTCCAACGCCCATGTGCACCACTGAACACTACAGACCATTTTATGGGATTTGCAGCTTTTCTCCACAGACAAGAAAATCTAATTGTCCCTTGATAGACAATGATTTACTCTAGGTTTGTAATCTTTAAAAATATTTCGTAATGTTCACAGCTGGACATTCAATGCTTTGTAAAGTTTCAACCAGCAAATGTGTAATCCTAGCATTTTCCTTGGGGCAGAACAAATTGCAATGACATAGTTACAGGACATTAAATTAGCAATGAAGAAAGATTCAGGAAGAAAAGAGATTTTTACAAGAGAAAAATCAAAATGTACCAAAATTCACTCAAAGAAAAATCAAAACATACAAAAACAAATTTGAGAGAACTATAGAAAACCACACCCCATTTCACAGGTTTAACCCATGACAACAGGGTAAAAGTTGCCTTAAATCAGTTTCATGAAACATTGAAACCAACAACACTTGCCTGTAGTATATCAATTTTGCTTGGGTAAGCACTTTACTCTTTGCTATTATGGTGCTATTGTTGAAGGTATCTGCACGCTTTNCCACAACTTGCAGCATATCAGTGCTGATAGTTGGATAGTGGACATAACAGGCAGTTTGACAACTTCCAAAGAATTTGAATATGGGAAGTGTGAAAGCATACCTGTTAAATTCATACAATCATTTGAATCAAAACTTGCAGAAGTTGCACATGCACGTAGCAGAAATACAAATTTTCTTTTCAAATTTTGGTACATACTACAGTCCAGTGTGGGTTTAATTTTTTTTTCCACTCCCACCCTGCAAAATTTAAACCTGCCCCACCCTGCGCCCGCATGAGTTTGAGAAATCTTGCCTGCTCCTGTCCCGCACATTTCTAACCCGCATACGCCTCACAGACCACCTCAATTCATGCCTGCTCCACACTT